>WNGR01001515.1_pt1 | contig 29448 bp, 22 predicted proteins | sample 5407581 | NCBI WGS metagenome assembly WNGR01 (sample SAMN13153383, study PRJNA577476) | soil metagenome | isolation source: 80 cm soil or saprolite under Garry oak tree replicate 2 | place: USA:California | collected 2016-06-15
GTGCTTGAACAGTGGAGCACTGGTACCTGTGGCGAGATCGCGTACATAATCGGGCAGGCCTTCACGAGAATAGAAAACGCGCCGAATCTGCTCATTGGTGGCATCATCCCAGGCATCCAGGTGAAAAGTCACACCGCCATTGAGATAGGCGCCAGCTTTCAGGCGGCTTTCAATAGCCTCAAGCGAGTAATAGGCATCGGCGTCAAAGATCGAACGATCATATAACCAGTGTAACTGGGTGCCATGGAGTTTGGGATCGCATGTAGTAACCTGGTGAGGCAGAGCTGCCCCCCGGTTGAAGACTTGAGTAAATTGCCGGCCATCCTTCCAAATAGTCAATGTTAATTTTTCTGAGAGAGCATTAATAATGGTCGCCCCTACGCCATGCAGTCCGCCTGCCGTCTTATACACTCCTTCTTCGAACTTCCCACCTGAATGTGGCACGGTGAGAATGACGGTTGCAGCAGGCAAGTATTTACCCTGGTAGAGCATGGGGTCGAAGGGCATCCCACGAGCTTCGTCACGGACAGTGACCCAACCTTCGCGATCAATGCTCATCCAGATATGCTTGCCAAAACCGGCCACCGCTTCATCAACTGCATTGTCGAGCGCCTCCCAAATGAGGTGGAGCAGGCCGGAGGTGGAAGTTGATCCTATATACATTCCAGGACGGTGGCGGATAGCTGCAATGCCTTCCAAAACCTGTATATCTGCAGCTGAATAGGCTGCACTCTTCTTTGTACGCGCGGCTGTTCGATGAGATTCCGCTGGACCCTGTGGAGGCTGAGGATTATGAGGAGCCTGCGCTATTTTGCTGTTCTGTTTCTTTTCCGTCCCGTTTTCAATACTGGTAGTTTCTCTTTGCTCGCCTGTTTTCTTTGGAGCAAAGAGGGAGAGCTGTTCATGTGTTGTGTCTAACTCATCGCGCCGGGCAGAAACTAATTTGGAGGAATGGGACATGTATGATGATACCTCTCTTCAAAAGCATTTATTGCTATTCCAGCATACAGCCTTGAACGACGAAAGTCAAGGCTTACATCGACCAAAAGTTCTAATATGATAACGGACCGATGCTAGTAAAGTATTCCCATTTTCCCTATTAAAGATGGAAAGTAATGGCTGAGTCGCCGACGGTGGCAAGAAGTCCTGAATAGTTACATATGGGAAAAAGACAGACCAAAAACAGCGATCTGAACGTCATTAATAGCATCGTTTTAAATTCACAATTTGCTATGGTTGAGGTAGACTATCACTGAGATATTGCTGCCAGTTTTACAATATTATTAGAGGAAAAAATAATTATTCAGGCCTTCTGGAACATTTGAGCTTCTCATTCGTAGTCATGTCAGGATGTTTTTAACATTCCAATGGTTATTATTCAGTTTTTCATTTTTCATAAACTTTTTCATTATAAATATAATAGGAAGGATAAATTGGAGGTATGCCACGTCCCCCTAAGCATGTTCCTCCAGACACCCTGGGAGGCCGCATTCGTGCTGCCCGAGAGAGTTTACATCTCTCGCTTGCGCATGTTGCTGGCGACCGCTATAGTACAAGTTTGATTTCTCAAATCGAGCGGAATCGTGTTGAACCATCACGAGAGAGCCTTCAATTTTTAGCAGAGCGGCTACAATTGCCGCTTGAAGAACTCAAAGTACTGGCACAACAACAAAGGGAGTCTGAGGTCGAAGCGCATCAATATAAGTTCTATCAAGAATTAAGAACAGAGGCATTACAAGCTCTCTCCGCTAAACATCCATACCAGGCACGGGACCTGTTGAAGAACCTGAACCTGGCTCAGATCCCTGCGCCTCTGCGCTGGCGTTTAGCTGCCTTGCGCGGTCAATGTTACTTTACCCTGCGAGAATTCCTTGCTGCACAGAGAGACTTCATGTATGCAGTGACTGAACTACCACAGTCCGTACCAGCAGACCAACAGTTGGAAGCCATGACCTTGCACCTGCACCTGGCCGCTGCACTGCGTGAACTGCAACAATTCGACGCCGCCTTTGATGAGTACCAGGTTGCCCTGAACCTGATGGATCCCAACACGGCTCTGAATTATGTCGCTGAAGCCCACTGGGGCATGTCTCTCGTCGCCTTTGAACGGGCCAACTTAGCAGAATGCCTCGATGGGAGAGAGGAGCAATTGTATATTGCGATTAAGCACGCTGAAAATGCATGCATCCTCTATCGTTCTATTGGAGAAAACATACGCGATGCATTACTTACCTGCCAGATTGGACTGATTGAGCAGTCATTAGGCAAGCTGGATGATGCACGTAAGCATCTCCTTGAGGTCCTGCAAAAATGGACGCCGCAACTGGACAAGCTTGTGCAGGGAGTTTCCCCATCTAAGGGCAACTCGCGGCGGGTCCAGGAAGTGACCAATGTGATTTCTGCTGTTGCGTGTTCATTGGCCGGTATTGAACTTGAGGTTCACAACTACGAGGAGGCTCTGCCATACGCGTATCAGGCCCGGTATGCAGGTCAATTCAGCTATAAAATCAGGCGCGCTGAGGCTGAGATGATAGTGGGGCGAATCCTCGAAGCCAGGAATATACAGGAGACGGCAGCAGAAGAAGCATTCCGCGCTGCTATAAATGAGCTGGCTGACACTCAACGCATTGCGGCCAGGATACGAGCGCACGAATTGCTCGGCCGGCATCTGCTTAAAAAAGGGAACACGCGGGCCGGAGATGAAGAGTTAGACAAAGCTCGTCGTCTATCTCATCAAGCGCCGCTATTCAGTAGCTCTGCCATTTCTGCCAACAATGAAAATGACGAGGCTTCTAAGCTGAATTAGTATGCTTATGCCGCTTTGAGATGCTATAATGGGATATAACCCAGGCATAAAGAAGAGAGACGACACGCCCCAGAGAAGGATATCAGTTATGACGAAACCTATTACTGGCCAGTATGAATACACCCATAGTTCTGGCGTGGGACTCGATTACTTTACTTCCCGTGTTGACCGCATCATCTTACAAGCCAATGGACAATTCGTCTACATTGTTCAGGAGCGCAGTCGTCTCGCCAACGCTGCCCAATCGCTTATGAGTGGGCAGCAGGTTGCTACAAACGCTCCAGAGATTCGACGAGAAGGAAGTTATACTACCCAGGGGAATGTCATCACATTTCACTTTGACGATGGAACACAAGATCAAGGGCAGCTTGCCTGGAACGGCGGAGGCATACAGTTCGGGCCAAACTTTTTTAACAAGGTCTCTGACTCGACGCTACTGCCTCCGACGCATCGCTTGAAGAAGGACATGGATGATATTGCCAAGGGACTAAAAATTGCCAGTACTATTGGCGGTATGGCAGTTAAAGCAGCAAAGACCATTCATAATACTATGCAATCTACACAGGAGCCTGGCATCGGGCCAGCACAATCCTCCCCTCCCGCCCAACCAGTGCAGTCAGCACTACCGGCGCAACCGGCGCAACCATCTCCTGCTCCCGCCCAGCAAGTGCAATCGCCACCACCTGCGTACACAACAGCTGCTCAGCCTGTGCAAAATACTCCTACGCCTCCTACTCAGAGAGACCAGGAAACATTGTTCTGCGATCAATGTGGTGCACGAGTGCGGCCAGGCAAACGCTTCTGCAACAACTGTGGAGCCCAGCTGCCGTAGCCCACTACTTTACAAAATCTTTCTTCAAGCACTCATAAGCAGCGATAATACGCTGCATCTCCTTCTGGTCCCCTCCTCGATCAGGATGATAGCGCTTGGCAAGTGAGCGATAGCGACGTTTTATCTGTTGTTGAGTTGCATTTGGCGGCAGACCCAGCACCCTTAAGGCCTGCTGCCGTTCCAAAATGGGACGTGCAGGATTGCCATTATTTTGCCAAAGGGCTCTCAGACCCAGGCGCAGGACATCCCACAAGAGGGAGGCAAACGATTTTGGTGGAGGCGTAGATGGCATACTAGTGTTATTCCTTGCCATGCGTATGTATCATAGTTTGGTATAGCCCACAGAGCGAGGACAAGCCGTCGCCCCTACAATGCTAAGTTTATGCAGCATATATTTGCGTATACTATACGCTATTCTCGTAGTAAGTGGAATAGTTAAAATTTGCTAGCTTCACTCAAAACCTCCACACCTTCGCATTACTAAACGCCACCTCGGTCAGACTATTTCTTGGCACGGCAATAACGCCAATATAGCCAGAATTATAAGTGCTATCTTTTACAGTTGTAATGAATTGCTTATTCACATACAGATCAAAGTTGTGATTACTTGCAACGACCGCTATAAGGTTAGATTGATTCAAACCTGTATTGATGGTCGAAGAAGTTCCGCCTTGTAATTCCTGGCCGAAATCTCCAGTGCCCTTATTTATGAATAGGCCATATGAACTATCTGTGCCAATGCGGAAGTAGTAAAAACTTTCACTGGTTGAACTTGCAGAGTTAATGTAGAAAACTATCCCTCCGTAGTCACCTCTTACGATACTCATTTGCACCTCATAAGCAAAGTTGCTAACCGTGATGGCAGAAGTGCCACAATAACCAAAATAATCTGTGCGATGAACACTGGCATGAAAACTTCCACCGGTGAAGACACATTCTGTATCAACACTCCATTGGTTTGCATCCTGACCACTTAATGGATCGTTGAGCACCAGCGTTGCCCCGCGAGGCGGATACGCGTTTGTGTTGGAGTTAGAGGTGACAGCAGTCGCGGTCGCATTAGTGGTCTGAGCAGTGGCAACAGCATTATTAGCTTGAGCAGTGGAAGTAGCGCTATTAGCTTGAGCAGTCGCATTGGCATTGCTGGCAAATGCAGTCGCATCATTGGCATGAGTTGTAGCGGCAACATCGATATTACTATTGCCTGGCTGATTGACTCCCCGAAGGTAGAAAAAACTAACGCTTGCCAGCAGAACGAGTAATACTAACGCGACCAGCCCGAGGGCCTTCGCATTGAAGAAACCCGATCTTTGGAAAGTCTTTTGGGAAGCTCCACTAATGTTTGGGGTAACGGGAGAAGGTTGTGCAGCCGCAACCATTGTGCCACTATTTAACGGAGAAGTGGCTGCTTCTACGAGGTTAGAATTTGACGCGGGAACTGTTTGTTCGAGGTTAGTGATTGTTGTTGGAAGTGATATGTCTTGAACAAACAGTGTAATAATCAGGCCGCCTGCTGACCTACCAGCAGAGCCTGGGTTATCCATCCCTGACAGATAAAGAACTTGACCATCATAGGCACTTGCTGGCACTGTTACAACGACTTGTCGACCATCAGGGAGGGTTAATATGCGTCGTGTACCTGTCTGTGCCTCAGCCTTGCTGATAGCCAGAGTAGCGTGCAGATTCCCTCTCTCAGGTAAATCAGGAGTTCTCACTATCGTGGAGGCATCGGTGCTTTGTAATGCCTCTCGGAAGGCGTTGGCAAAAGCCGAAATTGACATGAAACGCTCTTCTGGCTTTTTCTTTAAAGCTTTGAGAAGAACCGCATCCACATCCTTAGAAAGTACTGGATTGAGGGTGCTGGGCGGCTGTGGTTGAACAGTCAAATGCTGGTACATCACTTGCTGTTGCCGCCCCACAAAGGGAGCGCGTCCTGTGAGCAGCTCATAGGCGACTACGGCAAGGGCGTATTGGTCGGTAGCGTAAACGGGTTCGCCATCCCATTGCTCTGGTGCCATGTAGGTGGGGGTGCCCCTAATGGAGTGGCTTACGCTGGCGGTTGCACTACTGAGCTTGGCTATACCAAAGTCGGCAAGGAGCAAGTCTGGATGATTAACATCTTCCAGGTTAGTACGGATCAAGAAGTTGGAGGGTTTGACGTCCTGATGCACAATAGAGTTGTTGTGTGCATACTGAAGTGCGCTCGCAGCATTGCTAATAAAATGAGCAACATCTTGCGGTGAAAGGAGGCCAGCTTCGCCGCGCTCTTGCAGCCAATTAGCGAATGAGCCTTCCCGGCGGTACGGCATCACAATGTAGGTATGGTTCATGCCGTTGATGTTTTCCTCACCATAACCGAAGAGGGGTAAAATGTGGGGATGATCGAGTTTGGCAATCGCTTTCGCCTCACGTTGGAAGAGGCGTAGCGCGTCTTTGGTGACATCACTATTGGGATAGGAGGTAGCTTCAGTTCGGCTAACTTTGATTGCTACCTGCTGACCAATGCGAGCATCTTCTGCCAGATAAACTTCTCCCATACCGCCGCTTCCCAGGAGCCGCATGAGACGATATTGGCCGAGCTGCAATCCTTCTAATGCCATGCTTCACCTCAGTTGTAGGACACAAGAGCATAATTGATGTATGAATATGGGTCAATAAACAGTATAACTTGGAATTCACCTATGTACAGTATAGATGCTTTGCTCAGGTAAAGCAACCTCAGCGTTCCTTATTCCTATGGGTGCCTGCATATCTCTACAGGTATGTGCCTGCCAGGTTGGGGGTTACTTCGTCCTCGTCAAGTGGCTTCCTGAGGGGCTCGGCGACTTTTGCTCTGTGCTGGTTTGTCTACTGATGTCTACTATTGTTCGCGTTTTTCTCTCGGCTTTGCTGTCAGTTTTGCTGTCAGCTTTTGGCTTCTGTTCCCCCTCTTGCTGATGGCAAGCTATGGTTATTTTACTGGCGCGAGATCCTGTCAATACCGTTGCTCTGCTACATTTATCGAAATACCCATTAGTTGCACAAGCACATGCAAAGATGTATAATAGACAGGCACCTGTTGATGAGTAATAGAGAGAAGAGGGCTCCAAAATGCCTGCATGCATCGACCCATCGCAATCTGAAGGAGGATACGTTTTCGATCCTGAAAGCGGTACGGAGCTAGCGCGCCTCGTCAATCAAGATCGTCTTCTTGAACAATCTCTTGGTGGGCTGCTTCCTGAAGATCTCGATCTTTCTCATGCGCATGATCTCCTGGATATTGCTTGTGGTCCTGGCAGCTGGGCAATGAATATAGCGTATGCCTATCCTAAAATCAATGTGGTGGGCATTGACATCAGTGAAATAGTTGTTGAATACGCACGCGCCAGAGCGCGCACACAGGGGATAGACAACAATGCTCAATTTCTCATCATGGATGCCACTAAGCCGCTCAATTTTCCTGACAACGCCTTTGATGTAGTAAATGCTCGTCTCCTCTTAGGCTTCATGTTCCCGGCAACGTGGTCCACTTTCCTGCAAGAATGCTTGCGGATCACACGTCCGGGAGGAAGCATCTGCCTGACGGAGTGCGAGGGAAGCATCACGAACAGTCCAGCTTTGGAGAAACTCAATGGTATGGGCATACTTGCTATGAAGTTAGCTGGGCGAAGTTTTTCTCCTGATGGGCGCAATTTTGGCATCACCCCAATGTTACGTCCTCTCCTGCGGGACGTGGGTTATCAAAAGACGAAGATCAAGGCGCATGCCATCGATTTCTCAACGGGAACGGATGTACACTATGGCTACTACCAGGATTTCATGGTCATATTGGAATTAGCCCGGCCTTTACTTGTCAAACTCGGATTGGTCACCTGGGCGGAGGCAGAGGAACTGTATCGGCAGGCACTCGCTGAAATGATGATGGATAACTTCTGTGCAATCTGGTACTATCTTACTGCTTGGGGCAGGAAAGCTCAATGAGGCTCACTTTTGAGCCTGCTCCTTGCACGGGCAAGATTATATCCTCATTCCTACCTGCTTGAGCATCGGTGCAGTAAGAATGAGACTAAACCGGTTTGTGTCAATAGCTCTTCGAGAACAAAGCCACTTCCCCACCATCTCCAACTGTCTTCGACTTGGCAGTGTCATCAGAAAGTATATGGTCTATTCTACTTTCGTTACTCAAATGAGTTTGTGGGGGTATATTTTGTCTAAATGTGTTTAACAAGCCTAACTGGCTACAATGGACTCTAGGTCAGCTTGTAAAGAACTTAGCGCACCAGCGGGGCTGAGTTGCTTCTTGAGTGCTTGATAGATATGCAGCTGAATAGAACTTGAGATATCTGGGTACTTTGGTGAGACAGGGCGCGGTTGGGCATTGTGTAAAATGGGTTTGAAGTTTCTAAAGAATGGATTTTTTATCAGCACTGCAGGGTCATCATAAATAGATGTCAGCGTAGCAATGAGTGACGTTTTGAGTGCGATATATTTCTGTGCATATGGACTAATCATATACTCGATAAAACTCCACGCAGCATCAGAATACTTTGAATAAGCATTAATGCCCAACTGCCACCCGCCAATGCAGGAGTGGCCAATAGCATTGTTCCCACCAGAGAGCAAAGAATGCACATCGAGCTTTCCTGCAATCTGTGATACACTCGGATCATTGCCTGGCACGTATGCATAAGGCCAATTCCGCATAAAAGCCGCACGGCCATTTTGCCAGGTGGTACGTGCTTCTTCCTCTTTATATGTCGTGATGTCAATTGGCGAAATTGTTCCGACCCATCCGACCATTTTGGAGAGTGCCTGCTGTGCCTCCGGACTGTTGACGATAACTTTCTTGGGATCATTCGGGGCTAATATAGCACCACCATAACCGTACAAGACCTCAACGAAATTACATACCAGTCCTTCGTATTTTGCTCCTTGCCAGACATACCCATACGGAACCTTCTCTTGCGCCTTTCTAGCTACATCAGATAGTTCATCCCACGTATCTGGGGGAGTTGAAATAAAGTCTTTACGATAGTAAATGAGACCCACGTCAATATGGTGTGGAGCAGCCCAGATGCGGCCATTAAAGGTACAGCCCTTAATTGGTCCGGGAAGATATTTTGTACGCTCATTCTGAGACCATTTGTCGTCAATAGGTAGTGTCCATTGGTTGCTAGCGAACTCGGCAGGCCAGATAATATCCATAGACATAACATCAATATGACCACTGTGGGCCTGAAGCATTTCTACAAACACGTTACGTAACTGCCCACTATCAACTGGCCCATTGATGTAGACAACGTGAATACCGTTCTTGTTTGTCTTGTTGAATGTCTCTACTAGTTCATCGTAAACGCCAGCAGGTTCGTGATCACTTTCCCATGTAATCATGGCATTTTTGGGACTAGATTGGTTATTAGTACCACCACAGGCTTCCAGAAGCGATGTTGCAACACTACTTGTTAGTCCGATAGAAATCGCTCGTTCGAGAAACCTACGCCGTGATATACGCCCTGCACGCATTTTGACGACAATTTCATCAAGAGCTTCACGCTGTTCAGCAATCATATAAAAGGCTCCCTTTATTTTTGGCGAACGTTTACTGGATACAACCACATTAAGTGGCGGAGGCCCAGTGAACTGAGCGTAATTTTCAGGGATGAAAAACCCCTGACCACCGTTTAATGTGGTTCTACCCGTTTACTGAAAATTGACCTAGTACTGAAATCACTTGAAAATGACCGTTCGGTTTTGCTGACAAAACAACAATCGCCTTATGTGCTGGATTACCATCAGTTCCGAATGAGATTAATCCACTGACACCATCAACCGCTTGTGAGCCAGTAATCTTTTCTAGAGCGTGCCGCAGATCAATTGGTGTGAAACTTGTTTTGCCTTTGGCAAGAACGTTCTTGCTTCCAGTCAATAATGCCAGCATAGCGTCATACGCAAGAATGCTATCGCTATCTGGTTGTATATAACCATAAGGGTTCCCCACATGTTGTCTGCTAGGATCGAACGTCTGTGAATAGCTCTTGAAGAATGTAGGTTTGGGAAGTTTTAAGAAGTTCCACGTATCAGAGTAAGCAAAGGTTGTAAAGTATAAGCGATTAAGATTAACCTGTAGATTATTTGGAAAATAGATCATCCGAGAGAGGATATCACCACCCATAACTTTTGGACCGGGTGTGGGTAAATTGTTCAGTACTACAGCGATGTCATTAACAGAACCTGAGAAGTAGATTACGTCGGGATGAACAAGGAGCGAAGCATGTAAAAGGTCGAGAATTGTTTCTGGATGCCCACTGGTGTATGTTTCTTGTGCTACAATGCTGTTGCCATCAGCGCTAAATTGTTCCTTAAAGCTGGCTGCCAGGCTTTCACTGTATGGGCTGGAAGGATCATAAAAGATTGCCGCTTGCTTGGTATGTAGTGTTTGTTCTGCATATTTTGCTGCATCAATCGCTTGACTCTCAAGAGAAGGAACTACACGGAAGAAATATGGCGATATTCCTGTCAACAAGTTGCTCGATGCACTTGGTGAAACCATTGGGATGCGGGCTTTGCTCAATTTGTTGATTGCGTCGATGGTCGAGCCTGAGTTTGAAGGCCATCCCATCACACCGACCACGGTATGGTCAGCTCGAGCTATCTGTACGATCTGCTCTTCTACAAAGGTCGCGAATGTTGATTGACCACCGATATTTGCGATGAGGAGACGAACTTGTACGCCACCTGGTAGCTTAGAGGCATAATTGTACTCTTTTTGAGCGAGGTAGGCTCCCTGCAAGTTACTACGTCCGGTTGTAATGGAAGTATCATCTCCTGAGAGGGTAGTGACAACAATAAAGGTAATATAGGGATGTCCAGAGGCAAGTACTCGTAGGTTTTCTAGTTGGATAAGCGCCTCAGCATCATTCGTCTCTATATTGGCTGCTCCTTGCCAATGCAACTTAGCAGCATTTATATTACCTGCTTTGAAGTCGTCGGCAGCTTGTTGCTTAAGAGCACCATCAGAGCGCTTAGTGTCAAAAGCGAATATACCATTACTTACCCCGATGTATTCATTATTTGATGCTTGAACAACGCAGAGCCCGTTAGTAGGAATGCTACTAGTGGGATCGCATTTGTTGTTATTAAGATTGGGTAAAACATAGATAATATAGGCGGCACTCGCAAAGATAATCAGTGCAAACAGCAAAGATGCCAAAGCTACGTAGAGGAGGTTGAACTTTGCCTTCCTGGAACGTTGCAATCTACTCGCCTGCAAATTAGAAGCAGTTGTAGCTTCTGGTGGAAGCAAGGTTCCCGTCAAATTGGCTCTCTCACTTGAGTTAGTCTCATATTGCTGGGTCTCTTTATCGGCGGCAATCAACGCCTGCTCATAGAACTCAATGGCACGGGATGTTTCATCCCGTGCCGCGTATGCGCTACCCAGGTTACCAAGGGCAGCACTTTCTGCCCTGTAATCTTCTTCTTGGTGAGCAATATCCAATGCCCGCTGATAATACTCAATAGCGCGATGGACCTCTCCCAATGACATGTAAGCATTTCCAAGACTGTTCGATACAGTCCCTTCATGATGTCGATTCTTCATAGCTCGGGCAAGGGTTAGGGATTGCTCATAGAACTCACTGGCGCTATGGAAGTCGCCCAATGTGAAAAATTCATTCCCCAGTTCGTACAGAAGAGTGCATTCGGCCTCTTGATTGTTCTCCTGGCGTGCTTTTTCAAGCTGTTGGAAGAGTTGTACTGTTTTACTCATCAATCCTTCTTTCCTGCCTTTAGCGACAAGGTATTAAAAAAGGTAACGAGATGCAGTATGCTAGCAACTGCAATCATAACCCATCCCGTCCAACCATATGTTGTAGAAGTAGCTATATTTACTCCAAAACCAAATAATAACGTTATTATGAGCAACAGTACAGATTGAATTATTGCTTTCGGGAGTGTCTCGCTTTCCTTGTGATCAAGTTTCTCATTTACTAGCTTTAACTCTAACTCTGCTTTCCAGGCAGCTAAATCTTTCGTTCTCAATTGGTTTTCCGTTTTTTTCAATTGATCTTTCAATTTTTTTAGTTGGTTTTCTAAAGCATTACCCCTTACATGAGCAGCTTTTCTCTCTTCATCTAACCTCTTCAACAAAGCCGGGTTATGAAGGCACTCATCAAGATCAAAAACTGGTATACTTGCATTTAATTTCCGCGTATTTCGTTTTGGTTGATCGTCTGCAGTTGATGGCATTACATTTGTCCTCAAATAGCCTCTATACAGCCAAATGCAATATACCCTTAGATCGAACACTCCTTCGCCAGGTGAAGTCAACTCAGGCGAAAATTACCGGTAGAACCACATTAAACGGTGGTCAAGAGTGAAAAACCATGGAAAATTATGCTCAGTTCATCAGGCCTCAACCACTTAATGAAACGTCATGCGCCGCAGGCGCACCACTCCGCATGAAAACTCGTTTTCAGAAGATATTGTTGGCGAATTCGATGTTTTTGCTTGGCATCCTACAAATTTGAGCTCAAAACAAGCCGTTTTTTTGAATTCACCAACAATATCTTAATGTAGTTGTACCGCTCATAAGTATAAATGATGAATGACGTTATTGCAATATATGCAAAAACGGGTGTTGTGTTGCAAAAAATCTTGGGGTACACGATGAGCGTCCTGCTCCTCTTGTGGTTGGGATTAGGCTGCCACTCCAAACAGGCTGGCGATGAAGGCGACCTGCCAGTTGATGTCCCCTTTGCCCACTCTCCTCATCTGTCCCTTCCTGATCATGTTCATCACCTCGTATCCTTGTAGCGTTCGCCCTGCCGTTTCAATGGAAAAGAAGCCCATCCCGGGCTTGACCAGCCGCTTGATGAAACGGCGGTCTTGCTCGATCAGGTTATTCAAATATTTGCCTTGCCTCAGTTCGACCTGCTCGGGAAGGATTCCAGCGGCTTTGAGCTCGGCCATGGCCTTGGAATAGGCTGCATGCTTATCGACATTGATAACACGAGGAGCCGGCGTAGTGGTTGTGAGATCAGCCTGAGCCGTCGACTGGGCCACCAGCTCCTCGACTGGACGAGCTTGAGGAGCCGAACACGCCGTGGCGTTTGGCCGCTTTGGCATCCCGGGTGGCACTGAGCAGAAACATTGAGCTATAAGTAACTTCGCTTGGGAAACCGGCACCAGACTTCGGGCTCCGGATTTTACGAAAACCTTTACCCGTTAAAATGAAATCGTGTAACCAGTCCCATGCTTGTGTTTCTTCCTCATATACGTTATCCATTTTATCGTTGCACTTCCAGTTGCACTTAATGTTTCTTATCTCTACAGGTATGTGCCTGCCAGGTTGGGAGTTACTTCGTCCTTGTCGAGTGGCTTCCTGAGAGGCCTGGCGATTTTTGCTTTGTGTAGGTTTGTCTGCTGATGTCTACCATTGTCCGCGTTTTTCTCTCGGCTTTGATGTCAGTTTTGCTGTCAGCCCCAAAGAGAAATGTGGGATTTGATGCAGCTTGAGAAGCTGGTTTATGATGAACTTTGAGTCATTATACCACGCGAATCGTTGTTTCATGGCGAGCACTTTGTAATGGCTTTGCTATTGATGACAATGCCAAGGGGCGGACGCGAATCACCTTGTTTGTGGGTGTCCTTTTCGGCCCCTTTGGTGCTCAAATTGCCTCTGTTGTGTTGGCTGGTGTTGGTCATTGCTTGTGTGTGTTTGTTCTGGTTGTTGCACTGATGAGAAAGGTTGCTGAGAAACGATACTTGGGGTGAGGGTGGGGGGAGAGTCAAACCACCTTGCAGGCTTTTTTTGCTCTCTTGTGAAGAGCATAGGTGTGCCTGTCAAGATTTTAGCGTAGGGGGATGGTTATCGCAAGCAAGCTGTTGTTAATGCTGAAGGAACGTACCCACGCCATTATCCTTGCCTACGAGCGTGAGGCTCTGCCCTGCACGTTTGCTGGAGTTTTTTGAAGTCCTCCAGCGGTTTTATTGTTCGCTGTTGTGTGCAGCGTTTTGCTTAGTTTATCAGCTTCTGCAATCCTCCACCTGGGTAGTTACGGCATAAAACATGTGTTATACTATTGCTGTCTTTACAGATGCGCTTTCGCTCTATTTTTTTGCCTACGTGAAGCAAGGGGGAAACAATGTCATTAGGAGGGTCACACATAGGTCGATTCCGCCTTCTAGGTCTGCTCGGACGTGGGGGCATGGGAGAAGTCTACCTTGCGGAGGATGACCAGCTAAGACGGCAAGTAGCCATCAAGGTCATCCAGGCCGAATATCCCAACCCCGATGCGACTCGTCTTTTTCTGCGCGAGGCCAGGGCTATCGCCATGCTCAACCATCCTCACATCCTGCCACTCTTTGACTTTGGCGAGGCAACTGTTCATGGAATGACTCTGACCTATATGGTTATGCCCTTTTGTAAAGAGGGCACCCTTGCTGCCTGGATGCACCAGCGCAGGAAAACTGCCTTGCCTTCTCCACAAGATGTTGGATTTATCGTACAGCAGGCTGCTAGTGCCCTTCAGTACGCTCACAACCATCAGGTTGTGCATCAAGATGTTAAGCCCTCCAACTTCCTCATTCGTAGTAGTGAAGATGCTTCAGGTCGTCCTGATTTGATGTTGGCTGATTTTGGCGTGGCAAAATCCACCAGCACCACTGCAAGTGTAAGCCAATCTGTTCGCGGCACACCAGCTTACATGGCCCCTGAACAGTGGGAAGGAACGCCTGTCGCGGCAACCGACCAGTATGCCCTTGCGATTATGGCCTACGATCTGTTAACGGGTCAGCCTCCTTTTCAAGGAGGCTTAGGGCAAGTGATGTATCAGCACCTCCATGTGACACCACAACCACCAAGCACACTCAATCCACGCCTTCCAGCAGACGTCGATACGGTGATGCTGCATGCGCTGGCGAAAAAACCTGAAGAGCGCTTTGGTTCCATCGCGGCCTTTGCACGCGCCTTCCAGCAGGCATTGCCCGCTGATAGCTCCAGTCCCACTCTAGCGAACACTCTACAGGAGCCAAACAGGAGCGATATTCGCGCCACCTTAGTAATCAGTGAGGCAGAGGCGCTGACGGGTACTACCCGTATACTCACCCTTCTGGGAGAGAGGCAAGTTTCTGTCTCTGTGCCAGCAGGTACTCAGGATGGGCAGATTATCCGTTTAGAAGACCAGGTCGAACCAGCCAGCGATCATGACGTAAAAGGTGCATTGATCCTCACCATTACTATTGCATGCCCAGAAGAGCAGGTTTTCCTGGCCAACACCAATAGTGATGCGACGGTTATCAACAGTGGCTCCGTACCCGATTCCAAAGATGCACCAGAACTTGCTCCCCCCTCCCGCGCCACTGCCAGCACAGAGACCATGAACCGCCGCCATGGTCTTACAGCGATTCTACTGGTGGGATTGGCGTTGCTCGTTGCGGTGGGGAGCAGCGTTGGCGTCTTCTATTTCACGAGGAGCAACCAGCACAATCCAACACGGCCCACTACAACGAGTAACAATCAGCAAAGTCCCTATCCTCCCTATGGAACGCTCGCACTCGATGACCCTTTGAGCGATAATAGCCACGGTTACGAGTGGAATGAGGGCCCTGGTGATAGTTTCGGTACTTGTGCATTCACGGGAGGAGCGTATCACGTGAATGTGCTTCAACGGCCTGGTAAAGGCTGCGTGGCAAGCACCAACTTCAGTGATTTTGCCTATCAAGTACAGATGACAATTGTCAAAGGCGATGGAGGAGACATTCTCTTCCGTGATGATGCAAAGGGGAACGGTTACTACTTTTTCATCGGTCAAGATGGGACGTATGGATTCGGGATCTACAACAATTGTAACGGTAACAACTGTAAGCTTAGTGCATTACGCAACGGTTCAAGTCCTGCCATCAACACTGGTCTGATTCAGACCAACCTGGTGGCAGTTATAGCCAAGGGCAGCACCATCGATCTGTATGTGAATCATCAAAAAATCGATAGTGTGAGCGACAGCAGCTACAGCCAGGGTCAAATAGGCGTTGCTGCATCAGATGTGAATAGTCCAACCGAGGTGGTGTTTCGCGACGCGAAGGTGTGGACTTGAGGAACAGCAGGTGTTTGATATGACAGGTGCCACCTTACTCTAGTAAGTCGCGTATCCACAGAGTGGGACCAGTACTGTTGAGTGACTCTACAGGAGTATCCTTGACGATCTGTACAAGCCTGCGCAAGTCATCCTCCCCAAGCATGTCTTTAAGCCCCTGCTGGGTATTGCTCTTCGTCTCAAGTATGCCCGTCTGGAGTGGTGGGTGTCGAAGGGGAGACGCGAACAGGGTTGTTTGTGGTTGTCCTTTTTGATCCCTTTCGTGCTCAAATTTCCCCTATTGTATTGGTTGGTGTTGGTCATTGCTTGTGTTTGTTTGTTCTGGTTGTTGCTCTGGTTGTTGCACTTATATGTATGCAAGACAAAGCGAAAGACCCTTGATGTTCAGAGGGCCTTTCGCTTTGTCTGACGTGAGAGAACCAACTTCCCACTTAAGGCAGGTCGCTAATCTCCTCCCTACAGATTTGTCGGCGGCATCCCAGGATGGGTGGGAGGCATCTAAAGATTGCCGGGAGGCATGCCGACCTGGGCTTGTGGCTGCTGCTGTCGGATTTGATAGTCAATCGATCTGAGCACCTCGTGTAAGGCGTTATTTTGCTGGATCGCTCCTATGGCGGCTGTAATGAGGAGAGGATGGATGGCCAGACCGACCGCTCCAACGGCGATCTGATCTACCCAGTCCTGCGCCCCCACTCTCACAAGTGTGCCATTCTGGACACGCTGGATAGAGATCGCCAGCGCCTTATTCAGGCCGGTAATCGCTCTCAAGGTGCTTTCCTGCTTTAATTGAACGGTGACGTGGTTCATATCGCCAAATTGTTGTGCCTCATATCCCTTGGCTTGGTACTCAAGCACCAGCGCCTGAGCAATTGCAGGAAGGTTGAGATCCTGTGTCTGATAGAAAAGGGCTTCCATGTCACTACTTCCTTTCTGCCTAGAGCATGTTCATCTTCCAAAGTCTGTCTTACTTCACTCGTCAAAAAGTTCCCAATGAACTATACGTAGCTGACTACGAATAGGTAGCAGTTTGGCTCGATTGGCAAAAGCTCTTACGGCGTCCTGCCGATCGTGGGATGCGATTGATTGATGATGGGAAGTAGCATGAAGCGGAGGCAATAAAAAGTGCCAGAGGCCAGACGCGAACTGGCTTGTTTGTAGTTGTCCTTTTCAGTCCCGTTCACGCCCAATTTTTCCCTATTTTATTGGTTGGCGTTGGTCATTGCTTGTGTGTGTTTGTTCTAGTTGTTGCTTCAGTGAGGGAGGGTGTTGAGGAGGGGTATTGTACATCAAACTGTTTCTACTTCCGCCACATTCCAGGTCTAAGGCCCCTCGGGTTGGCGGATGGATGGCCTTCAGGAATTTCTCAAGTTCTCCTGAGGGCTTGAGCCCAAAGTAGAATGAGTCGTCTGGCTTGCTATAGATACGATTGAAAGAATCAGTCATATCAGCCTCGTTCTGCGGATGGGTTTGTCAGAGGATTTGAACTATAGGCCAATGACTTGTGGTTGTTTGCTGTTGCTTTCTGTGCGCTTCAATTGCGCGCTCATTGCTTGCACTTGCGTTCTATTGTTTCCCTCAACATGCTGGCGTTGCTACATGTCGGAGCTTTGGGATATGTGGAGTTATGGGTGCTCTACTGCTATAGGCTTCTCGCAAAATTATGTCATATCCTGGATGCTTCCTGTTTTATAGCAAGCCGTCTACACAAACGAATGGATAGACTCACAGTTGACCAAACAATAGCCGCGCCCACACCAGGCGTAGACGCGGCTGTGTTACCCAACATATCTGGATGCAGTTAAGGGGTGACGGTGGTTGTGAACACGTCTGTCCGGTTACTTGTATTCTCGTCGTTCGTCTGGACGAAGAATGGGTGGAATGTGGTGTCACTTGTGTCCAGTCCCTCGTAATCCCCAACGAAGAAGCCACCGGCATTGGGTGCATTCAGCATATCGAAGGAGCCAACGATATGCCCCTCGTTGCCGAAGCTCGCGCCATGGTCGGCTGACGACACGAACCAGTAATCGGTCGGCAGTGTTGTAGTTTGCGTGGTAAGGTTGCGGAAATCATAGAAGGTGACGCCGACTGTTCCGTCTGAACTGACGCGTACCATGGGGGTGAACCCTGGTCGGTTAGACGGCGTGTTCGTGTTGACCCGGATTGGGGTGCTCCAGGTCGCTCCTCCATTGGTAGAGGTGGACAAAGCGACCTCATCGAAATGGTGGCCATTGAAGCGCGAGTCCTGCCAGACGACGTAGAGCTGCCCAGACTTAGGATCGATCGCTGGTTCGGGGATGATGTCGCCCGTGCGGATCGCTTGCCCGGTGTTGGGGTCGGACACGAAGACCGTCTCCTCTTTGGCAATGATCTGCGGTTTCGTCCAGGTGTTGCCCCCGTCCGTCGACTTTATAAAGGCGACTTTAAAGGCCGTCACGTTGAAGGGTGGGGAGATGAGGTCGAAAAAGTCATAGAGTGTCCCATTGGGGGCGACCACAATCTGGTTGCCGATGGTCTGTTGCCGTGAAGGGGTGTTCACGATGATCTTGGGGCTGCTCCACGTCAGGCCGCCGTTGGTGGTCTTCGCGAAAAACGCGGGTCCTCTGAAGGCAGCCGTGTGCAGGTTGGCGTCGGGGTTGCCGTTAGGCTCTTCCAATCGATCCCACACCGCGTAGGCGACACCAGCCTTGGTCGGATCGGCGGTTACCGATTCCTTGTCATTGAAGAACTGCAGCGTAGGTGCGTTGTCGGCGATGATGGTGGTGAGGTTGTGCCATGTCAGGCCACCATCTGAAGAGGTAGCTGCGGCGACAGCATTTCTAGTGTCGGACTGGTCGAACGAGAGCGACACGGTGTAGGCCCTCCCATCGGGCCCGAAGGAGACCCACGGATCAGAGGCCCGCTCGTAACCAAGCCCACCTGCACAAGCGCTGAAGGGTAGTGTTGTCTCTTTCCAGGTAGCCCCGCCGTCGAATGAGAAACCGGCGACCAGGCCATGCGCGCCACCGTTGTTCCAGCGGTCTTGCTGCCAGACGCCGATAATGTTCGAGGTATTGGCCGGGTTGACAGCGACGTAGGGCTCAACCTCGGCATTGGGGTAGTTGGTACCTGGCCCGCCGATCGTGCAATCGGTGTAGGGGCTTGTGCCGGAGACAAGGACAAGTGGTGAGACCGTGCTAGCGTGTACCAGGCCACCGCCGAAAGTGGCCACGACAGTTAGGACAACCAGAAATACCGTGAGGGGTGCTATCACCCTAACATGTTTCAGGTGATTCATTGAAATCCTCCTACGAGTGAACTTTGTCCCGAAATAAACGTTAAAATATGTCTATGCATCAGTAAAAGGCATACATATAGACATCTATATTATGAAGGGAGTGGGAGAACTGCGGAAGAGCAAAGAGGTTATGATCTGGTTAAGATTGAGTTGTGATTTCACGATCTATCTATAGGAAGGCATTTCTTAACCATGGAGAGCCACCCAGTAGTGAGCGAGAAGGCACTTGGGGGAGCGAAGGAGCTAGCCTCGTCTGGGGACAGTTTACCCTCGTTCTCAGAGTTAGGAAGCGCGATGTCTGTGCCAGACAGAGAAGCGGATGAAAATGTCGTATTTACAGGCGAAATGCCCTCGGGTATTGACTGTCAAAGCTCGCAGAAAAATACCCTAGTTCTGTAGAGGGTGAACCAGGGTATGAGATTTAAAGGAAATGGCAAGCTATTATGCTGTATCGTGCAATTTGTAGATCCCGCTGATCGTTAGGAGAGAATGAGTAGGGAGAGTCGAACTCCTCAAGAGGCTCTTTTCGAGAGAGTCTGTACGCACTCGCTCCGCCTGGGAAGTACTCTTGTTGTCTACTGTTGTCTAATGGTGTTGACCTGGGTCTATCTCCTCTGCTATCTCTTTTGCTATCATGTTTCTGCTGTATGCGGAACCACGGGCGTCTGATTACCTACAAGACAGGGGTGTGGTAGCGTGTCAAGTTGTACCACTGTTGTTTGCCTGCCAAATTATACTTCTCTCTTGGGTCTATTGGCGAGCCATAAGCACCGAGTTAATAGTGGATAATATCCTCAGGCTAAACAGACTCGAAATGTCCAGAACTTGAACTCGATCACCAAATAGGTATCCTAAGATTCTTACTTCGCTCAATATCTGTCCATCAGCTACGAATTAAAGAGCTTTTATATTACCATTGACGCTCTAACACAAAGCCTCTCGAAATCTTTAATCCAAGTAGCGCTGCTTGAATTACATCAACGATGTCGGCAAAATCCCTATCTTGTCCCAAAACACCTACATTATGAAAAGTAGCAATTTGCTTTTTTGCTATGTCTAAGATTTGCAGTTGCATATCTAAAGTCTCTTTAAACGAACTTTTTCTAGCTTGAACACTTTGTACTTTCAAACATTGCAAATAATGCCTAAAAGCTTGCTGCTCAGAAAATGCTGTCGATGATGGTAAGGCTCCTGAGAACAGGACATCAGCAAACTCAGAATCAAAGGAAATATCCGTTCTAAGCTGATCTAATATTCCTACACGGAGACCCATATCCAAAAAAGCTGGTTTGTACTCAGAAAGAGTTTGCGGACAATAGTACCATATAGTCCTCCGACTTGGGCTATCATCTTCATTTTCCTGAAACTTATCAGGCGAAAATGAACGAACGTTTAACCATGTTCCTGATGCTATTGCATCAATGTTAGCAGCAGCCAAAGATATCATTTGGTGATTACTATATCCCACGAGAACTTTTCTTCCCTGCAACTTCAGTCCAGAACATAATATGAGAAGATTAGTTAACCACAGTGGATCATCAACTAAGTAATGATCTTTCGGATGTTCTGCAACTACATAATACCCATCTACGTTCCACAATTCCGAGCTAGACAGAACAGTCTCTACCTGTTCCTCAAAACGTAAGGCTTCTGATGAAAGACATATTGTAGCTAATCGCTTCTTATCGGTGAAAACAGATGAGGCTTCTTCATTGATGGATTCTTGTATGGCAAGCCAATCGTCATCGACACGTTCACAATAAATTCCTGGGATAATATATTCGCTTGCTTGTGCCAGGCCGTTGAGTTCACGCAGATCTATTAAAATTCTATTTAATCCTGGGCCACCGAGTAACATCCCAGTCATAAAATCTCTTGGCCAATAGTCATGATTAGTCAAGCGAGAATGAGTGGCTCTAGGATTATATAATTGAGGATCGAGCAGAATCCTACCATTTACCTCTATTATCTCTTTTGCAAATCGTTGCAGCTGATCCTGTGTTAAATCACGAGGGCTTAAAATGACTGTTCCACCTCCCCATCTCCGAAAGAGACATTTACAATGTTCTTTCATACCATGACCAAATTGAAGGTACATCTCCATTTTTTTCTCCTAAATATTGCCATTTTTAATCGTAGGCAGAAGATCAATAAACCAATTTAAAGCTTGCTGCGCAGTCCTTGGACGTCTTGAAGGATACTTATCGATTAAGGTACTAATAAACTGACTAAGCTCGTTGCTCGTATCTCCTTGAATATTCAAAGGTTTTAGAACCAGGCTTTCAGTGCGCCGAAGAACATCAAGATCATCTCGCGCACCTGTTTTAAAGGGATTTTGGCCTGTGAAAGATTCATAAGCAACAACGCCTATTGAAAATAAATCTGCTCTGATATCAATATCACTTTTCATATTCCTGAATTGTTCTGGTGCGGCATATCCCACAGTACAAGGGCCAAAACGGGCCCCAGTTGCAGTGATGGAGGCTTTACTTAAGTGGCGAGCAATCCCAAAATCGATAAGCCAAATGTTGCCATCTGACCCAAGAATTATGTTTTCCGGTTTGATATCTCTATGTACCAGTTGGCGTTTCTCTGTTTCGGTTGAAATGGTAAGTAGAGTTCGGATGAGATTTAAATTTGTGCTTAGAGGTACCTTTCCCCTACTCAGGCAAGTGCGCAGTGTCTCCCCTTGGACATATGCTTCAAGAAGATATGAACTTTGTGCGCCAGCAAAAGAAATTGTCCCCGATTCGTACACCTTAGGCACGTTAGAAAACTGGTATTGGGTAGCTACTTCAATTTCACGCTGGGTTCGCTCGTCGGAATCTAAAAGCAGTTTAAATACGACATCTTGATAGACCATATGTTTAGCTCGGAAAACCGACTTTTGACCCCCATGTGCAAGTGGGTCAAGATCATACAAATCCGGTAGTTGATTCTTGATTATGGATGGTATGTCTGGTATAAACATTTTTTCCTTCCAACCCAACAGAGCTATTTAAATACCTCCCAATCCACTCATTAAATAACCATGATACATAGCTGGATGGTAATGGAAGTCTCGTCGAGGGGTACACTTGTTGGAGACCACTATGACTACAGCAATAGACGCCAACGCCCGATTTTTCAGCCTGTTGAAGTATTTTAGCTGTCGGTCGCTCGATCGGCAGCAGAACATAGCTTTCAGAAGCAAACCATTTATTGACCTGCGCCTGATAGAATACTGATTCCCAATTTTTTATCTTAGCCTCAATAGCAACCAGCCGCTTTATGCCAAATACATGGTTCAAACGAGAAGGTTTCCACTTTTTAGAATGCCATTTGATTAATCTTGTGTTATGTAAACGATCAAGGGTAAATTGGAGTAACTTTCCATCAAATCCTAACTGTGATGCAATCATCTGATTACTAGTACCGCCTGTCCCATAGATATGTTGAAGAACCTTTAGATCGATTAGCTTCAAGCTTGAGCGGATTTCAGGCCAGTTTTCAAATAAGCGAGGATCAAATTCAGCTACGACCATATCCGGAAACCCTGTTTCCAATAGGGGTTCATAGAATATTGCTATCCCTGCTGATTGCTTTTCGAATATGGGTACTATCTGCTCTCTAAATATCTGAACTAGTTCCCATTCCGGACCGTTTCTAGGCTTCCTAGCCCGTAACCCAATAGTGGATTTCGTATCCTCGAACTGTAGTATGGCCACCATATCTATCTCCTTTCGCTTTTCCATTATCTAACTTTACCATATGAAAAGAATAACCGTATTCAGCATCATGCAACCAACGGCAAGCCATTGGCGAGACCGTTCCTGTTTAGTATTTAATAGTGATGGGTATAATCGTAGTGGTTTGCAAAGATATCCATGTTCACCAGCGTTTCTCTCTTTAAGAGTGGGTGAGGGTTGAGTATTCAGTGATAAATTTGCTCTCTGCTACTAATGTAGCAAAACTGACCATGGTCTCATTCTACAGGAAAAGATAACTGGTAAATCTCACCCTCAATTGTATCAGGTATACCTGGAAGGTTTTGTGTGTCATGTATATTCTCTAGCTCTGTTGTGGAGGGCGAAGACGCTGGCTTTGGCTCAAGATCTCCCTCAAAGGCTTGATGGAGCAGGGTCTGGAAAAGATGCTCAGCCTGTCGAAGGGCTTCTCGCTGTTGGACCTGAATGCGCACGTGCTTTTGTACGATTTGAGCAAGTTTTTGTTGAAGCATACTGGGAGGCACTGGGATTTGGAGATTACGGAGAATTTCCAGATTTATGTTTTTCTGTGCTGATTGTGGAGCAACCTTTTCTAGCCTGTTTTGGATGTTAACAAACCATTGTCTTACATATTCAACAGTAACCCTTGGCCCGGGAATGAAACCTACGATACTATCAGGAAAACATGCGTCAAAGTCAAGTATAGCTGTTTTTGCAATGTTTGCAGCTATAGTAATGCAAAGTGTTCCTTTCTTCCAAAGACGGCTTTGTGCTAGACCAGCTTCAGTATACCTTTGACTATACTGAGTAATTAATCCATTTGAATTGGCAACGTCTCCAGTTTGTATAAAGGGATAAGATCCTCCATAAAGGTGCGCTGCATCTCGTGGTCTATATTGAGATTTTCCTCTGTCTAATACACCTTCTTTAGAAAGAAGACTTAATTCCCAGTGTTTTTGGTTCATTGTCGGGTCCCCAAACATCTCCAAAAACACCGCCTGCAAATACTTGCTGCTCAGTTCTAGTGCATAGCGATGCAGGCGACGTAGACGGTCGGCTTTTTCGAGGATGGAGGTGATACGTTTTTGTTCTGGGATAGGAGGAAGAGGAAGACTACATTCTTTGAGAATAGTAGTATTCAGCCCTTCCATGATTGCCCCCCGTGACATTTTCTGAAGGTGTTGTTTTATGCCATCATAGTAATTAATTGCGTAACACAAGTAGGGCGGATGGACTGTTAACTGGTCAACTCGCATACGGAAAAGATGGGAGTCAATAATCATTGTGCCAATACTTTTGGGGGCCACAGCGGCATAACCTATGGTACCCATAGTTGTGACTAAAATATCTCCAGATTTTATTGTATATTGGCTGAGTTGTTTATATTTATCTTTTGTGATATATCTTCGGAACGGAGGCATAAAAATATTATTCAGCACGTTCTCAATGCCTATGACTGGTATCCCCTCCTTAACAAATTCCTCCTTTTTTAAAGAACTACCAAATGGTCCGATCTTGAATGAACCTGGCTCAGGATGTGCTAAATCGCCAATCTTTATCTCTGGTAATTTCATCTCAATAACCCTTTTAACTCTTCCACGCTAGATGCTGTTACCTTCTCCAAAGTCAACAACCGCTCCATAGTCACTTCTGGCTTCTCATAATAGGCCTCATCCTGTTCCAATTGGCGGTAGCGACTGGCAGAGAGGTCGTAGTTATTAGCGCGGACCTGCTCTCTCGTGACCCAGAACTGGCGGCCAAGCTGGTTGATCTCATCCTGGAGGGGATGAATCTGAGCCTGAAGTTCGGCATCTTTAAGCTGGATAGCTTCCAACTCCGTTTGTACGTGGTTATCGTTCTGTGGGGCAATAACGCTTTCGAAAGTGAGGCGATTGATCTCGGCTTGAAGTTGCAGGTGGGCAGCTTTGAGGGGTGCTATCTGCGAGCGAAGGTCAGCAAGTCGCTGTTCGCGTTCGGATTGAAAGATGGGATTGTGGTGATTGCGCCAGCAGTTCAGAATATCGGGAATATCGTTTTCGGGGACGCGCTGGCGTTTGTCGTCGAGCGAGAAGCCGTCGTGCTCCATATCGTAGAACCAGGTACGCTCCGTGGTGCCTCCACGTGTGAAGAAAAGCACAGCTGTGGAGACACCGGCGTAGGGTCTGAAGACGCCAGAAGGCATGGAAACTACTCCATTCAGGCGGTTCTCATCGATTATTTTCCGGCGAATCTTAATATGCGCACTGCTGGAACCGAAGAGCACGCCATCGGGCACGATCACTGCGACGCGCCCCCCCATGTCCAGGGCACGCAGGATCAGGTGTAGGAAAAGTAGCTCTGTTTTCGTCGTATAGCTGGGGAGGGTCGGGCTGACTTCATCCTTGTCTATCGCACCCTTGAACGGCGGATTCATTAGAATAACGTCGTACTCTTTCGTCTCCTTAAAGTCTTTGGAGAGGGTATCCATGTAGTAGAAGCGTGGGTGTTCGATGCCGTGTAGCATCAGGTTCATTGAGCCGATGCGTAACATGGTCATGCCGGAGTCATTATCGTAGCCGCGGAATGCCTGGGTTTGCAAGAACTTGCGTTCATCGTCCGAGAGCAGTTCGCCAGTCATATTATGTGGCCAGCCATCATCGTCGTAGGCCAAGCTCTCGGGAGGCGTATATTGTTCCATGATATGCTGGTAGGCATTGACCAGGAAGCCTGCTGTGCCGGCAGCCAGGTCGCCGATGCGCTCATTGGGATGGGGATCGATCATCTGCACCATCATGCGTATGATGTGTCGCGGCGTGCGGAACTGGCCATTCAAGCCCGCCGTGTTGAGTCTGCCGAGCAAATATTCATAGAGATCGCCTTGCACATCCTGGTTCTGGGATGCAATCTGCATCTGATCGATCAGCTTTGTGGCCTCGATCAGCAGACCGGATCTATTGATCTTGAGTTCCGCATTTTTCATATACAGTTCAAAGGAACTGCCGGAATTGCCCAAGTTGCGGAACCAGGGAAAGACCTGCTCGCGTAGGTGCTTGATAGCCTGAGAACCTTCCAGGTGTGTCCAGTAACTCCAGCGCATCTCCATGGGGATACGTGGCTGGTAAGGCTGCTGGCGCAACAGGGCCCGCTTCTCGCGGCGGTTTTCCTCGTCGTCCAGGTGTTTGAGGAAGAGGAGAAAAGAGATCTGCTCAATCGCGTCGAGCGGGTTCGCCAGTCCTCCTGACCACAGTTTATCCCACAATGAATCTACCTGGGCGTGCAATTTTGAATCGGTCAACATACGCTCAAACCACTCCTAAGCTGCAAGAGTATCGGTGAAACTCAGGATATCCGGTACCAAAGGCGGTAAAAGGCGACTCGTAGAGATCGAGTAATTGCAGGCGGCGTTTCTGCAAGAAAACGTTCTCAACGGCCCGTAGGAAACGAAGCTGATCGGCATTGTAGGGATGCTGATTGATATATACCTGAAACTGGCGGTGTACTATATCCTGGTAGTCGGGAAGGTCCTCAAACTCGAAGAGTTCACGCAGGAACTGGAGCAGGCTGCCGACCTTCTTGCCATAGGCCTTGCGAATATTGTCTTCCGAAAGCTCAAACTCGCCATTGATCAGGTCGTGGCGCAGGGAGCGTTCCAGGTCAATTAGCTGCTCGTCAGTCACCGGTTTGCCCTGACTGATGGTCTCGATAGTGGGATTAGAATCAATCAGGTGAAGGATATGTTCCTCCACTCGTTTCTGATATTCTGTGACATAGACACGCTCGCTGCCACCTTTCAGGAAGATATAGCCGTGCATCTCAATGAAGTCAGGCAAATCCAGGGTGATGAACGCATTGGCCTTCTCGCGACGGTTCTTCATCTGTGGTGCCAGGCCATCCATCACGCGGTCAAGGTCCACCATGGTGGCCCTGGCGAGCTCGTCAGAGGTGCAGAGCCGAGCAAGTGGTCCTTGCTGTGGATCTTCATAAACAAAATTCGGCAGGCGACTGGCATCTTCGGCGATGGATTGCAGTGTGGCTGTGGCATCCTTGCCGCTCACAAGCTGCAACTTGAGGCGCTCGACCTTGCTGGCGAACGTAGTAGCCTCAACATCAACCCCCTGCACGTAACGCATGAGGGGAGCAACCTTGAGGCGCAGAAAATCGAGCTTATCGGAGGTCAGGTAGTTCCAGAAACTGTCCTCCCACGCGACCTGGACATCCGGCAGTTGTTTTTTTACCAGGAACGAGTTAGTGGGAATCTGAGTAATCTGTCTATGGAGGCGCGTGATCAATGTATCGCGCTCCGGCAAGTGCTTGTTGAGATACTGACCCAAAAGTTTGAGGCGTGTATTAAACAGCGTTACCAGCACTGGAAGGCTCTGGGCAAGCTCTTCATCGGGAGGTTTGTTGAAATCATTCTCCCAGAAATCTATAATCAGAAATCCTTTTTTATAGCCATCTGGCAGACGTTCTTTAAAGATGCATGCGGCATTGCTACGGGTGCCGCGCCCGATCATCTGCTCCAGCTTAATGCGAGACTGCACCGGCTTCATGAAGACCAGGTTGACCACTTCTGGTACATCGATGCCTGTTTCTAGTAGATCGACGGTGATCGCGATACGGGGAAAATCCTCCTTTTTAAACTGTTCAATCAGACTGCCTTTGTGATCCGACTTATAGGTAATGACCCGCGTCAGACCAGGGAACTGGGGGAACATCTCCTCGAATACCTCGCAGATTTCCTGCCATTGTTTGCGCAGGGTATCCCTGTTGCTCACCGTCTTTTCCAGGTCAGTGCCCTCATAGTCTAGCTCATCAGGATCGATACCCTGTTCATTGAGGGCGTTGCGCTCTTCCTCGCTGAGATCAGCACCTTTAATGCCCTTGCGTTGAAATCCGGTTCTGGCCTTATAGAGGCTATAATCGACCAAGTAGTCATCCTGCACGGCTTGCTTATAGGGATAGAGGAAGGTGGGTATGCCGTCCTCACAATCAAAAGTCAGGAAAGTATTGCGATCAATGAAATCGGCCGGCGTAGCCGTCAGGCCGATAAGATGACCATCGAAGTACTGGAGGACCTCATTCCACTTATTGAAAATGGAGCGATGGACCTCGTCAAAGATAATCAGATCAAAAAAAGCGGGAGTAAACGACTGAAAACAGGCGTTCAGCGTTTGTAGGGTCACGGCATAGAGGCGACTGGTCGTATTGATGGTATGCGAAAAGATACGCTCGCACGGCTCATTGGGGATATACTTCATGAAGCCATCTTTCAGTGCCTGCTGTACCAGGGCGTCACGGTCGGCGACAAAGAGAATATGTCGTGCCTGATTGGCCCGTAGGAAGAGATCGATGAGCGACATAACCGTGCGCGTTTTACCTGTGCCGGTGGCCATGACGAGGAGCGCCTTGCGTTTCTTTTTCTGCTCGAAGGCTTCGCAGATACGTCGGACGGCTTCCTGCTGGTAGAGGCGATCGGTAATCGAGGGATTGATTGCGACCTGGGAGAGGGGCTGGCGATGCTGGCGAATGAAGAGCAGATTGTCCAGGTCGTCAGGAGAAAAGAAACCAGAGACGAGGCGTTTATTGGCCTGGCCGGCATCGAGGAAGTAGATATCGCGACCATTGGTCATAAAGGCGAAGGGACGGAAGCTTTGGCGCTTCTCGATCTGTGAAACATAGAATTCGGCCTGGGTCTGGGCAAGACGTGGGTCGATACTGGTTTTTTTCGCTTCGACGACCGCGACAATCTCCCCATTGGGACGATAGAGGGCATAGTCGCTCACGCCTTTCGGCAGTTCGACGTTATAGATGCCACCACTTTCGAGAATGCGATCCAGCTTCTCTTTGAGCGCTGCCCATGCCTTTGCATCCGTACCATCTACAGGTATCTCAAGTCCTACCAGCGCGGGATTGTCGATATTCCAGCCTGCCTTTTGTAAGGCAGGATCGATCCACTCTTTTCTGGTCTTCGCTTCATTCGGGCGAGACAATTGCCATCTCCTGTAGCTCTTCTACTTAGCCCATGAATTTATTCTAGTTTAGAAGATGCTTGTTTCCCTTTAAATAAATATGTTGTGATGGCACATGACAAGCTACTAAAAATTTGAAGAGAAAAAAGCGCTTCATGTGCATATACTACATCTTTTTTATTTTCCTGCCAAGCCCCATGAGAGTAGCCTTTTACTTCGGGTATATTCGTCAGGATAATCTGCCCTCAAATAGCAAGCTATTCGAGGCGAAGTGGGGAGAGTCGAACTCAGCAAGAGGCTTTTTCCGGTGGCCTGGTTGCTGCTTTGACTGGCTTTTCAGGCGCTTTTCGTGTGAATTTTGTCCAATGGTGTCTAGCTTTGTGAACCTGGGTGTAGTACTGCTTCGTTCGTTTCACATCGGCAGGCTTTACAAGCTAATCTGAGGTAAGCCTTTTTTACATGGTGAGAAGCCAGAAACAAGTCCGTTCCTGCATTGGCGAAAACCATCGGATGCGAACTAACGAAGTAAGACTAGCATGTTGCCTCACAAATCGTCAAGGAGACGTTTCTTGCCAATGAAGCATGCTAATCCATGATAGTGAGGAGTACCATGAGCATCATCATACTTCATAAATTCTTCGTAGAGCAGCGTCTCTAATTCGGAAAACCACGTTGCCAACTCACCCTCATCAAAGTAATACTTGACGAAAGAAGCTGTTTCACTGATGCTTTCGCCTTCCTCTTTGGACAACTTGACTCCTGGGTCATGGACGGTAAAAGTCTCCACGAAAATGAATCCTCCTGGCTTCA
>WNGR01001169.1_pt1 | contig 29445 bp, 48 predicted proteins | sample 5407581 | NCBI WGS metagenome assembly WNGR01 (sample SAMN13153383, study PRJNA577476) | soil metagenome | isolation source: 80 cm soil or saprolite under Garry oak tree replicate 2 | place: USA:California | collected 2016-06-15
CGCCTTCTTCCGTCGATGCGTCGCATGCCGCGGAGGCAATCATGGGTATGAGTCCCACCGCACATGCCGAAGCACGCGCGCGCTCGCGCTCCCGCACTGGCGTTCGATCCGGTGTTGACTCGCCGAGCCGCTTCGCATCAGCGCCACCACATCCAATTCACGGCCAAGGCCATGTACACTGGTCAACGAGCGTGCCAGGCAACGCGAATGACGTCTCAAGTCCCACTAGCGGCGGCGGCATGGGCGACATGGCCACCCCGACCGCTGCGGCACATGGACGACGAATGCACTCACGCTCTCCTGCCGCTGTCTACTCTCATCAACATCCTCGTGCGTTTGCAGTGTGGGGACAGGATGAGAGCGATAGCAATTCGAGCGACAACGACACCGACCCTTGACGGTCGCGATGTGTACATGAGGAACGTGGTAGAGGTGTCAGTCATGGGGTTGAATCTTCCCAGGCCTTTCGGTCCGTTTCGTTATCGGGTTATCCTCGGATTATTGCTTTTCCCCGTGTTCGTTCAGTACGGTGCAATTGTGTATTGCTCTCTATATATTTTGGTCTTAGGTGTCTCATCTCAGCAGTTTACATCAATATGTATGTCGATATTTCAGGTCCAGCCTCGGAGCTCCATATCAAGGGGGTGATGAACGTGCTGTTGGGGATGTGTGCGCTGATTGTCAGGTTGGAGAGTACGTTCGGGAATCCTCCCCGTGAAAACGGGCGCTAGGACCCATCGCGGCGAAAGGGTGCTAGGAGTCCCTGTGTATAATATTACGCACGACTGGCCAAGGGGCAGGGACTTGGCGGCCAGCGCGGAGTGGAAAAAGAGAAAAATATGTGTGTATATTCAAGCAAACTACTATCGTACAATACAGAGAATTAGAATTGAAGGAGAAACGGAACGGCCAGCTACTGCGATCCTCGCTCGCTCAGAAGAAGAGTGTATTGCGTAAGGCGAAACGTGGTAACGCGCGGTAGTCCGCACGGTCTTTGGCGACGGCCCAGAGCCAGATGTCGAGATCTGGAAGCGTAATGTCCCCGAGCCATGGGGCTCCACGCCCCGCCGCGCCCATGGCACGTGCGTGCACGACGATGCGTTCACACGCCTCGACTGCAGCCGCGCGCAGAACGTACGATTGTGCGGGCGTAAGCGTGGGACCGTCGACGGGGAGGACTGGCTTCTTTGCGACGGGAGACGGCGCGGGTTCGGGGGCTGCCGCGAACAGAGCTGCGAGTGTGGAGTCGTCGGCGCCTGCTCCTGGAAAGAGCGCAGCGAGCGCCGGTGGTGCGGCGGTGGAGAGGTCGACGATGCCAAAATGAATTAAAATGGAAGGCAGCACGTTGTCGGTGAATACTGGCAGGTGAGAGGTTTGCGGTACGGGGAAAGGAGAAGGATCCTTTGCGCCGAAACGGATGCTAACCCCATTGATCAAGAAGAGCGCCTTTTTGAAGCAGTAGATGGCTGGGAGAGCGGTAAAGTACAGCACAGCACAGAACGCGTGAGCGAGAAGTTTTTGCCATTGCCAGAACAAGGGATGGATACACACGGATGTTGTTGACCACCGCCATGTCCTGGAACCCGGGAATGGCTCGCACGAGCTAGAGGTGATATGAATTGGCACGCCACTTGCTCAATCATTAAGATGGAATCTCACCCGCTCAAGAACGACGTCGGCGGCGGCGGCCGGGTCACTTCTTTCACGCGAAGCCTTTTCGCCTTCTTTCAGGGATTCTGCGACGAAACTTCCCAGGTTTGGATACCCTCCATCGACAAGGATCTTGCCTGTCTCAGTGAGGAGTGTCCTCAAAAGCTGGACGAGCTCCCATCCAGGACCACCAACTTCGCCGATCGTCAGACCTTGAATGCTCTCGTGTTGTCGCTCGATATGAAGACTAACACCCAGGAGTTCTGCTATCTTTGCCTCACTGAGAGTCTGCATCCCCCTGGCGCTTAGGAGATCACCCTCCCCATCAGATGCGGAGCTTAGATAGAGCCCATAGACAAAGGCACGAATAGAATCCCAGGCCCCTCTTCCTGTCGCCCGGTGAAGAGAGACACGGTAACCGGATGCTATGTTTAGGAGCGCGAGTATAGATAGAAGGTTCAACTCCGAGAGCGGCGAGGGAAAATTGAGCGGCAAAGCAAGGCCGTGAGAGGTTGAGGAAATACGATGATAGGTCTCTGTGAACGCTGGGGAGAGTAGCAAGCGCTCGATGTTTGCGTCAGAGATCTAGAGAACACAAGGGGGTGTTAGAGGTTCTTGCACAAATAGTCAACAGAAGTAAATAGAGAGATAATAAGAGACGCTGAGAGCGCCACGAGCCACATGTCATACTCCGATGATGGACTGACACAAGACCACCGCGTGAAAAACTGTGGTGGGGTGGAACCGATAAGCCATATCGCGAACCTTCACGCTGCCGCCCGTGCCATATCAAGCGCGCGGTGTAACAGATGAAATTTGTAATTACAGGCAGCGGCAGAGTGCACCACGCGCACAAAAAGCTCGAATGGTACCTAAGTAGACATACAACAGCAGCAGAAATAGGAAACCAGGGTACTAATGCGGGGACACTCACCGTTACTGCTCCCGCTTGAGTCAGGGCTCGCGAAGATTTGCGAACATATTCAATGAAGCGGCCAGAAGGCGGAAGAGGGGGAACAGGAAGCGACATGGAGGCCGGGTCCGTAATGACGGATGTGATAGTGAAAGTGGGCAATTGTGAGTAGTTCTGCTGCCTGTAAGGATTTGTTGGCTAGGATGAGCCGTGAACTCGAACTCGGAATTAATGGCACTCCGGTATTACCCGTGTCCGCTGCCCAATGTATTGCTCAATTCAGTGGTGATACGAGAACCGCTGTTTTTTTTTTGTGAAGGGGTACTGTAAGTTGCGAGGTGATGGTCGATGTCGATGGATGATGATCTTACCCAGACGCCCGGGTTGGGTCAATTCTTCCGCCATGACCCCTGCATGGGGTTAGGGTCGCCCTTCCTGCTGGCACTCGCCATGTTAACTCGTTCTGTTCCAACTCGTTCTGTTCCATTCTGGCTTTTAAAACAGACGCGCCTTTCGTCGACCAATGCGTCTCTTGGTGAACTTTTTACGCGACAAATTGTTTATCAGCGCGGCTGATACAGGTCATAGACTTGCGCACACGCCTCTTGGAGGAGTTGAAGACCTCATTAAAGGTTTGCTCTTTAGAGTGTATCACACCATGATTTTTACAATGGCGCCCTGCTAGGCCAAGGATTCTCTCACCTCTACAACAATCCGTGTACGTATCCAGGGCTAGGTCTTACCCACGGACTGTGGAGAAGCTCTTGCACGCCGCTCAATCGTGTTCAGTCTGTTCTATCAGAAGTGTACTCCGCGGACAAGGTCTCAAATGGTAAAAAGATAGATTCCTCAGCCGTTGCATTGCTTATTCGCAAGGCGTATGCTCGCCGTGTATGCCCTTTCACACTCTCCAAGACATTCATTTCACTCATCCCTTTTCCCCCGGAGCAGCTCGATTCCGCCGTTCAGTTTAACCAGGCTTCTCGCCCGGATCTTGCTGGGAAGGAACAGCAGGAAGCAGATCTCCTTGTTAGATTTCTACCCCCCCTTCTGCCTGAAGCGGAAGTCAATCGCATCCTTCAAGACGTGATGACTGAGCAGGTTTCCCAGGCACAAGATGATCCCCGCAAGTCAATCGGAAGAATATTCAAGGCCTTTTATGCCAGAGTTGACAGGGCCTCCGTAGACCCAGACCTTCTCAAGCGTAGAGCAGAGGCCTTACTCTCGTCCTGACTTGACGCTCGGCCGTCCCATCCCTCTACCATTTGAAACTATTCCCCAATTTTTACTCAGGGAGCCGGCGTTCTCTCCCCAGCACGTTTTTCTCAGAGATATATGTCCCGCACAATTAGCGAGCTCCGCTTTTCCCTCGCGTGAAAGAGTTTCTTGGGGAGAAGATTTCCTTGCACATTATCTGTACACCTACCGACTTCGCCGTCAGACAGATGGGTCCCAGTCGATTCGATTTCACATGAGACCTTGTGGTCGTCGGGTTTACAACGGCCATCAGAGCACGCCGCCTGGATATCAGATTCACGAAACCTGAGCGTTCAACGACGCTCCGTGTCGGACGAGCAACCCCGTGTGATGAATTGACGACCGAAGCCATTTGCTAGGAACAAGGATGCTTGATTGTGTGATGAGTCTCTGGCGCCAGACTCGTTCCTGCGTTCGCACTTTCCGCACGCGGCGCCTTTTCGCGTAACGTCGGAGTATTCCACAACAAGTCCCTTCGGTACTGCGCGACCCGAAGCTCGCATCACTGCTTCTCCTATATGTGGCGTCATTGGAAGTCTGCCATACGGGGCTTCTTGGGTCAATGTCAAAAAAAAAAAAAATTGTTGTTCCTGTCTAGATGGGAGTAATTATGATGGTGTGTCCACGCTTGGGTTGCAGACTGCGGAGCGTCGGCCCCGACGGCTCGCAGGTACCGGCATTCACAGCGCCTCCTTCCTTACGTCGTATCTTGGCCAAGAACCCGCAACCGCGTGTCCGATCATCAGCCAACATGAGCTCATAAGGTGCCTTTATATGACCATGCCGCTTCTATTGTCCAATTATTGTTTCAAATCCCCAAATGAGCATGTGCGCATTTCAGAGTATCTGTAATTGTCAAGACATGGCTGCTTCACGCTCCTACGCCTATAGAGCCTGCCACCTCGCTCAGAACATAACGATTATTCGCTCTCGGAAAGAATGATTTACAGACACAGCGTGGACGATAATAAAGTCTTACGAAATAGGTTGCGATGAAATGGGGTCTGGTAAAAGGCCGCTTTAGTCGGTAGGTCCAGGGGTATCCGCGATTTCGCCGTTTGCCTCAACCGACCCGTCTGCCGGGCCACCACTGGCGCCGCTAACGTCAGTACCTGGCTTCGCATTTGAAGAACGCGCGTCTAATTCTGAATCGGAATCGAGGGACGGGACATCTGGGACATTTCCGCTCTCGTTTGCTGCCACCTGCGTTGTTGGTTGCCCTGGCTCTGATCGAACCTGGGTCGGTGTTGGGGCTGGCGGGGCCGGCCCGGTAGCTACCGGAAGAACGCTCCGCAGGCGAGTGAGCTCCTCGGCGCATCGGTACATTGCACTCGACACGCTCTCGAGCACACGTAATCGCTCATCAATTGCGTCACGGGTAAGTACGTCCAACTGGCCAAGCTGAGCATCCGTCAGCGTTGGAGGGAGTGTAGCCAATGGACGTGCTTGCGACACATGACGCGGCGGTAGAGTGCGATAGACAACAGGGGGGGGCGGAAGGAATGCGCTGCTAGGGCGCTGAGTGGAAGCCATGCCAACGGACATGGGGATCAGAGAAGGGACGTTCACCGTCCTATTCGGAGGTGTAGAGGTAGATGTAGGCGGTGGGGTTCCAGACGTTGGAAGGGTAGGGGCAGATGAGGCTGGAGTAGGGGGGATGGCTTGTGTGACGGTGGTGGGAGGGACAGACGGCCCGGACGCAGTTGGCGGTCCTGACGTTGTCTGGTGGGGTTGTGAAATGGCGGCGGAGTCTCTGCGTTGCTGAGAACTTGGGGTGTCGGAAGACGATCTCCGCAAGGCAGCTAGTGCGGCGGCCTCCTGCGGTGTTGATGGCGTACTTTGGTCCTGCGCACTGGGACGCTCACCATCAGAGGGCGCGTGTTGGGGGGGTGACTGGTCCCCTTCTTCGGAGGCGGCGGGGGTGGGAGTTGTGGTGGCTCGTACACTATTGTGGGGTACCTCTTGGTGTTGCTGTTGTGCTGGTCGCTGCTGTTGCTGCTGCTGTTGCTGCTGCTGCTGTTGCTGCTGCTGTGCTGCTGCATCTGGCAACCGCCGGTCGCCCCATGGCTGCCATACTCCGCCTGGGCCGTAATAGCCCTGAAAAACGGGAGGTGGTTGCAGTTGTGGAGGCGGCACGTAGTGTTGTCCCATTGGCGGATGGGCAAACCCGGGACCCCATTGGTAAGGTGGTGGAGGGGGGCCGCCTACTGGGAAATGCTGAGGTGGCACTGGGGGATACGGTGCAGGGGGTGGCGCAGGGGGTGGCGGGGGACGAAGCATGTTGCGGAAGAGGTTACCTAAGTGCCCGGCAGGAGGCCGTGGAACATCGGCCGCAGGTCCAAAGGGGGGCGCTGCACCTGGAGGTACAACAGCTGCCCCACGAGCATCTACTTGTCCTACCCTTCCAGCCACGGGTGATGGCGTGGGGTCCAGTACAGGCCGGCGGCTAGATGAACGTGTCAATTATTAACGCCGACACGCATTGCCAAGTGGACTGACCAAGTGGGACAACTTTGTTGCCGCTCAAGCCACGAGCGAAGACAATGAAAATGAAATATATGCCCACAAGGAAGTTTTTTTGGCGTCATGTTCGGGCCATCCCTCGCAGGTGCCGCCGTTCCTGGAGGGACAGCTTGATCCCGAGGGGAAGGGTCTGGGAGCACCATTTCTTCGCGGCAGATAATACAAGTATGATCACTCATTGCGGACATCTCCTCTTGAGTAGCATTTGGATAACGCTCATCCATATTTCGGGTTGCGGTGCGGTATCGTATGAGGTCGCGCAGACGAGTAATGAATGACCTGGCAGTCACGTACACGTCGCGAACCACATTCAACGGCACGCCGTAAAATGTAACGATAACCGCGAAGAAACCAAGATAAGTGGACAGCTTGAGAAAATCTTCGGCTTGGGTTAGAAAGGATCCGAACTAACAGGACGAGGGTACGCACCAGTGATCAAATCGACGTAAAAGATCCACATGCTTTTGTCCTCCCATGGTGGCGCATTCTCTCCCCCGCGGGATGCCGCGCGATGGAATTCGATGGCAGAAAGGATATATTTGGCTTTCGAATTTATCAAGCTGGCCATGAGGATCGAATACTGAAGGCGCACGATTGTAATGTGAAACATGGAGTGGGTTGATTTCACTAACCTCGCTTGCAAATAGAATGATAACTCCGACTCCATTGGTTAGAATACTTTCCGCGGCAAAGGCCAACATCACGATGTTCGTAACCCATAACATGAAGAATAATCCGCTGATTCGTATGTGAAACAAGGTGGTCGGACCAGGATAAGGCATTTGGTTCATCTACAGAAAGTGAATACACAGTAGAGTGATTCGCAAGAATTGGCTGTACCCATTCGATGCGGTCTGCCAGGAGCCAGTGGAATGATTTGACGAACAAGAGAAAGCCAAACATGACTGCGAGAGGGATGTCGAATTCGTCTCTAAAGATGGTGAATGCTAGGAGCGACTCGGTGACGAAGAACCACATGCGGTCATAAAGTCTCTTGCAGGGGGTCAGACCTCTCACATCCGAAAACAAATGCAAGCCCACCTCGACTTCTACCGCTCGCAAAGAGCCAAAAAATATCTGTTGAACAAGGCGACCGCACATTAAAGCCAAGAGCAGGCCAAAGTTAGCGAGTACCTGAAGAGTATAGGAGGGTGAGATCGCTGAAAGGCAGACAATATATGAAAGGACGTGACCAGAACGCTCGCGCCGCTTTTGGACAAGTATACGGCTACGGAGTAAAAGTTGCTCTGATTTTGGAGGGCATTGATGATGGTCGCAGAAACCGCGAGGCTGGAAGCAAAGCTATAAAGGAAGACGCGATGGGAGAGAACCGAGCCAGCAAAGGATTGTAATCTGGGACGGAAAGAATCGGCCATAGACAGAGAGGGGAAGTGGGAAGGTGTTTTGGAGTACTGGTAGAACGAGGCCGGAGTTGACGTTGAGGGCCGAGTCGTGAGAGGCGAGATGTAGCGGCAAGTCGGCACAGATGTGAGAGGACAGGGCCGACGTGGCGCAAGGTGAGCGCGCCAACGGCCACGTGTTTTGCCGTACTGTTACTGTAAGCGCCACGGTGCCTCCGCTTTCCCTTGAAAAATCTTCTCAGACATCCCTGTGGCACCAAGTTGCCATTCACGCCATATAGCCCTTTTATCACATTATGACCCCTACTGTAGGGGTTCTGGTACTGAAAAATACACCAAGCTATGACCTGTAGCTCGCCAATTCAAGAGCCCTCCGAGCTCAGTCTGCTCCTCGGATCAGCACAAGAAGGGAGTAGCGAGGTTACCGCCATAGCTGGAGGATTTGTTGGCGCTATGCAACACCCAGAAGCGCAATACGTAACGCTGCTAGAAATTTGACATCAGACAATGGTTTTTCTTTGAGAGACGAGGTTGACGATAACTCTGCTCGGGTGTGAACCGCTTCTCCGGACATGATGCGAAACTGTTGGTATTTTGGCCAGTAACATGGCCTACTATAGTGCCCCTGGAATTACGCTGGCATTATAGCCCAGACGCCCGCTACGGCGACACGGCATAGGGTCGTCCGAGGTTGGCTGCTAGGCATCGACCCACTCTCTCCTCGGCGCCTTTTGGGCGCCTTTCGATTGGATTGACCCCCGGTGAGCCTGCTGGAATAATGCAACCTGAACCTTCCACACGGAGCAATTTCTCAGACTTTTTTTTTGCATAAATACCAGGTTCGCCTCTCCCCTTCCTCCACATACCCCACCCCCCTCATTCTTTGCCCACTCGCGCCGCGCTATGGCAGATCTGCGCTTCCGCTCGAACTCAACATCCCCAAAACCTGTCACGCAAAAGGCCACGGACGGGTATTCTCTCCCGTCCGAGTCCGCACCGGCACTTCGGACGCATCTATTAACACGCCTACTCTATACCTCGTCTGCAATTCTATCCATACTCTGTCTCGCCTACGTCAGCAGGCAGGAACCTACACCTCTCCCCGATGCATATGCTCTCTGCTCTCGCTCTGGCGCTCATATATACACCGTCGATCCTGACTATCCCCGCGCACAATGCATGGTTGTTCAGGGTTCTCACATCGTGGATGTCGGCGCCATAGGTATGTAGCCATATGATGTTGTTCTTGCATACCATAACGCCCAATTAGACGAAGTGCACCGCCGATGGGAGTCATCCATTCTTGCCATTGAGGCTGCAATTAAGCGCGCACATCCAAAACCCCGTCTAGTAACTAGGTTCATCGAATCGGGATCAATAGTTGTTCCCGGAATAAGTGGTAAGCGCTCAATGCGATTGACTGGTGTGTAATTACCATCTAATCAATATCCTTACATGTAGACTCGCATGCGCACATGCTCGAATACGGCGCGAGCCGGCTCATTCCCCTGGAAAGCGCTCGGAGCGCAAAAGGTGGGTCCAGTTCTTCGCGATCGGCTGGATTCTAAATTAGCCTGTCTAAGCCGCCACTGCCCTGGTTCGTCGGTTCATCTCATCCGATGAAGATATCAAGAAGGACCCCCTGAAGTTTGTGGAAGGTTGGGGTTGGGACCACACGAAGTGGGCAGAACGGGAATTCCCGACTGCAGTAGGCTAGCTGTCTGTTTTCTGTGGTTACATAACTCATTCGTGGCTGGGCTTCCATTAGGCAGACCTGGACTCTGACCCCTTGGTGAGACAACACCGGGTCGTACTGGAAGCCAAGGACGGGCACGCAATCTGGGTGAATTCCAGGGTCCTTGAGGAGATATCTCCTCTTCCAGAGAGCGTTGACGGCGGTGTCATCGTACGTGATGCATCAGGCAAGCCTACAGGTGATGTAACTCCGAATTTGCACTTTTGGATGACATTGAATTGTGTTGCAGGCGTCTTTCTTGACAATGCCCAGTTCCTTGTCACGGTCCCTCCACCTACATATAGGGACCTTGAGAAGCGTTTTCAGTTGGTTGTAGAGGACGCTGTCTCGCATGGACTTACGTCTATTCATGATGCCGGCTTCGACCCGAGATCCCTGGAATTTTTCAAATCGTAAGTACTTTCCATTCAATGACCCGATTACCGACATCTGAAGTTCGTCAGGCTTGCCGAACAAGAAAAGTTGCCCGTGCGTTTATGAAAATGTTCCGTGGCTCCTTTACTGACGACCATTTCAGATTCGAATTTATGGCATGACACATTTCGACGAAAACGCTGAGTACTGGGGTGATCAGATCAAGCCGATTATCGGGGCTGCCAATGGTCGGTTCACGGCTCGGAGTGTCAAGATTTTCGGAGATGGTAAGTGTTCTTCGCTACGTGAGCATTTGGGCGTTAATATTTCTTCAGGCGCTTTACGATCCGGTGGAGCGGCTGTACGTCCAATTGAGTTCTGGCTTCGGTTCCAGGCTTACGACCATGTCAGCTACACGAGGCTTATGCCGACAACCCCAGCACAAGGGGCTTCATGAGAATCGATCAACAGGTTCTGACTACAACTATTCATAAGTTTCTGAGCGACGGTTGGCAAACGGTAAGAAGTGCACGCCTCCCTCCCTTGAATTCCCTTCGATATTCAAGTGCTGTCTTCAGAATGTCCATGCCGTCGGTGATAGAGCAAACACCCTTGTCATCGATGCATTCGAGTCCGCGCTCCAGGGCATAAACGTGACTGCCCTCCGGCCCCGTCTCGAACATGCACAGATTATCACGCAATCAGATATGCGGCGTCTCGTAAAGCTCGGCGGTATGTAACAACCTAGTTCTTGCACCGACAGACGTAGATTTAAGGCACAATCCAGTCATCGCCAGTGTTCAGCCAACGCATGCGTGAGTCATTAGGATGCTTCGAATACCACGTGTAACTAAACGTGTTGACAACACCAGCATAAGCGACATGTATTTTGCCGAAGATCGTCTGGTATGTTTCGGTGACCAAAAGGTGACCTGCCCCGCTCACCCTCCGCAGGGTCCAGAACGTGTGAAGTCGCTTTACGCTTTCCGCGATATCATTGACCACGGTGCACGCTTTACCCTCGGATCGGATGCACCCGTCGAAGACTTGAATCCCTTGTCCGGGTTCTTCGCTGCCGTCACGCGACTTGCGCCGGACGGCACATCTCCTCACGGTCCAGGGGGATGGCAAGTCACCCAGCTTAGCTAGTCCCTTCGATGACCTCACGTATTTGTCGTAGGTTCCCCGAACAGCGCCTGACGCGTGATGAAGCACTCAAAGGTACGGTGCACTGTGCACTTCCAGGCTCCTTTACGGGCGGGATTTCTAAAACGTTGCAGGAATGACGTTAGACCCCGCATGGGCATCATTCAGTGAGAACATCCTGGGATCAATTACACCCGGGAAACGTGCGGACTTCGTCGTGCTGTCGAAGGACATCATGACTGTTCCAGAAAGCGAGATCCTCAGCACAAAGGTCCTTGCCACGGCGATCGATGGCCGCCCGATGTATGGGCACCTCTAGCTGCGAGTGGGGTGGGGAAAGAGAAGTTATTTGCTAGTAATCTTACCACTCTGTTGGTAAAGGCGCCGGCGCCGGCTCATTCCGTTCCTCGGCGGCTGAAGGACAGCCACGTGAGCTGCCCGTTCGAGGGGAAGGGAGGTGTAATTCCACAACGCGACCTGTGTATTTGTGAATTGGAAACAGATCTCAGGGTTGCCCTCCTACTTGTCGGTCCTACGTGACCGTTTTCGCTCCTGCGACCGTCGGAATTCCTCGCCAGAGCGCTTGCAAACAGAGACAACGTTCGGTAATGAAAAAGGTATCGGGACGTCCGCGCCGCGGCCGCAGCAGTTCCTAGGAGTTTCCTAGGTTCCGACTATCAAACAGGTTGCTGAGCGCTACTCGATGTAGAGGTTGGACCGTGCAGCGTCCTCGTGAAAGCGTTCCTTACGCCAAGATGGGACATGTGGTGTCAAAGGCAAAAAACCTTAATGACAATATTGGCAAGCGCTGGGCGGAGCTCATCCAACCACCTCTCATGGGCCGGCGCTCGAAATGGAGGGGATTCCCATAGGACCGCGCTGATGTCGGCGTAGTCGCATGATAAATGGTCAATCGCCTTGCACCTCCAGCGCTATGCGCCAGTCCGATTCTGAACGGTTGATGTTTTGCAAAGTCATGCCAGTGACCCTTACGGCGTCAAAGAATAAGAATGAAAATATGAACGGCAATAGCACTCCAATAGTATGGTGTTCAGGCGCCAAATAATTCATCCCTAAAGAGAAGCATTTTACGGAGCACGGGAGCATAATATTTGTTATCTTGGCTCTCGAAGCCAGTCAGGCGAGCACTGATGCACCGAAACCTCCTAATGGGTTATTTGCAGCGGCTATCGTTCGGAACAGTCCCTTGTTGTGCAACCAGCAGTGCATAGTTGTCCTATGACGCGACGACTGACCAAATGCAGCAAATGGCATGTCAGATTCATCTGGAAGAGGAACCGTCCGAAATTTCTATGCAACTCGCGAAAAAAAATCGCCCCAGGTTGCTCGGCGCCTGTGCGGCTATTACACTGTAACGCGGTCAGACTCTCAGGCTACAGGCGAGACCCACCTGGATCTGGCCACTTACATCGAAGATGTCCAGCTTTCAGGGTTCGGTCGCGAACAGCCTGCCAGTGTATCGAGCGATCGAGCCGTTCGCATCGAAGATGTGCCGGAATAGACATTTGTTTGGTTTGGTTTTTGTTTGGTCACGAACAGCTCATGAGGCGCGCAGCAGGCACATGACAGATTGGCGTGAGACAATATTACATAACTGCCTGGACGTGTCGCGTCGCGTCGCGGTGGAGCACGGTCAGCAAAGCATTCGTATCTTGTGCAACTCAGTTGCTGTCCCTGGGCCTGGGTGAGAATCCTGATGCCATCCTTCCAGACCCCCCTTCCATCCGAAGATTCTCGTCTTCCAAAACGAAAACTGCCTGAATCTGAGCAGAGTGAAATTGCCAACAGCAAAAGGCATGCCTCAGGCGCCGCGTTTCCATATGGATCGGTCGGTGACACGCAATATTGGATGGTTCAATGGTATGTGTCCTTCAGGGTCCTCTTAGCGACAATTGAATGGCCATTATCAAGGAGAGCTCCTCAGGCAAAGAAGCACAAGACATGGGAGGGGGATGGGGTTCTCGTTGTGACCAAGCCAAAGGCTGCTCTCATGGACCTGGAAGGTCGCATGTATGCATCTGATTTCCCGCTTCGTACCCCGAAATTGATATCGGCATTCTAGACTTACTACTGGGACCATTGGCTCCAATATGCTTGAGAGTGGCGTCCAACTGACTGTAGGCAACAAGGAACTTGAGATCGACCGCGCCATGCAACCCTCAGAATATCTTTCTGGATCTTGTTTCGGTCGCGGTGGCATGGGTGATGCACCGTTACCTCCTTTGACAAACTCTGTCTCTCTTTCAAGGCAATTTGTCCCACTGAGGCCGGTAGCGCTGAACCCATCTACCATTCGCCCCCCAAGAGCGCCTGAGTCTTCTGTTTCTCAAAGAAAGGTCATCGAGCTAGAACCCGTCGGTTTGTTATCGCGGCCAACAGCACCGTCATCAAAAGGGCAGTCAGGAGGGGATGATGATGCACAATCATACTGGACTGCTAATTGGTAATGCCCTTACCTCCTTTGTAGCAACGTTGACGAGGACGTTCTGCAGGAGAAAGCCGCAGCACAAGAAGCATAAGACTTGGGATGGGGATGCCTACGTTATTAGACAAGGAAGAACTCTAATCCTTGTCTCTGAGCGTGGGAAAGTGTGAGGCGGAAATCTCTTTCCCCACTTGACTGAAAGGGATATATCTACTTGGCAGCCTTGGACGAAAACCTTTCGAGAACTTGCGCCTTACTTGTGGTCTGAAGACATTCATAGGGGGGTTGGAGATAGAACTTGATTCTCGTATAACTCACTCGGAATTCCCTAAAATTACTGGGACGCTGCTAGGAACGGAAGAAGAACACGAGAATCAACGATCGGAAGATATAGAGATAGTCGACGTCCAGCCCTCTGCTGGCCCCACAGAGGGTGGCGCATCTCCTATCAAGAACTCAGCTTCATCGGGAATGAGATTCATCCCCCCAACAACATTCTACGCAAAGCCGTCGTCGAAGCCTAGAGCAAATAATAATCCACTGTGGGCGCTAGCTTAAACTGACGGGTTCCATTCTTGCTTATCTCAGTGGCTCAGGCATGACCCCAGAGCCGAAGGGGCAATCGTAATGCAAGCGCCTGGCGAAGAACATTCAAATAGATTCAATAAAAAGTGAGGTTCTCTCTAAGATCTTACATTACACTCACTTACAAAACTTTCCAGATCTTTACCGATCGTACCAGTGGTCATAGATCCAGTCCTGGCGTGCCGGTTGAGACCGCATCAGCTAGAAGGTCAGCTCGCCTCCCGATCAGGCGCCTGGGGCTATTTCTCACACAGACTTAGGTGTCAAGTTCATGTATGAATGTGTCATGGGACTCCGAAAGCATGAGGGCCAAGGGTGCATCCTTGCCGATGAAATGTGCGGTATCTGGTCTCATGACTTCCGCAAATATTGAGGGCATTTGTGATTCAATAGGGGATTAGGAAAAACCCTCCAGGTTCGTGCGGTCGTTTTGACCGGGGTTTTTGCAATTGATCATGTTTCAGACGATTACCCTCATCTGGACACTGCTAAGCACGTTGTCGCCCCCATTTATAATTCGGTACTGCTGACTATCATGCAGAGCAGAATCCATATGCAGGCGCGGGCCCCGTTGTCGGGAAAATTCTTATCGTCTGCCCTGTCACCCTCGTTAACGTAAGTGATACTGGCACGAAATACTGGTCTAGCCTAAACAGTCGTTTTTAGAATTGGAAGAGCGAGTTCCAGAAGTGGTGTGCCACCTTCGAATTGCGCACCTTTATAGGTGCTGATCTCTTGGTAGGTTGGGGCGTGACCGCGTCGGGGTGCTTACTGCAGATAAGGGAAAGACGGCGATCAGACAGTTTATTAACTCGTCAGTTTAAGACCATTTCCCAATGCAATTTATCCAAGCTGTTGACTCCCATAGGAAAATTCATCAAGTCCTTCTCATAGGTTACGAGCGACTACGTACCGTAGTGTGAGTTATCAGGAAGCTGCTGGTCTCAGGGTCGTGCTGAATCTCGACTAACAAGCGCCGATCTGGTTTACTGCATGTAAGTCTTGTCACTGATCCAGATCGCACGGCGTAATAGCACATATTAGCCCACCCATCGGCCTCATTATCGCAGATGAAGGTGCGCAGTTCGTGGGCCGGGTTTGCCGAGTTTTTGTTGAGTAATAGCAGGTCACCGTCTTAAGTCCGTCAATAACAAGACGTCAACCATGTTTGGGGTCCTGAAGACCCCAAGAAGGATAATTCTTTCCGGAACACCGATTCAAAACGATCTCGGCGAGTTCCACGCAATGGTAAAGAAAAGCAAATCTAGTGACAGTGTGTTGACCTTGGCTTCGATGGCTGTCTAGGCGGATTTCTGCAATCCCGGACTATTAGGTTCGACCGAATTTTTCAATTCGATCATCTCTGACGATCTTGCAGATGACTACTCCACCTTTCGTCGTGTCTATGAGACTCCCATTATCCGTAGCCGTGAGCCGGGATGCTCTGAGAAAGAAGCAAAGCTAGGCGAGAGTCGGTCGGCACAGGTACTTCTTTACCCTTCTGTTTTGTTGGCAAAGCTCGACGCCTGTCCTTTAGCTCCTTGCCATATCTCGCAGCTTCGTTCTTCGACGCGACGCAAGCATCTTGAAGCGTTTCTTGCCACCCAAATGTGAGCGTGCCCGAGATACCCCAGGCGCTTACTCACATACATGCAAGACGAATATGTCGTTTTTATTACTCCAACGGCGCTACAATTGTCAATATTTTCTAAGATCCTGAACCCCGATCGTCTGGAGGACATTATCGAACATTCCACGGCTGAGTCACTCGCACTAATTAACATCCTTACAAAGATAAGCAACAGCCCTATCCTTCTCAAGGCTGTTGCAGATAAGGCGAAGACAAAGATTAGCCATGGGCAAGACAGCGCCGAGAGAACCACGGTCGTTGAAGAGGCTGTGAAGCTACTTCCTGAGCGCGCCCGAGTTGAAGACGTTTCGCTGAGTGGTGGGCCCAGAACTGATTACTCGTGGTGGTGAAGGATCTGACTAGTCGTGGATCAGGGAAACTAACGGCTCTTGCAAACCTTCTGAGAGCAATTAAAAGAGTCGGTTTTCCTTGGTCTTCCTTCATCTACACGCACTGACCGGCCGCTCTACAGCATACAGATGAGAAGTGTATCATTGTTTCTCATTACACGTCCACTCTCAACATTGTGGAGGCTTTCTGCAAGAAAAAATCATACAGCTACCTTCGGTTGGACGGGTGAGTATTTCATAATTATTGATTACAATGATGGTGATTCCTTGTCATCATCCCCAGGTCTACGCCAGCAGCTAAAAGATCCGAGCATGTGAATACATTCAACAAATCTTCTCAAGAGCGTTGCTGTGCGTCTGTTAGCTTCCTTCCGATTCTATTAGACCACACAGTTTTCCATTAGTCCTCTTTCTCCTCAGCTCTAAAGCGGGCGGCGTCGGACTCAACCTCATAGGCGCTTCAAGACTGTGTCTTATTGATTCCGACTGGAATCCAAGGTGCGACGCTTTGTTCGTTAGGTAAGGTCCACTAACACCAGTGCTTTAGCCATGACCTTCAGTCAATGGCGCGTATCCATCGGTTCGTAACAAACATTCGTCATTGTGATTGTGGTCGAAACTGACTTTCGCCGTAGCGACGGGCAGAAGCGAAGTGTCTACATATACCGCTTTCTAACAACAGGGACGATCGATGGTGCGTCGGATCGACTTGTGGAGGACCAATACCTGACGCCAATGCACTGAATTCAGAAAAGATCTATCAGCGTCAAATCACCAAGCTGGGACTGAGTAGAAGTATGTCCCTCAATTCTTCTACGCTTGACCAGGCTGACTTTTCTCGGTCGCAGCATTGATTGGAGGAAAGTCTGATTCTAAGTCTGACTCATTCAGTCCCAAAGAGGTGAGACACGAGACTTATAATCGAGATTGAGGTTGACAAAAGCACTTGTAGCTACGCGATATCTTCACTATTCACCCTAAGACCACCTGTCACAGTCATGACCTTTTGGACTGCTTCTGCGATCGTGCAGAGACGTCAGATGACGCCGATGCCGTGCCTATGATAGACACAGGTATAGATGATAGCAGCAGGTCCAGTGCAGAAGCCGCACCTGGCTTTATCGCTGCATCACAAGTCAAATCAGTTGATTCTCAACAAGCGGATAAAGCAGTAAGCACTCCTCTTGTGTGTGATATAAGGATTCGACGTGATGCTTTCATTAGTATCTGAAGAAGAAAAAAGCGGAGCTCGCTGCACTGGGCGAGTGGACTCATATCAACTGCTTGAAGCCAGACGCCAGCGAACGTGTGCACGATCAGATTCTCCGCGGCTTACTCCCCCGATCGCTGTCTCCGCGAACACCACAAGTAGCCCACTCGGGCGAATCATCAAAGAGTCGCATATCGACTCTTCTAGATGCTGTTGATCTGGACAACGTTTCGCTTCTGGGATCAGAACTGGAAATCAACGAAGTCCCAGGCGGCACCATATCATTTTTGTTCGAGAAAGGATCAATGGCCGGGGATGAGGATGAGGAGCCCAACGACGTCACATCGCCCTGACAATCGCCCTGACCGAGAGTTAATCGTTTCTATGCGCAAGTGCGGCCTTTAACATATCTCATCCCGAGCTTAATGCCGAGTACGCCCCTGTACACGCGGGTACATTATGATGGAAGGTGTGAGTCGGCCACATGGTAGAAGGCAGTAAATAGTTTTTATCTTACATGTCTCTGCTGCCTCTTTTATACAGACGACTTGTGGTCACCGTTTGTTGATGAGGCAAGTCATACGACGACGACCCATTGTATATTTGATAGCGAGAAGAGGAGTAACGTCACTTTGCCGGAGTGGTTAACGGGATCGCCTGCTAATATGCAGATTAAGCGGTTGGGCTTTGCCCGCGAGTGTTCGAATCGCTCAGGTGACGACTTTTTTGCGGATTTTTTTATCACGTATTTGGTCGTGTCGCGTCTTGATCTCGCCATGCGTTGCGTGCGCAACGACGCCAAATCGTCACCTCTCGGCGCGCTCGTACGCCCACGACGACTCGGCCACAATCCGCAAGGGATTGTGCCGCGTTACCCGGCTTCGTGATCCGTTGTCGACTCCGATGGTTGTGTTCGCATTGTGGTACATGTGTCTGTCTACCCGTTGTACCTTGATAGTGTCTGCCTGTCTATTGTACTTCGCCGTGTCCTGTGGCCCGTCTATAGAGTACATAACCCCTGGTTCTCGCGTCTCGAATGTATCATCACCCCTCTACTGTTCTCGAAAATGATTCGTCTGATAACTTCGCGTGAACGCCAACTCTTACATCGCACCCGTGCCGATTCTCGTCTCACGTTCCCGCGCACTTTCACTGAACCGACTTTCCACTGCCCATCTTCCGCGCCCGTATCTTACCTCACTTCCCTTGCCTCTCTGTCTACGTCTTCCCCTTGGGACGATACCCTCATAACTCGCATAGCACCTTCACCATTGCGTTTGCAATCGCCCATGAGCGCGAACAAATATTCGAACTTGCCAGACATCGTGCGTGTTCCTTTTTGTCCGTCTCGCCGGCTGTATAAGTTGTGTCGTCATCGACACTGTAGGACTCATCTGGGAAAGATGTCTACGAAACCGAGGACACTTTTCAATCCGTTCAAGACGACGTGAGTTTCTGAACACCTCTGGAACAGCTCGTTGGGATAAATTTGCACACAGAATAACGATTCAAGCGACGACGAAGGGCTTCCGTCACGGTCTCGCAAGGTGGCCGAACATAGCGCAGCAGAAGGAATTGACGAGAGCAGCCTGGTTGATGCTACCGAGGCTAGTAGACGATTTCGGCGCGCAGAGCGCAAGCGTCTGTAGCTTCCCCCATTACTTGCCTCCAACTCACCCGTCGCTGTAGGGACACGCGAACGATCTCTATACAAGTACCCTCCTTCACGCACGCCATCACCAACCCCGACGCACCCGCCTTCTCTTGCTCTCCGCTTAAAGTTGCTACAGTCCGAGCTCACCTCTCTAGAGTCCGAACTTGCCGATCCCGCAAGTCCACTTCTCACTCGTGACCGTGAGCAAGGCCAGGTCGACCCAGGGGACCTCCTCAAGGGTCTCGTCGATGTCAAAGCCAGACTGGCTAAATTCTCGGCGGGACACGAAGGACGAGCGCGGCTCGTCCAAGATGTGCTGCGAGATCCGCTACCGGCTGACCAGGTTGCGGAGACGAGTCCTGAGAAGAACGCGAGTGCGGATGGTGAGGAAGCAAGGGCCCTGCACAAGGCACCCGAGGCCGCCAAAGACATCGCAGAGATGGACCGACGAGTTGGAGAGTTGGAAAAGCTCGTCGGTTCAGCTAGCACGTCGCTTGACGAAGTACGTCTATTCCGCTCAGTCTTGAAAAGTACCCCGCAAGTGACACTCGCGTAGAGCTCGGCTATGCCGACACCCCTTCTACCGCTTCTCACCAGACTCAACACGCAGCTCACTGTGCTCGCACAACCTCGACACCTAGATAACATTTCGCGCCGTCTCAAGTTGCTCCTCTCCGATCTCGATCGACTTGCGACCGCAAACCAACAACACCGACGCGGCGCTACCGCAGAGAACGATGGCTCGACGAACACCCCCACCGCCCTCCCCGCGTCTCTCCAGGAGCAGCTTGCGCCGGCTCTATCCCGTCTTGTTCCCGCGCTTCCGCAGATCCCCCACATCCTCGCGCGCTTGCGCACACTCGCGACCTTGCACGCCTCCGCGGCACAATTCGCCAATGGATTGTCCGCTTTGGAGGAGGAGCAACGTCAGTCGCATGAGGCGCTTGATGCTCTGACTCAGGCCATCGAAGGCGTTGAAGGGAGCCTCTCCGAGAATGGACGCGTTGTGAAAGGGAACGTGGCTGGTTTAGAGGAGCGGATAGACGCACTGACGACGCGATTGGACAAACTTGGTGGGTAGTGTGCAGGCGACGTGATTACCCCTCGAGTTAATGTAGGCCTCGGAACACTGAGTGTCATTCGCGATGATCATAAATTATACAGGCTTCCGTCGGCAGCCAACTGCACCGTACTTTGCAGAAACCATGCAGATCATTCAGTTCAACGGGGCCTGTGTCCCCCGGCAAGTGACCTGGAGCAAATACAATACGTTATACCACCATTTAAAGGCCTTATATGTATGATGTACCGTGAGTATTATATCTGTCGATTGTCGTAATCTACGATTGGGTGGGAACTTTTTCTATGTACAGTACAAGTAATGGTTTCGAACCTATAACCGTGGGGGACTAGAAGCAATCACTTGAGCAAAAGTTCGGTTTAACCGACAGTCTGTCTCCGTAAGCCAAAGATTTCGATAAGGTCTACATGACATGTGTCAGTTGTACCTCTGGGTGGAAGAGGAAGATATCAAACCTTGCAACCTCGCCTCTTTCTTCTGGCGTGGTGTCTCCTTGCTTTTCATGCCCGAAAATGCCTACGAAGTGGGGTTAGTGCAACGTTGACAGCATGACGCCGTTCCATTGTCACCTCTGTGATCAGCTTCTTTTTCCTCTCTTGAATGTCCAGCACCTAGAGATAGTTCATCGGTGAGAAGGGTGGCCTAATACATGTAACAGTAAATGAGTGCTGACCTTTGCCTCGACAGTGTTCTCGGCAATGAGCTGGTAGACGTGAACCGCTCTTTTCTGGCCAATCCTAGAAGGCGCTTGTATCGGACCACCCACGACGGAGCTTTTGTATTCTTACCTATTGCATCTATCGATGGCCTGACTCTCAATACCTTCTTGCCACCAGCTGGCGTAGAAGAGATTAGCTAGGGTATCTCAGTGCTACTCCTAAACTCACGGATCCATACTGGTCACCCAAAGGTCAGCGTAATCTACGCCATCCCTGGAAGTACTCACAGATAGACATTGTTTGCGACTGTCAGATTAAGCCCAAGTGCCCCGGCTTTCAATGAGATGAGCATGACTTTAGGGTTGACCCCATCAGTGGCGGGCGTCCGGAATGCAGCAGCGTTGTCCTCCACCGGCGTGGAGTACGTCTGAGCCGTTGCCTTGCGCTTGCCTTTGGCCTTACGCTTGCCCTTTTTATTCCGTGTGGGAGCGCCGTCGTCATCGTCGTCGCCGATGGCATCCACCTGTGGCACGAACACATCATCATCGTCGCTGATCATTATAGCCCCAGCATCTTGTTCGCTGTCCACGACTTCGGCCCCTCTGCGACGTGAGGAGCGCACACTACGTCCCGTCGGTTGTACCTCAGACGCCGAAGCAACTGGAGTGGAGTAAACATCTGCAATTTCGCTCGTAATATCTTCAATCGGAACACAAAATGCCTCTAGCGTTTCTTGCCGTCGCCTTGCAGACATCGTACCGTCGAATCGAACATATGGGATTCTGTAAGGGAATAAGGTGAGTGAATCGTGGAAGGCCAGGCCACAATGAGATATTGACCCCTCTTTATCAAGGACTTCTGCTATCTGTCGAACAAACCGTCAGCGTTGAGCCATACAATGGCGCTAAGACAGCGGACGTACTTTATCCAGAAAACTGGTGAACTGAGAGAAGACCAGAGATTTTTCCTTCTCGGGTGTCAGTCTCAAGAGGTGCGTTAACTGATCTATCTTCGCAGAAGACCCTGAGCGCAGGGTGTTGGCCGCTTCGTCTAAATCATCCTCCATGCGGATGGGTGCTTGGGTTAGCTCGGTCAGTGGAGGCGGTTCTATGAGATCGCCCATGCCGATAGTGCGACGATCCATAGGACATCTGGCATCGCGAGAGATGACCTCCGCAATACTAGTTCCGTTCCAGTTGAGCTTGCTTTGCACCATCTGAAATCGCCTCGACTCACCAGGCTAAGCAGAACCAGTGCGAGCAAGCAGTGATCCGGGGTTCACTAAGCACACCAAAACAGATAGGGCATTCTTCCTCGTCTTCGATCGCTTGCACGAGCAGCCTTTGCACGCACGCCTTCTCCTCTGGAGTGAGCTGCACCATCCTATCGTTGTTGTCTTCCTCCGTGCGTTGCAGTTGATCCACATAATCACTGGGGATTAGGCCGGGGTGAAGTGCTAGCTGGCGTAGACGAGTAAGCATACTCAGGGCGTTGGTTGAGAACTGATGACATGTAAGTAGCCGCAACAACATAGAAATAACATCCACCGTACAGAAGAGGATTGAGGCTGATTCAAGAAACCTTCAATACGGTCCTTGGACAATTGCTCGATGATATCGTATAGCTCCTAACGCAGTGATTAGAAAGAGTTCGACAGTTAAGAGCGATTCTGTACCCTCGCATCAGGATCCAGAGTAACGGGAACGACCGTCATTTCCACCTAGAGCGTGATGAAAATCGTTTTCTTTCCCAAACAAGTATTAACTTGCGACACACCCCCGGCAATGGCACAAGGAAGTTCCCGTTGCTATCTTGCATCTACGTCGCGGTCAATTGAGGGATCTCAGCTTAAACCCATTTGAGTTTCACTCACCTCCTTTGTACGTCGAATACAAATCTGTGACATGATGGCCTATACAGACATTCAGATGGGGGTAAAGGCCGTCATCGCTTTCATAGCACTCACGCGGAGTAATTCTGCTCCAGATGGGTCGCCATTCTTCAGTGGGCGGAGCAGTAACCGAGTCTGAAAGTCAGGGTTATCAAGGGGGTCACATATTCTGAGGAACGTAAGGATGGAGCCCAAGTCCTAGTGGGATATTAAGTATTAACTTGTTATGACCCAAGCTAAATGCGCACCTGGGGAGAGTTGATCTACATGAAAGAAGTTAGCCTAAATCCATCAGAGTCAGTATACTGGGCTTACTATTGGCGTTCCTGTCAACGCCCAACGTCGCTGGGCGTTAAGCGCGCACACTGACTGGGCCATCTTCGTCCTGGGGTTTCTGATGTTGTGACCCTCGTCCAATATGACGCGCTATGGTGATGCCGACATCAACAATGCACAGGCTAGAAGAGACGAAGACAAGAACCTTCCATTGAACTGCAAACAAGCTACCTGTTTCCTTTCGCCTCTTCTTGTTCGGGGCATCATCCGAGAAACCGCTATTTTCACCAACGACGGTTTGATATGTGGTTACAACAACGTCGTACTTTTGCAAGTCCTTCGCGGACAGATCACGACCAGAACCGTAGTATATAGCGTAGCTCAGGGTGTTGGGCATACAATGGTCTTGGATCTGCTTTTCCCAGTTAGAAAGTACAGAGAGTGGGACCACTGCAACGAAAATTAGCCATAACGTGAGGTGCATTAGGGCAGACACACCTATGAGCGTGCTATTGCTGTAATCTGAGGAGATGTCGTTCTTCGTCGCTAAAATCAGAGCAATCATCGTCAGAGTTTTCCCCTGTATGACAAGTGTGAGGCCTATATGCGTGGTAACATAGGACAACTGAGTACCAAGCCCATGCTATCGCCACACAAGGCACCCCTCCCGAGCACAGGCGGGACCTCCTGGGGAGTCTTTGTTACAACTAAGACCCAACATCAGCCACAACAAAATCAGACACAGCCAGCACTGGTGCGTACCGTTATAATAGTAAACCTGCATGGTGCTGAATAAGGGCCCCGACACGATTTAGAAAGTGCACGCACCTTGGAACCAGTCTTTCGGTACTGCCAGAATTGCACCGGCTTATCTTTCTCCTGGGTTGGGAGTTTGGGGTTTTCGTGCTCAATAGCCCACTGTAATGCCTGTTTCTATAGACGCACTCGCGGATTGAGTATATGTCCGACCTGTACGACGGAGCGGCCCACAGACCTGGTGCCTCAGTAGATCGACGCGAAGCTCGCCACTTGCAATCCCGGGTGGACTAGGATGCTCTGGCAAGTCCAAGACATCCTCCGTTGAACATAAAGTGTCCAAGAGCGAACTGCGACGACCTTCATCGTCAACCTTCTCGAGATTGGAGAGCATATTCCTGAGCTCTGCTGCGCGAGCAAATTCTTCTTGTTGTTTCTTGAGAACGTCTGACTTCCGAGTGGCAGAAGGCGCTGCAGGGGACGACCGTGGGTCATAACTGGTGTGATCATATGTGGTATAAGGTGCGTATGATGGTGTAGGTGCATCATACGGGCGCGCGCTTGGCCCCTGACTAGCTGGAACTGATGGCCTTGACCGAGCCGGATTAGCCCAGTTCAGCAAGGGCTCGATTTGATTGCGTTTGTCGGCAGCTCCGTAGATCTTCAAAGTACTAAATGCTCACTTAGCCACATGTGGCAAACAATTACTTACCACTTACACAGACAAGGAGTAATTGAACTTGTGCACTGAAAGACTTTATCACGAAAAAGTACGAAATCGATTAACGTCGACTCACAATTCCCCTCGTTCATGGTGCCCTCGACTGTGATCAGGCCCGAGTCAATGAGGGGTGCAAGCTTGGCAGCTGTCTGCCGAGGTATGTGGCCGACTTGCTTCCGACCTATGTTTTGCACTGCGATAGCATTTCTAACCGCCATGTGAGATACGCATCCCAATAGAGTTCTGCTCTTGACTTACCGATCATATTTGTTCTGCGGCTCTCTGATGAAGCGAACTTGCTCTCCGACGTCAACAAGACCTGTCATGCATGCCATCGCTCCAGGCCTAGAGTGGATCAAACAAAAAGAATGAACCCACCTTTATAGTATTGCACGCCGACCACATTAGACGACAAAGTGCAGAATAACTCGTCGACTTGCTGCTCTACGACTTCGTCAGCATCGGCGCCTTCCTCCCAAGCTGCGCCCCCTATGGCAGCTCTGCGAACAGCAGCTTGCGTTGGGGAAGGTGCTGCTACGTTCTGGCTCTGTACCACATCGGAAACGGTGACCGCTTTCCGCTTTTTCTCGTTTGGTGTGGGCATTTGGGCAGACGTTTGTTGGGAAGGTTGCGGGACTGGCTGGGACGACGACGGATCATTCGCCGAAGCTACGCGTCGATTCTTCACTGCCAGGCGCACATGCGCTTGATCTTCTGCACGCAAGCCTGAGAATCCAGCGATACGCTCAACGCCATACTTGGAGAGAGTTCCCAATAGCTGGGGCGTCATACAACCCCTGTGGGGAGCCCCATCTTGTTGAGAGAGAAAGGGCCAAAAGCTTTCAGGCTCACCAGTGCTTCCACTGTACGATCTCTCCGTAGTCGCTCTGGGTGGCATGGCCATAGCGGAGTTCACCCTGGCCAATAAGGGAACCACCACAGAGTTTTCCATGGCATTTCGCCCTAGAACTTTTGCTGTACTGTAGACAGGGGCATATATGCGTGAATCTCACTGGCACGAAACCCTAATTAAGGAACTGTACCTCGATATGATGAGGCTCCGTGACTTTCTGGCGGCTCCAAGGGCGGCTCTGGCCGCCACCACGGCCAAAAGGATAGGAGCGTCCTCCGTACATGGTCGTGGGTTGTTGGTTTGTTTTGTATACAGTACCGCCTTTTATGAAAATATGCTATGAGTTTTCGCGTACACAAGCCAAAATATGAGACGGTGTCTATAGTGTACGGACGGTGTCTATTGCGGACTAGCGTTGACGCGCAACATTGACGGCGACTCCACGCGCTACTGACGCGTCTTGTCACGCGTCACGTGTCACGCATCACTCTAGGACCTCGTCATCGAAAATAGCTGTCTTCAGCTCCCCGTCCTCACGAATTAACCCGCGGTACATGCCTGGACAGTTCAGGGGCGCCGCGACTGCCTCGTGCATCAGCCGCTGTTCACCCCTTACTTCAATATAGTAGCGAGTTGCTTACCGTTGCCTTCATTGTCGAGTGCGATTACACCACCAGCTCCATGTTCCTTGTCCAGCGCGTCGACGACCCACCGCGCGGCCCTGTGCAATGGCTCGCCGAGATATTGAACCCGGCGTGCCAGCGTCGCCGCCGTATTCTGGCGGATAAAATACTGATCAAGGAGAAACACATCAAGATAATTACTCTCAACTGGTAACCGTCGCCAAGTATGGGGAATTAGACGCACGTCACCGTCACCTGTTCCACTCACTCCAACGGCGCGTACCTTACTCCGCCACCAGCGGGGCGCCCACCAGGGACGTTGCACTATCCACTCCTCCGCCCAGAAGCCCGCCCCGTAGTGAGGCGTGTCTCCAATGCGACCAGGGAGCTTGTTGGTACGCCCGCCGGTGGACGTACACACCGCGATGCACCCGCGCACGTCGAGTGCGACGGCGCCGACGGTGCCCTTCGGCATCATGTCTAACAGCCTCTCCTCGTCTTCCTCGCCCGCACGCGCGTCGTCCTCTGGCAGCCCCAGTCCACGCCGGTGCTCCCGCCAACGTGCGGCAGTGTAAAAGTACGAGTTGTCGACGGGCGGGAGGCCGCCAAGGTCCTCTGCTGGGGCACCAGAGAGGAATGGGTGTGGTGTGGTAGCGGGTGAGAGGTACAATGCCCGTGCGAGTTGCGACGGGTTGCGCGTCCTTGTGAGGAGAGTCAACGCGAGTGTGCGGCGCGAGGGCGGGATGTGGGGGTGAGATGCGGGTGGAGAGGAGAGCACCAGCGAGGCTTCGAGTTCGTTCTGCGTGAGCGTAGGTTATCGTGCAAGCCTACATCAAGGGAAGGGCACGCACGAAGCCAGCCGAGTTGAATACGGCGCCCTTGCCCGAGTTGAAGAGTGGATTGTCTAAAATTATAGAGCAGGTCAAGGATTGGCTTAGCTTCTCCTTGGGCTGGTGCCACTTACCTTCCATGACGCTGACAGCTGCGACGACGGCATCCATCGCCTCGCCACCTGTGCTCAAGATTGCATTCCCAGCCTGTAGCGCCGCACGCAGCCCAGTATGGTAGCGCGCCTGCTGCTCAGGTGGGGATTTCTCGCGAAGTATCGTCCCTGCACCACCGTGAATGACGAGGACATGTCTTGACTCCTTCGGTTTTCTTCCCTTAGACAAGAGAGTCTGTTTTTCGTCGCTAGTAGGCATGATGATGATCGAGAGATAGGCAGAGGGCCAATTGTCGATAACATGATAAGGTTTCTCTCACAGGGTTCACACCAACCAGTAGCGTAACGTGAATTGTTCGACATGACAAACCGCCACAGACGATGAATATGTACCCATTACTGATTTTGGACTGGTAGCCACGTTATTATAGTGTCGATATGAGATATTGCTAGTCAAACGTCGCTCGCGTGCTAGCCAGGGTGGACACTTCCCATTCGTTGCAGCGATAGATGTTGTACACGGTTACAACAGGAATAGCGTGGATAACCACCCAAACACTAGTGTGAGCCAGACACCGCCGCCTGCAGTCTCTGCCTAATGCCACTTCCAACCACGCCTAGTCCGAGCGATGTGCGCCTCTCATTCGACAAGGTGGGATCTCCGGGGGACCTGTCCCTCTTCTCCTTTTCCTTCTCGCCAATTTTCTCCTTCTCTTTACTCTCGCCGATCGCCAACGTATCAAGCGGGCGCAGATCTCCGTCCTCGCGCGAGACACCTGTCGGCCCAGGTCCCACGCGCTCCGTCGTCTCTGTCAGAAAGGCAACGCGCGTCCAGCGGCGGTAACGCGTGTACTACACCGAGGTCAGGATGGGGCAAACGAAAGAGAGGCACAAGCCACGAGCGGGCGCACGAACCTTGCCGATCCCACCTTTGCCACTGGGGCCCTCCCACTTGTTGTCGACATACACCCAACCGTCCGCATCTGTCACTTCCAGGTTCTCCACGCCCTCAACCTCTGCCGACGGCTCTCCATCTCGCCGCACAACAACTTGCCACTCGGGTTCGGCCCATGTCCACGTCGCGGTGAGCTTTTCACGCGCATCAGGAACGCCGTCGACGGGTAAGAAAACGGTGGTAGGCGCAGGAAGCGCGAACGCGGCGGGCGGCGAGAGCGGCGCCTGCGAGGCACTGCACCACGAAGGTCGCTCACCGGGAAGAAGCGCGGCAGTCCAGTCGAGCCCCATCCACCAGCGCTGATTTTCGTACATTATGAACGCGAAACGGAATTTTGCCGCGACCGTCGTGTTGGCCGCGGCGCCGACAGCTGGGCCAGGGATCGGGGAAGGCATGGGGATCCCGGAGAGCCCAGCCCAGCAACGGTAGAGGGCCCAACGCACGAAGGCACTACGCCAGAGAGCAGCACGGAGGAGACGTGCGAAGGGGGCTCGATAGGTCAAGACAATTGTGCCTAAGAGACCAACCAGGACGCGCACAGGTATGAGATAGGTGAGGACGAAGTAAGGGACGAAGGCGATTGCGCATGCACGGACGAGAGAGGTAGAAGGGAATGCAGAGGGGGAGAGAGACGCTGGAAAGGCGGGGAAGGAAGGGAGGAGGATATGGAGGGACGCGAGGTCCTTTAATGCTGCCTGAATTGACGCCTCGGTAATAGGTTGTAACATATCTTTTGGGGGTTGCCGCCGCCGGAAGTACGCTACCGTAGAGGCTATTACGAGGGGGAGAAAGTACCTATGAGGTCGTCAGCCCACGAAGATACAGAATTGAGGACACCACGGACCTGAGCGCAGGGTCAACAAAAAGAACGAGAGCCCACCAGGTAGCAAGAAGTAGCCAACTGTCCACCCAAGATGACTGCCAGCTGACCATCTGTGCTACATGACGTAGATACGAAACCGACGGGGCCAGGCGAACAAGAAGGGCGACCAAAGGTGTGGGGACGGAATGAAGGAAGTCGATGAGAGTGGCTGAGCCAGCTAACCCACCGCCCCCGGTTTGCTCATTGGCAGGTTCTGGTGGGATCTGAAGAGGTTCTGCGGTTATTGGTATTGCTGCCGTTGTTGAAGTAGGCTGGGGTTGAGAGACCGTTCGCTTGTGCATCTTTCCGAGATGTGCGGGGTTTCGAAGAGAGATCGGCAAGCTCGGTTTGCCAACAAGCTGCACTTATGTCCATCTCCGAGACGACCCGAAAGCACATCCGTCTCCTCGACTCGCTAACTCTTCTCTCCCGTGTGTCCGTCGCGGCATTGCTCTACTTAACATCCTCGTATCTCCCACTCTTCGACGCCTCTCCTCACACCGTCCTCGCGCCTTCTTCTACTTTGCCCTCGTTCTCGTCTTCTCTGCTCCGATGGGATACCTTCCACTTCACGGCCATCGCAAAAGCGGGATATTCTCATGAGCACCACTGGGCGTTCTTTCCTGGTGTGCCTTCATTGCTCCGCTTTGCCGCGCGCTTCTCGCCGCCTGTCGACGACCCGATATTCGCCCTCGTTCGGGTCGCACTTATCCACGCCGCGATTGCGATACCCACCACGCGTGCCCTCTATCACCTCACATTGATTCACTTTGGCTCACCCTCTTTCGCTTTACTCACTGCGCTTCTCTCTCTCCTCCCTGCAAGCCCCGTCACGTTGTACTTCGCCCCATATGCCGAACCCATCTTCACCTTCCTCTCCTACGCAGGTGTGTATATTTCCTCTCCGAATCCCAGTGGTTCCCGTGTCCCGCTCTGATCCTCGCGCACCTCAGGGATGTTCGCCTGTGCGCGCAGGCAATACCTCCGCGC
>WNGR01001172.1_pt1 | contig 29429 bp, 24 predicted proteins | sample 5407581 | NCBI WGS metagenome assembly WNGR01 (sample SAMN13153383, study PRJNA577476) | soil metagenome | isolation source: 80 cm soil or saprolite under Garry oak tree replicate 2 | place: USA:California | collected 2016-06-15
CAGTGACCGACATCTCCGCCGCGCTCACGGAGGGAACGCTGACCGAACTGCCGGTGCACCGGTACCCGCTGCCCGACATCGTCGCCGCGCACCAGGCAGCGGAGGCCGGCCCCGTCGGGAAGGTGCTCGTCCTTCCCGCGTGACCGGCCAGCTGACCATCCGGTCACAGCCAGGCGAGGGAGCCCTCGTCGAGTCCGTCTTCCCCGGGGCCGGGGTGCCGGACACGCCGTAGCAAACCCCAAAACCGCTCCGACTGTCCTACCCCTCCGCCATCATGGGGGGCGTCCGAACGCTGCCAGCCTTCCTTGCGCCGGGCCCACCGGTGCCGGGCAGCGATCGGGGCCACGGCGGGCCCGCACGGAGGACATGCCCGCGCCGGGGCACGGCGTTTCGAGTGAGCGGGGCAGGGGGATGCGGCTCATCCACACGTCCGACTGGCACCTGGGCCGCACCCTGCACGGGGAAAGCCTGCTCGGCCACCAGGCTGCCTTCCTGGACTGGCTGCTCGGCCAGGCCGTCACCCGGGCCGCCGATGCCGTCGTCGTGGCCGGTGACATCTATGACCGGGCGGTTCCCGGCACCGACGCGGTGACACTGCTCGACCGGTCGCTGGTGGCCTTCGCCCGCGCCGGCATCCCGGTGGTCCTCACCAGCGGCAACCATGACTCGCCGGTCCGGCTCGGTTTCGGCCGGGAACTGAGCGAGTCGGCCGGCATTCACCTGCGCACCTGCGTGGCGGACATCACCCGCCCGGTCATCGTCAGCGACAGCCACGGCGGCGTGGGCATCTACGGGATCCCGTACCTGCTGCCCGACGCGGTGATGGCCGAACTCGGCGCTGAGCGCTCCCACGCCTGCGTGCTGGCCGCGGCCACGGAACGCATCCGGTCCGACGCCGCCGCCCGCGGCCTCGCCCGCACCGTTGTCATCGCGCATGCCTTCGTCACCGGTGGGCAGATTTCAGACTCCGAACGCGATATCCGTGTCGGCGGTATCGGCGACACGCCGGTCTCCGCCGTGTCCGGGTGCACCTACCTGGCTCTGGGCCACCTGCATGGGCAGCAGCGGATCCCGGTGCCGGGCGCGGCCACCGTGGCCGGGTACTCCGGGTCGCCGCTGGCGTTCTCGTTCTCCGAGCGCCACCAGGTCAAGTCGGTCACGCTGGCCGAGATCGACGCCGCCGGGAACGTCACCACCCAACTGCTGCCCGCGCCGGTGCCGCGGCCCCTGCGGGAGGTCCGGGGGAGGCTCGACGACCTGCTCGCGCGCGCCGACGGTGACCTGGCCGGCCTCGCCGGGGCGTGGGTCAAGGCAGTCCTCACCGACCCGGCCAGGCCCGCCGCGCCGATGGAACGGCTGCGGGAGAAGTGGCCGCACACGCTGGTGGTCGACTTCGCGCCCGACGGCGGGCTGGTGAGCGCCGACGCGGACCTGGAACGCCTGGCCGCCGCCGTGGACCCGGTGGAGATCTGCGGGCATTTCGTGGAGTTCGTGGCGGGCGCCCCACCGGACGGCCCGCAGCGGGCAGTGCTGCGGGAGGTCGCGGAGGCCGCCCAGCACGCGGAGGCGGCTGGCTGATGCGACTGCACACGCTGGAGCTGCAGGCGTTCGGCCCGTACGCGACCGTGCAGCGCATCGACTTCGAGCGGCTCGCCATCAGCGGCCTGTTCCTGCTGGAAGGGCCGACCGGGTCCGGCAAGACCACGATCCTGGACGCCATCACGTTCGCGCTCTACGGCGGCCTGTCGGTGGATGCCTCCGGCACCGACCGGCTCCACTCCGACTTCGCCGGCCCCGAGGTGGAGCCCTCGGTGACGTGTGAGTTCTCGCTGAGCGGTGTGCGGTACCGGATCACCCGGGTGCCGGAGCACCGGCGCCGCAAGAAGCGCGGTGAGGGGTTCACGACGCAGGCGAGCCGGGTGCACCTGGAGCGCTGCGACGGCGGCGGCTGGGTCAGCTTGTCCTCGAACAAGGCCGAGGCTGGCACCATGATCACCGAGGCGGTGGGGCTCACCCGGGAGCAGTTCACGCAGGTGATGCTGCTGCCGCAGGGGGAGTTCGCGTCCTTCCTGCGCGCCAAGGACGACGCGAGGCGGGAGCTGCTCACCAAGCTGTTCGGCACCGGCCTGTACGACCGGATCACCGCCGAACTCGACCGGCGCCGGTATGAGGCCCTCCGCCAGCGGGAGCGGTCCAGCCAGGCGATCTCGGACGCGGTGTCGGCGGCAGCGGAGGCGGCCGGCCTCTCAGCCGAAGCCCGCGCTGAGACGCTGGCGCTGTCGCGGGCCGAGCGTGGCACCCGCCTCAAGGAGACCGCCGAGTCACTGGCCGCGACCGTCGCCGTCACCGCTGACGGGCTGCATCTGGCGGCCGAGCATGTCACGTCGGCGATGGCCGCCGATGAGAAGGCGAAGGAGCTGGCCAGCCGGATGACCCGGCTCACCCGGGCGCTTGCGGAACTGCGCGAGCACGAGAGCACCAGGCCGGAGCACGGCGGGCGGGCGGCGCGGCTGGCCGCCGCCCGGCAGGCCGACCCGGTCCGGCCGCTGCTGGCGGCGCTCGCGGACGCGGAAACCGCTGTCGGCCAGGCCCGCGATGCCCTGTTCGCCCTTCTCCCTGAACCGGGTGAGGACGCACTCGCGGGACGCGGCGGACACGAGGCCGCTGCCCGGGCTGAGGCCGCACAGCGAGCGGCCGCGTCGCTGGAGCATCTCGCTGGGCGCGAATCCGCGCTGCCTGCCCTGGAGGCCGGACTGGCCAGCCTGGAGCAGGCGGCGGAGACGGCCTCGGCCCGGGCCGCTTCGCTGGAGGAGACGCGCAGCGAACTGCCATCCCTGATCGCCCGGCTGGAGGGGGAGCGGCAGCAGGCGCGGTCCGCGGCGGGCGGGCTGGCTGCCGCCCAGGCCCAGCTGGAAACGGTCAGGGCGCAGCGGGAGGCCGCCCAGCACGCCGAGGACCTCCGGGCTCAGGCCGAGGTGGCGAGGTCGGCGCTGGCCGCGGCAGTTGACACCCACCAGTCGCTGGTGGACCGCCATCAGGTGCTGATGGAGACGCGGCTGGGCACGATGGCAGCCGAAATCGCTCACTCCCTGGCCGCGGGCCAGCCCTGCCCGGTCTGCGGCGCGACGTCGCACCCCGAACTGGCGCCCACTCACGACGGCATGGTTTCCGCTGACGAGATAGCGGACGCTGCCCAGCAGCGGGACGAAGCGGCGGCCGAGCGTGCGCAGGCCGAGGAGGAGTTCCAGCAGCTTGCCCAGGAGGAGACGGCGAGCACTGCGGCGGCCGGGGGGCGGGCCCCCGCGGACCTGGCTGCCGAGGAAGCCGAGGTGGCCGGCAGCATTGCCGAGGCCGAGCAGGCGGACGCGGAAGCCGCCCGGCTTGAGCAGGAACTCGCGACAGCGCGGGCAGAGCTGGAAACCCTCGCGGGGGACTTGCGGGAAGCGACCGCGCAGGCCGTGGCCACCGCCGAGCAGGCGGGGCAGGCTCAGGCGGAGCTCGCCAAGCTGCGGGCGGAGCTCAGCGAGGCCGCGCAGGGCCACCACTCGGTGTCCGCCCGGCGGGCCGCCCTGGCGGAGTCAGCCGCCGCGGACCGCGCCCTCGCGGGGGCCCTCGACAAGCTCGCCGCTGGCCTTGCCGCCCACGCGGAAGCACGGGAGCGGGCCGAACGCGAGGCACGGTCCCAGGGTTTTGCCATGCTGGCGGAGGCCCGGGGGGCGGTGCTTGCCCCGGCGGACATGGCGTCGCTGGACGAGCAGGTGAGCTTGTGGGCTTCGGCGCTGGCGGTGCTCAGATCGGCGGCGCAGGCGGCCGACCTGGCGGATCTCGACCCTGGCCAGGCCCAGGCCGTTCACGCGGCGGCGCAGGCAACGGGTGCCGTGGTTGACCACGCACAGAAGGCCGAGCAGGAGGTGCGGGCTGCCCACGGCACGGCCACGGCGAGGGCTGAGCGCTTCAGCGCACGGCTGGACGAGGTGCGGCGCGCGGAAGGAGAGCACGACCGCCTGGTGGAGGCGACCGAAGCGGTGATCTACCTGGCGGGCCTCGCCAAGGGAACCGAAGGGCACCGCCGGGTGGCGCTCACCACCTATGTGCTGCGGCGCTGGTTTGGCCAGGTGGTCGCGGCCGCCAATGTGCGGCTATTGGCGATGTCGTCCGGCCGGTACGAGCTCAGGCGGACCGACGAGGGCGGGAACAAGCGCGAGCGGGCCGGGCTGACGCTGGCCGTCATCGACCGCCACACCGGGGAGGAGCGCAGCCCCGCATCGCTGTCCGGCGGCGAGACCTTCTACACCTCGCTCGCGCTGGCGCTTGGCCTCGCGGATGTGGTCAAGGCCGAGGCCGGGGGAGTGGACCTCGACACCCTGTTCATCGACGAGGGCTTTGGCTCGCTGGATGCGGAGACCCTCGACCAGGTCATGGCCGTCATCGACGACCTGCGGGACCGGGGCCGCGTGGTCGGCATCGTCAGCCACGTCGCCGACCTGAAAGAACGGGTGCCGGAGCGGCTGGAGATCCGGCGGCTGGCGGACGGGTCCTCCGCGGTCAGGGTCGTCGCCTGACGAGGTGTTTACTGGCTGCATGCCTGTCGAAGGTGAATACGAGCCGAGCCCGTCGGGATGGGTCCGCGAGCAGGTGGACCTGTACGAGAGCTCAGGCGGGACCCAGGGCACGACACTGCGCGACACCGGGCTCCCGGTGGTGATCATCACCAACCGGGGTGCCCGCAGCGGAAAAGTGCGCAAGACACCGGTGATGCGGGTTGAGCATGATGGACGCTATGCGGTGGTGGCGTCCAAGGGCGGAGCCCCGGACCATCCGCGCTGGTATTACAACTTCCGCGCGAACCCGCGGGTCGAACTGCAGGACGGCCCTCGGAAGTGGGACATGACCGCCCGCGAGGTCAATGGCGCCGAGCGAGCGCAGTGGTGGGAGCGGGCGGTGGCGGCGTACCCGCCGTACGCCGACTACCAGGAGAAGACCTCCCGCGAGATCCCGGTGTTCGTCCTCGAGCCCGCCTGACGTTGCGCCGCAGCTGACCATGGGGCGGCCTCAGGCAGCGTCGCCGCCGCCGGCGGAGTGTGGCCGCTCCGGCCAGTACGGCCATTCCTCGAACCAGCAACAGCGGCCGTCGCCGCCGAACCTGAGGATCCACAGGTCCCGGTACTCCTGGCGAACCGGGTCGCCGTAGCGGACCTCGGCGCGCACCACGGCGATGTCGCCGTCGACCGCAAGGGTGCCGGTGGCAAGGGTGAAGGTCTCGCCCGGGCCGTCGCGTTCGGCGTCCCACATCCGCCTGATCGCCTCCAGGCCTTTGACGGGCTTCTCGTACGGGGACTGAAGGTAGGTCGCGTCCTCGGTGAACAAGCTGGCCAGGCCCTCGGTGCCGGTGGCCCGCCAGGCAGTTTCATAACCTGCCACCCACCGGCTCACCGCAGCGCGATCGATCATTTTCCCATACTGCCCGACCAATCAGCCGCATTCCGGGCCTTCCCGGGGTGGCCAGCGATGGTGTGCAGATGAGCGGGCACGGTTACCATCGGCCGCTCAACCGCCTCTCATTCCACGGCCCATGGTGCCATGGCCTGGTCAGCGGGCATCTCGGGCCGCGCCCGGAACAGTTCCGGCCCGCTGCGGTCAGGGCGCTGCCACCACGCCACAATGTCCCGCGCAACAGCGGGCGTCGTCGGGCGTGCTTGCTATTGCGTGGGGGCTGCCATGCCGTTCTGGCGGGCGTAACGGACGGCCTGGGCGCGGTCGCGGGCGCCTATCTTGGCGAAGATCCGGTTGATGTGGGTTTTCACGGTGGCGTTGCTGACGACGAGGCGCTGGGCGATCTCGGAGTTGCTCAGGCCGGAGGCGAGAAGGGTCAGGACTTCGGCCTCGCGGGCGGTGAGCCCGGCAGGTGGTCTGCGACCGGCACCGGGTTGCTGGGTGGCCGGTGGCTGGCTGCCTGTCATCCGGGTATCTCCAGTTCGGCCAGCCAGCCGCCGGGCGCTGGCCCGGCCCGCGCCATGCCGCCCGCGCGCAGCGGGCACAACGGTGTCGCGGACATACGGATAAGGCCCGCCGCCGCCAGCCGTGCCTTCATGGAGACAGTGTGGCGCGCGGCGGGCCGGGATGGCCAGGTCACGCGTGGGTGCTTGCAGCGACCTGCGCTGGGCTGGGCGCCGTGACTCCGGTCAGCCGGCGGCCGCGGAGGTAGACGACGACCAGTCTGGTCAGCACATTGCGCTGAGGACATACGTGGTTGTATTCATGCCGTAAGGGTGCCGGGCCTGCCCCGTTCTGCGCGTCGGCGCAGGGCTGGGGTCTGGGCTGACAATTTTCTCAACCACGGGTTGACCCAGATCAACACCAGCGATGTTCGTCATGAAGCCGTCAGAGATGCGTGACCTCGCCGAGATCCAGGCTGAACTGGCCCGGGTCATCCGGTACGACGACGAGTCGATTGTGCACGGCAAATGGGTAAGGCAGCGCTACGACTGCGGCTGCTTCACGAGCTTCACGCCGGCCCGGAAGGCGGCGGTCAGGGCGGCCTGGCATGAAGCCGGGCATGCGGTGGCTGCGCTGGCTGTGGAGGCGCGGTTCAGTTCCGTCAGCATTCATCACGGCCGCGAGAACGAAGGCCGTGTTCATGGCATTCGTTCAGCATCCAATGTTGGGTTCGTCATCGATGCGGCAGGCCAGATCGCGGAACGGCTGATGAACTGGACAATGCTCGAACGCGACAGCGAGCTCCGCGACTGGCTGCCGACATGGAAGGTCGATGGCGGCGACGCAAAGCGCTTTCGCCGGGCGATCGGCGAACGGTTCGGCAACGATGAATTCGGCGCCTGGCGTGTCAGCGAGGAGATGCTGACCCCGCTGCGGCCAAGGATTCGCCAGGTGGCCAGAGCACTGCTCGTGCATCCCCGTCACCTGCCGTACAGCGTCGTGGCGGCGATCGCCGATGACCACTGACGGGGGCAGGGACTTCAAGGCAGCCGCCAGGCAAGCACGCTGCCGGCCTGGCAGTCGGGCGGACCCAGCAGGCCCCTGAGGAACTGGCCCAGCCGCGAGTCAGGCCGGGTGACGGCCACGACGGCAGTTGGGTGCCAGGACACGAAATCGGCGTGGACCTGCGCGGGGGACGGGGCGTGGGCGGCTGGCGACCAGGTCCACAGCGCATTGAGGTAGGTGGCAGTCCTGGTCTGCCCGGCCCGCCCGGCCCGCACCACGCGCGCGTGTGAGTCGAATCCGATGAAGTCGCCGCCGATCATCGAGGCAGGTTCCCCCGTGTCCGCTTGCCAGCGCAACGGCTGCGGAATGAGAGCGTAGGGGACGGGAACGACCAGCACGCGGGCGCCCGGCGGGAGCTGCAGCCTGGCGAAGGCCGCTTGCCACCCGGCGGGCAGCGGTGCCACCCTGACCGCCGGGTAGGGCCGCGGGATGAGCGGCACCACAGCCAGGACCAGCGCCGCCAGTGCGACCCGGCCCGCGTTTCGCCAGTTCCCTGGCGGTGCCGCCAGCGACCGGGTCAGGTCGAACGAGAAGGCCAGCAGCGCGCCCGCCGTTCCGCCCGCGAGTATGCAAAGGCGGTACGGCAGCACGGCGCTGAGAACGGGCAGGCCCTGCAGCCAGTACCAGGGCAGAAGAGGCCCCGCGTAACGGACCCGGCTGACCACGAAAACGTGGCTGCCGAGGCCGAACAGCTCCAGCATCACGAATGTGACCGCAGTCACGCGGACCGTCTGATGACGCCAGAAGAAGATCATCGCGGCCAGCAGGGTGATGATCAGCGGCCAGCCCAGGTACATGAGATACGCCCCCTGGGCCGGGGTGTGGGCGATGGTGGCTGCGCTTGCACTGCTGTGGAAAAGCAGGTCGCTGGATGGTGTCACGAAAGCGGGCAGGTCGGTCCAGAACCCGGCGACCGACACCGCCGGGCCGTGGAACTGCACCCACAGTGCGCGCCCGCAGATCAGCAGCGCCACGCCAGCCGCGGCGGCGATACCCATCGACGACGTGCGGGCCAGGTGGACCGTGCTCCGCGGCCGGCTGGCCGCTAGGACCGCGGCCATTACCGCTGCCACGATGGCGGTGTCCACCAGCATCTCTTCCGCGATGAACAACTGCGCCGCCACCAGCAGACCGAGCCATGTGCCGGTGCGGATGGCGCTGCCGCGGCCAGCGATTATCCGCAGCACAGCGTCGATGATCAGTGGCGGCAGCACCGCGAATTGCAGTTGGTAGCCGCCGCTGCCGGCATGCACCAGAGCCGGTGAGAACCCGTAGAGCGCGCCACCAAGCGCGGCGGCCGTGACGCTGGCGTCCCAGCGCCGCAGGACCGCGAACATGGTGGCCGCGGAGCCAGCGAAACCCGCCGTCAGCATCAGCGTGAGACTGACCTGGGGCCCAGCCAGCAGCGTAACCGGGGTGAGAAGGATCCCCGGGAGCAAGAAGGACGTGTTCCACATGAGATTGACGCCATACGGCGCGTTCATCGCGGTCGTCACGAGTGCGGGAAGGTGCCCGTGGGCGATCGCTGTCGCGCTGTAGCGCATGAACCAGGCGAACTGGTCGATGTCACCAGCTCCCTGAACGCGGCTCGCCGGGTCAACCCAAAGCCGCCACGTCAGCCCCACCGCACCCAGCAGGTAACAGCACAAGACCAGCCACTGCGCTCGCGCCAGCGCGCGAGTACCCTGGCTCTCAGCCTGCTGGGGTGACTCGGCTGCCCGCGGCAGGAGGCTCACTCCATACCTCCAGTCACGGCAGACATCTCCGGGAGCGCCCCAGACTCTTCTGATCCAGCGGCCAAATCGTAGCCGCGCGGCAGTCCATCGCAACCATCTGGCTAGGGGGAAACCGAAAGTTGTTGTGTCGGTGACGGCAGGGCGGAGCAACGAGCGGCCTGGAACCGCGGAAGTTAGCCGTTCATGATCGTGTCCCGCGCTGAGACCCGCCAGGTAAGCAGGCATTCGGTAATAGCCGTCTACTCCTCCATAGCGCTCCTTTGTGGCCTGATTACGGCAATCCCGCTGCCGCAGCCGGCTGAGCCGTCGCTGGTGATGGAAGGGATTGCCGTGAATCCCTGTTTCCCGCAGGTGGTCCTGGCCGTGCCGAAGGCCGTCCGGGGCAGTTACCAGCCAGGCAGCAGCGTGCTTCGGGTCGCTGGCGGGTTCTACCAGGGGCATGAGCTTCCGTCCCGGGCGACACCCGCCGGCCGGGCGACACCGGCCGGACTAGCATGCGTGCGGAAGAGCGTTCGCCTGAGCCGGCGATGGCTCTCGTCCGGTGCCGTCCCAGGCAGGGGGGCGCTGATGAAGTCGATGGCTACGCGTGCGCTGCTCGATCTGCGGTTGCTGACGCGCCCCGACGGTGCGGTGGCCGCAGGCTGGCAGCCGATGTGGAGGTACATGTGGCCACGCGACTCTAGCTGGGTCGCTGTCGCCCTGGCCGATACCGGGCATGTTAGTGACTCTTTGCAGATCCTTCAGTTCTTGCAGCGGGTTCAGCTTTCCGATGGCACGTGGGCGGCACGGTACACGCTCGACGGCACGGGCCCCGTGCGCGATGGGCGGCCCGTTGAACTCGACGCGGTCGGCTGGGTGCCGTGGGCTGTCTGGTCCTGGTTCGAAGCACAGCGGACCGATGAGGGCGCGCTTCATCACTTGGCGCAGCTGTGGCCCATGGTCCTGGCAGCCGCCAATGCAGCACAGCGATCACTGTCCCCGGCTGGCCTGCCGCCCGCGTCCATGGATTACTGGGAGCATTCTGCCCAGGTGACACTGGGCACGGCTGCGGCCTTGCTGGTGGGCTTGCGGGCGTCCGCCGGCATAGCGTCCACCCTTGGTGCCGCCGATTCATCGCTGCGCTGGGGGAAAGCAGCCACCAGGCTGGCTGACGGGATTGCCAGTGCCTTCGGCCGCTACGGCTACCAACGTTTGCCCTACGAAAAGGATGGGGCAGACGCGGCGGTCACTTTTCTCGGACCGCCATTCGGATCAGCTAGCTCCGCTGTCGATCACGCGGTCCGGAAAACCGGACAGATCCTCACGCTGCCCGGCGGCGGCATTCTGCCAGGCACCGACTGGTCAGGAAACGGGTCAGTGTCATGGACAGCCGAAACCGCATTCTTCGCGCTCTACTTCGCGTCGACAGGCGATCATCGCCGAGCGCACACGATCCTGTCCTGGCTCGCTGCCCACCGCACCCGGCTCGGTGTCTTGGCAGAGCAGGTCAACGCCAAGGGAAGGCCCGTCTCGGTCGCCCCCCTCGCGTGGACCGACGCCGCCGTCCTGCTGGCATTGCACGCGCAAAATCGCCCGCTGGCGGTGCCGCCCATCCCCTGACCTGCCGTGGTGGTGTCCGATCACTACACCGCATGCGTGCTGGTGCGGCGGCGCCACCATTGAGTAGCTCACCAAGGTCGGGGATGTATGTCAGCGGCGGTCCCCGGAGCCGACTGGGCCGCTGGAGACCTTGCGGATGAGCGCGGCCAGCGCGGTGGCCCCGACAGCGAGGAAAGCCAGCTTCGCCGAGCCCATGCCCGCTGACAACCGCGGGACTACATCCACGGCACCACCGGCAACTGGGCGTTGGGGTGCCACCAGTATGAGGGCTGCGCAGCTGGAAAGGCGTCAGCGGCCCGCCGCCGGGGACGGGCGGTAAACCATGACATTATCCGCGCGGTAGTCGAGCACGAACCCGGTCTCCGCCAGGTAGCGCGAGATTGGCCCATAGGAGGGGCCCGGGAGCTTTGCGACCGGGGTTCGGGCCGAAGGCCGGTGTGGCGGCCACACCAGAACCCAGCCGACGTCCAGCTTCCGCAGGTCCAGCCGCGCTGCGGCCAGGTGCGCTGTCGTGATCTTCCTGCCCTTCTGCACCGCGACGAGCCCTGAGTAGAACGGGTGCCTTCTGATCCCAGCGATCGTCCGCGGTGGGACCGCACCGCTGCTTGATATAGCCCGCGGATGGCCGTCAGCCGTTGCCAGCACCAGCGAGAAAGGCTTGACACCGCCACGGCCATACACCTGGGGGCCACGGATGACGAACGGGACGTCCACCACGACCGAGCCGGAATGGTCTGCCGCGATCGGGCGGTCGAGCGCGGGCAGCGCCGTGGGCACCGTTCTGCCGCGCTCGAAGTGGATGGGAGCGCCACCTCGGGTCCCGGCCCCGGGCAAGCCCGCCTCGAGCGCACCCAGTGCCGCGACCACGATGATCAACGGCCAGGCAGGCCCGCGCAGCCAGTCGATCGCCGCTCCGGCCAGCAGCGTGGCGCCGACGAGTCCCAGCAAGGCCAGCCGGTCGGCCTCGCGGAATGACGCCAGCCCGGGCAGCCGGATCAGCCATGTGTACGGCATGACCAGGGACACCCGCACGCCCTGCCACGCCCCGGCGAGGGGGACGTACTGACGGGTTCCGACATAGAGGGTAGGCCCGAGTGCCAGGGCCGCGCTGCCCAGCCAGAGCAGGGCGAGTTTCCTTGATCCGGTCCGTCGCCAGCTGACGAGCAGGCCGAGCGCTGCCAGCAGGGTCAGGACCACGCCGAAGGTCGCGAGCAACTCGTGAGACGTGTGAGCGCGGTAGACGGACGCCAGCCCGGTCATCCCGTACTGAGCGAGGCGCGGCGACGGCGCGAACAGGCTGGGCAGTTCGGCGGCGAATTTCACGTGCGGTCGTCCCGGGCCGCCCCGCAGGCCTGCCTGCGCCATCGCGGCAAGCTGAGGGCTGGCGATCACTATTGCGGTTGCCGCGCCCACCCCAACGGCACGCAGGCCTGGAGCGCCGGGCCGGCGCAGCAGCCAAGGGATCAGAGCGAGGGCGGCGAGGATGACCGCGAGCACCGCGGCCTCCTGGTCAACGAGGATCGATGCACCTAGCACCAGGCCGAGAAGGATTCCCCGGCCGGGGGTGGGGCCGCGGCACAGCCGGACGGCCGCCGCCAGGGTTAGCGGAAGGAACACGCAGCCGATGGCGGTGTGAATGTGCTGCCAGTCCTGCGAGGCCAGCATCCCGGACAGCCCGAAGAAGGCTCCCGCTGCGATCGCGCCGGTCCGGCTGGGCAGCCACAGCCGCGCCGCGCGGTACATCGCGTAAGCGGCCAGCCCCGGCGCGACGATGGCGAGCAGGTTGTAGGAGGCCGCAGGCCCGAAGGCCAGGGTGATCGGCGTCATAACCGTGCCCAGCAGTGGCATGAGCGTGTCGTTTCCCAGCTGAACGCCAACTGGAGCAGCCAGGTGAGTAGTGAACCACGGGTTGCCCAAGTGAGTGATCTGCCGGGCGACCCACCAAAGATCCCAGACGTATTGGATCTGATCGTTGTCCAGCCGAAGCCTGCCGGTGAGGTAAGAGGCCCGCGGCCAGGTCACTGCGACTCCGGCGGCGAGGAATCCCTCCAGCACCACGACCTCTTGCGCCCAGGGGCGCGCGAACAGCCGCCTCGACCGGCTGGTCATCGTTCCGCCAAGAGGCGCTGCCGCGGGCAGCACGCTGCGGTCCTGCACGGGGGTAGCTGCCGGGCTGGCAGCAGGCGCGGCCGTGCCGCTAGTGTCGTGCTGGCTCACGTGACCTCCCACCCGACGCAGGCGCCTGAATCCGGGCGGTCCCGACAGTCCGTGACAGGAATGCGAGAGACTGCGCGCAAGGCGCCCCCGCCGCGGCCAGTAATTCCCGCGGGGCTGATTCCGGATCTCCGTGAGGTGATCCTGGAATACAGGCGGAGCACGGTTGAGCGCACCCGCCAGTGCCCGATCAGGTGCATGGTCGCGACAAGTCTGAGCTCGGCCCGAGTCATCCGCGAGTGGAGTACCTTGCGCCGCACCTTGCGCCGCGTAACGAGCCATACCCGGTCGATCCCGGTGAAGCGCTGCGTCAGCAATGCTGGCGAGACTTGCGTCCCGGCCAGGCTGGCGGATGCGGCTGGCGACCGCGCCAGCGCAATGTCGTGCAGCCGCGACCAGACGGCCGGGTAGGTGTATTTGGTGGCCCGCAGCTTCGAGGGAATGAAGAAAACCGCATCACCTGGGCGCTCGTTCACCGCGATGACAGCCGCGACCTGGCGCAGGTTGTCGGGCCGGGAATTGGGCCGCCGCACCGCCCACTGTGGCCTGAAGAACAGTGCCCCTAGCAGGACGATGATCATGATCGGCGCTGCCCAAGCCAACGTCGTGCCGATCTTAGCGGCGGGAGACCTCGCGGCGACCTGGGCAAGCCAGCTGAGCCCTGCTGCCATCAGCAGCGCCAGCGCCGGGAGGCTGAAGGCCACGTATCTCGGGTTGTAGACGGGGTGAACTTGCGACACTGCGAGCAGGACGGCCGTCGGCAGCAGCAGCCACGGCAGGGTCACGGCGGTCAGCGTGAGCTCACCCGCGCCGCCGCGTCGCCAGCCGGCGATCACGCCGCACAGCGCGATCGCGGCGACCAGCGGGACCAGCGCCTTCGAGCCGGCGAAGCTGATCATCAGCTTGGCTGCGGCATGCCAGCTGGGCCTGGTAAGCCACCCCACAGATCTGCGCTGGAGATAGCCGTAGTAGATCATCGGCGAGAGGGCGAGGGCCGTGGCCGCCACGGCGGCCAGCCAGCGCCGCAGGCGCCGCCGCGGCCAGACGGTGAGCAGCGTCAATGCATGCGCGCCGACGAGCAGCAAGGCAAACACGTTGAACGCCCCGGTCGCCACCAGCGCCGCGCAGTAACCAGCCCACCAGCGAGGGCCGTCGTCGGCCACGGCCCGGGCCAGCAGGTAGGTCGCCGTGACCGCTAACAGCGTGACCAGCGCGTAGGGCCGGGCGTCTTGAGCGTAGTACGTCGTCTGCGGCAGCGCCGATAGCAGGACACCGGCGAGCATCCCGGTGAACGAGGGCGCTGGCAGGGCTGCCATCCGCGCGAGACGGCGGCCGAGCACAGCGGTGAGCGAGGCGGCCATCATCGTGGCAACCAGCGAAGGCAACCGGATCGCCTGCACCGAGGTGCCGAGTAAGGCGATGACGAAATGCATAAGCAGGTAGTAAAGACCATGCACCGCGTCCACGTTCCGCAGCAGCGCGAAGATCTCGCCGACAGAGCGGCTCGAGGCGTCAATCGTGTACGCTTCGTCCCGCCAAATCGCCGGGCCGCCTAAACGGTAGCCGCCCATGACGAGCTCAGCGAGCGCGGGAACGGAAACAAGAACCCAGCCGGGGAGGTGCCACCCAGGCTGGGATTGAGCTAAGGAGCACTGGCGCGAGCTACCGGTGCCCAACCGGACTCGGGTGGGATCCACGCGAGACAGTCTGGCAGCCGTAGCCGCCTGGCGGGCGCCTTCCGGCAAGGGCGGGACGTACGGAGGTTTCAGCAGGAATGTCTCGGCGTGACGGCGAAGGGCTACCGCTCACCGGCGTGGGAACTGACCCCCGAAACCCTGGGCATGCTCGTGGAGATGGGCTTCGCATTCGACAGCAGCTGCATGGGGGATGACCGGCCGTACTACGAACAGCATGGCGGGAGCCGGATCCTCGAGTTCCCGGTCCACTGGAGCCTTGACGACTGGCCCTACTTCGCCTGGCATCCCGGATCGGGGGAACTGCTGGCGACCCCGTCTGAGTTCGTGGAGGTGTGGCTCGCCGAGTTCGAGTCGGCCGTGCAGGAACACCGTCACATCACTTTCACCATGCACCCGGAAGTGATCGGCCGCGGGTACCGGATGGCCGCCCTCCGCACCCTGATCGCCGGAATGCGGGAGCGGGCCCGGGTCTGGTTCGGAACCCAGTCCGATGTGGCCGGCCTGCTGCAAAATGAAAAATATGCATAACGGAAGCATCCCCACACATGTCTCCACGGAGACTAGCCCGGCGGACCGCGGACGTGCCTTCGGCGTGGCCCAGGCTCCATTGGTGGCCAACACAGTGGCCGGCTACCGGAGGCTGTTCGACGCTACCCAAAATTTGGGGGGCCAGCAGATCGAGAATCTGGGTCAGCAAGTCGCAGACCGTCTGCACCAGACGTGGCCCGGCCTCGCGGAAGAAATCGCCGCCATCGCCGACGGGGCGGGCGTGGGCGAACTGGAGCTATTCGCCGCCAACGCGCGGACCGAGATCCTGGCGGGCGCCAGCCCGCCGGAATGCTCGGTCATTGGCGTGCTGCCCGTGCGGTCAGCCGCCGGCCGCCTGCTCCTGGCGCAGAACTGGGACTGGCACCCAGACCTCGCCAACTCCCGCGTGCTGTGGACGGTAGTGGAACCGGACGGGACATGGTTCACCACGCTTACCGAGGCGGGCCTGCTCGCCAAGATCGGGCTAAACGGATCGGGCCTTGGCGTAATGCTGAACATCCTGTCCTGCTCCCTGGACGGCGGTGTCGAGGGGGCGCCCATCCATGTGCTCCTGCGGCTCTTGCTGCAGCGATGCGGCGACGTGGCGTCCGCGCTGCGGCTGATCCAAGACGCGCGCGTGTCCGGCTCCTCGTCCATCACGCTGGGGGGACGCGACGGCGGAGACGCCAAGCTGGTCAGTGCCGAGATATCTCCGGCCGGTCCGGCGTTCGTGGCACCCACCGACGGGCTCCTCTTGCACACCAACCACTTCCTGGCAGGCCCGCCCCGAGGAAGCGACCTGTACCGGGAGGAATGGCCGGACACCCTCGCCCGGCTCGAGAACCTCCGTGAGCTGCTGAACGGCGTTCCCGCCATCACGCCCGGGACGATCCAGCAGGCGCTCCGTTTCCCATGCAGGTGGTCCGCTGTCGGTGTGCTGCCACGGCGAGCGGGCGGCGAACTTCGAGTACCAGGCAGCGACGCTCGCGTCGGTCACACTTGACCTGGACGGACTGGAAATGACAGTCGCGCCCGGTCAGCCGTGCCAGCACCCCTATGAAGCTGTGCTGGCTCCGGTGCCAGCCGACGGGTAGCCGGGGACGTGATCCCCAGCGGCGCGACCATCACCTTCGAGACACTCGACTGCTTTTCCAACCACGCCTGACTCAGCACTTACAACGGTTGGGACGTCCGCCGTGCCGTATCGCTCCTTCAGTTGGCCCCGCCTATGGCGCGGCCAACGTTACCCCTTGGGGGTGACGATGTTGGTGACCACGCCGATGATCATGATGGCCCAGAACAGCACGATCGCGAAGTAAGCCCAGCCGCGTTGCCGGAGGCTCAGCGCGGCGCCCCAGCCTTGCGGCTCCACCGGACCTCCCCGGTCCAGGAACGGGACGGCGACCAGGGCTGCGGTCATGAGGACCATGCCCATGATCGTTCCCCAGATATCGGGGTCCAGGACGCGATGGTGACGAACCGGTTCATCCCGTTGGTCCAGCTGATCGGGAAGGTCGGCACCACGCCGAGGCCGCCGGCACGATCCAGCAGGCGCTCCGTTCCCATGCAGGCCGGGTAGCCGGGGGAGGTGATCGCGGACTAGAAGACCTGCTCGCGGTCCTTGGCGCGTACTCGGCCGGGCTGGTCCCTCGCGGATCGGCGCGGCGGATAGGGTGGGGCCGATTCGGGCCTGCAGGAGGACGGGATTCTTCGCGAACTCGCCGACGCGGTGCGGACGCGCAGCGTTTCGTCCCGTCAGCTTGTCGAACGGTCGCTCGAGCGCATCTCGCGTCTCGACGGCCCACTGAACGCTGTGGTGGCGCTGCGGGCCGATCTCGCGCTCGACGAGGCGCAGGCGCTCGACGCGCGGATTGCCGCGGGCGACCCCTGCGGCCCGCTCGCGGGAGTCCCGGTCCTGGTGAAGGATCTCGAGGACGTCGTAGGCCTGCGCACTACCCACGGCTCCGCGCTGTTCGCCGACGCTCCTCCGGCCACGCGGGACGGGATCACCCCGTCCCGGCTAAGAGCCGCCGGGGCGATCGTGGCCGGCAAGACCAATCTTCCCGAGTTCGCGACTGAGGGCTACTCGGCGAACCTCGTCTTCGGCGCGACCCGCAACCCCTGGGGACTGGAGTGGTCTCCGGGCGGCTCGAGCGGAGGTTCAGGCGCGGCGCTGGCCGCCGGTCTCGTCCCCATCGCCACGGCGACCGACGGCGGAGGTTCCGTCCGGATCCCGGCGGCCCTCTGCGGGCTGGCCGGCATCAAGCCCACCAACGGCGTGATCGCCCGGCGGCCCATCCCGGACTGGATCGATTACTCCACCGACGGCTGTCTCGCGACCACTGCGGCGGACCTGCGACTGCTGCTTTCCGTGCAGTCCGGGCCCGCTCCCGGCGACCCCACCGCGCTCCCCTTCTCGCCCCCCAGCGGGCCGCCCCGTCCGGGCCGCCTGTACGCGGCACCGCGGTTCGCCCCCTGGGGCCCACTGCCCGGCGTGGTCCAGTCGGCGTTCGACGAGGCCGTGGCGGCCTTCGCCGATCTTGTCGCGCTTCCTGCCGAGCCGCTCGACCCGGAGCGGATCTTCGCCATGGGCAACCCCGACACCGACTGGTTCGTCGTCGCCTCGGCCGAGCATGTTGCCTCCCTCGGCCGCAGCGTCGTGGAACCGAACCTCGACCGCCTGCATCCCGGCGCCCGCTGGTTCCTGGAAGAGGGACTCCGGGTGACGCTGGACGACTATCTCGCCGCGAGGCGGCGCCGGTTCGGCTACGTCCGCGAGCTGGACGAATTGCTCGGCGACGACGGCGTCGTGCTCTCACCCACGATCGCGAGCGAGGGCTGGCTGGCCGAAGGACGCATGTCCACGAGCGATCACGTCGGGGAACTACCTGCCGAGGTGTACAACACCTCGGTCCAGAACACAACCGGCCATCCGGCGCTTTCGCTTCCGGCTGGCCGCCTCCCGAACGGCCTTCCATTCGGGCTGCAGGTCACCGGGCCCCGGTTCCGTGACGATCTGCTCTTGGACCTCGCCACCGTGTGGGAGGAGGCCCGGCCCTGGCCCCGGGTGGCCGAGGGCTACGAGCCGTTCGACGTCGGCTTCGTCCCTTAGGCACCGAAGATTCAGTCTTGACACAAAAGTACGGTTCGCCGTTCAATTGTTCTGCCTATCAAGCGATAGGTGACGTCAGGTTCCGTTGGGCACCGGCGTCACCTCAGCGGCTCACCGCGACGGTCGCAGTGAGCCTCCCGTACGAGATGTGAGCCTGGCAGCGCTTGGCGACTGATGCGGGAACGGAGCGACAATGACAGCTAGCCGGGACGGGCGGTACAGCCGCCGCCAGTTCATTCGAGGCGCCACCGGGACAGCTTTGGGCGCGGTGGCCATGGGGTCGGCGGGCAGCGTGCTCGCGGCGTGCGGTGGCTCGACGCCCACGTCGGTGAAACAGGGCGGGGCGGGGCCGGCGCTGAAGCGTGATCCGCAAACGCTCGTCGTGGCGATGGACGCGTTCGTGTCCGACTTCGACCCGGCCTCGTACTTCCTGCTGTCGGGCATCGTGCCCAACTTCGGGATCTACGACTCACTGATGCGCATGAAAGGGAACAGCGCCACCGAGACGAAGCCCTGGCTCGCCAGCGGAATATCGACGAACGCGGACAAGAGCGTGTGGACGTTCGCATTGCGCCCGGGCGTCAAGTACAGCGACGGCGCACCCTTCGATGGCAACGCCCTGAAAGCCGCGTACGCCCGCACCATCACGGCGCAGCTCGGCGCCGGCTCGACCCTGTCCACCTACATCACCGATCCCGGGAAGCAGATCGTCGTGAAGGACCCGGGCACGGTCGTGATGGATCTCGGCACCCCCGTGCCGCGGTTCGACCTGCTGCTCGCCTCGCAGTACGGCACCGGCATCGTGAACCCGGATGTGGAGAAGCAGGGGAAGAACCACGGGCACGACTATCTGGGGTCGCACTCTGCCGGGACCGGCGCCTACATGGTCGAGAGCGTGGTGCCCAACGATCAGATCGTCATGACGCGCAACCCGAACTACTGGGGCGGCTGGAGCGGGCCGCACTTCAAGAAGATCATCATTCGCCAGGTCCCGGAGGACTCGAGCCGCCGGGAGGGAATGGAGTCAGGCGACTTCGACATCGCCTTCGCCTCGACGCCGCAGGACACCGAAGCGCTCAGGGGCAAGCCCGGAATTTTCGTCGGGAACCAGAAGGTGCTGGGGATGGAGTATGTCATCCTCGGCGCGTACGGGCCGCTCGCCTCGCCACAGGCCCGGCAGGCGATGAACCTGCTGTTCCCGAACGAGCAGTTCGTCTCCTCGGTGATGAAGGGGACGCTCGACCGGCCGAACAGCGTCCTGCCAGACCTGATGCTGTACGCCGCCCAGGGGACCTACTCCTCGGGCGTCAACGTGGCGAAGGCGAAATCCCTGCTGCGGCAGGCAGGGGTCGCGCCGGGCACCCAGCTCACGTACGAGTTCTACACGGGCCGGCGCAAGGAGCCAGGACTCGTGCTGCAGAGCCAGCTGCAACAAGTAGGGCTGAAGCTGAAAATCGTGGAAAAGGCCTACTCGGCCTTTGTCGCCGACATCTCCACCCCGAAGCCTGAGTCGCAGCGGCCCAACATGGCGTACTGGTTCTGGTGGCCCGAGTACAACAGCCCGTCGGACTTCTGCTTCCCGATCCTGTCCAAGGACGCGACGCCCAAGCAGCACCTGTTCAACGGGGGGTATTACGAGAACTCCACGGTGAACAACGCGATCAACCAGGGGTTCACCGAATCGGATCCCGGGAAGCTGACGAGCTTGTGGCGGCAGGCGCAGACAGTCATGGGGAAAGACGATCCGCCGTGGATCCCGCTCGGGCAGATCATCGACACCAGCTACCTGCGGACAGACGTGAAAGGCTACGTCGCGAATCCCGTCTACGTGGATTCGTATGATTTCTACGCGCTGTCACGCGCCTAGGCATAGGCAGCTCGGAGGGACTGACCCATGGGCAGCCTCGTTGCGAGACGCCTTGCGTTCATGGTGTTCGTCCTGTGGGGCATCACGGTCGTGACATTCTTCCTCTCCCGGGTCGTGCCGGGCGACCCGGCGCGGCTCCTGGCCGGCCCGCAGGCGAGCCCGCGCGAGGTCGCCCACCTCGGCCACCTCTACGGTTTGGACGCCCCGCTCGCTGTGCAGTACGGGCGCTACCTGCGCGATCTCGCCCACGGCGACCTTGGGTTCTCGTTCGTCACCCGGCGGGACGTGCGTACCGACATCGCGACGTTTCTGCCCGCAACGGTCGAACTCGCGGGCTATGCGCTCCTGCTTGGGTTCGTGCTCGCACTGGTCGTCGGGACTGCGGCCGCGTACCGGCGGGGAACGAGCACCGACGCGGGCGGGCGCCTCACCGCGATCGCCGGGCTCTCCCTTCCGGCGTTCTGGCTCGCGCTGCTGCTGCAATTGCTGTTTCACACCGAGCTCGGATGGTTCCCGCTCGGCGGCCGCCTCGACCCCGGGACGGCGCCGCCGCCGCACATCACCGGCCTGCTGACCGTCGACAGCCTCCTCACCGGGCATCTCGGCGACTTCGTTGGCGCGTCGGAACACCTGGTGCTTCCGGTCGTCACCCTGGCAGCCGGTGTGTACGGGCTCATGGTCCGCATCATGCGGACGAGTGTGCTCGACGCCCTCGGAGAGGAGTACGTGCGGGCGGCCGAGGCGAAAGGGCTCAGCCGATGGCGCGTGCTTCGCCGGCACGTGCTGCGCAACGCGATGCTCCCCGCCGTGACCGTCCTCGGGCTGGAGTTTGGGCTCCTCGCAGGCGGCGTCTTCGTGGTCGAGTCGGTATTCCAGTGGCCCGGGCTTGGCAACTATGCCTTCCAAGCCATCCAGGCCTCCGACTACAACGCGACGCTCGGCGCCACGCTCGTGATCGCCGGCATGTACGTGGTGATCAACCTGATCGTGGACATCGCCTATCTGTACCTCGACCCCAGAATCCGGTACGCATGATCGATCAGGGCGCTGTGGCCGGGCAAGGCCGCCTAACAAGTGCCGCCGCGGGAAGGCTGCGCGGCGCGCTCCGGGCCCTGGGGCCGTTCCTTTTGGAGTCGCGGCTGAACGTTGCCGGGGTCGCGATTGTCACGCTGGTCCTGTTGCTCGCGGTGTTCGGCCCGATCGGCGCACCGCAGAACCCGGACCGCATCAACCTGCTCGCCGTCCTCCAGAGCCCGTCCATCCACCACTGGTTCGGGACCGATAACCTCGGGCGGGACATGTTCAGCAGGGTTCTGGCCGGCGGCCGCATCTCGGTCGAGGTCGCCGCCATCATCCTGTCGCTGTCGGTCACGTTCGGAACGGCCGTCGGCATCCTGTCGGGCCTGGTCGGCGGCCTCGTCGATGAGGTTGTCATGCGGGTCACGGACCTGTTCCTGGCTTTTCCCGGTTTCATCCTGGCGGCGGCGATCGCCGCGACGCTTGGCCCGAGCCTGCAGCACACCGTGCTGGCGCTGGCGGTGGTCTTCTGGCCCTGGTACACGCGCCTCACCCGCGGGCAGGTGCTGTCGCTGCGAGAACGCGAGTTCGTTCTCGCAGCCCGGGTGGCCCGCGCCGGGACGATGTGGATCGCGACCCGGCATCTCGTCCGGAACGTGCTGTCCATCGTCGTCGTCCAGGTGTCACTAGACGTCGGCTACGCGATCCTGGCGACCTCGTCGCTGAGCTTCCTCGGACTAGGGGCGCAGCCGCCTTCGCCCGAATGGGGCGCGATCATCACCGAAGGCCGCAGCTACATCCAGACCGCATGGTGGTGGTCCACGTTCCCCGGGCTCGCGCTGGCACTGACCGTGCTCGGATTCAACCTGCTCGGTGACGGACTCCGGGACTGGATCGACCCCCGTCTGCGGGGGAGCCTCGGCGGGGTGCAGGAGTGAGCGCGCACAGCCATGCGCAGGTGGCAACGGGCGACGCGGTGCTTAGCGTGCGGGACCTTGCCGTGCGCTTCGACAGCGGCCGGAACGTCATTCACGCGGTGAACGGAGTGAGCTTCGATCTCGAGGCCGGCGGGGCTCTCGGGCTCGTGGGGGAGTCTGGTTCGGGCAAGAGCGTGACGAGCCTTGCCATTCTCCGCCTCTTGCCGCGTCCCACGGCGAGGATCGCCGCCGGCGAGATCTGGTTCGGCGGCCGCGACCTGATCCGGCTCAGCGACCGCGAGATGCGCCGTCTTCGGGGGAAGGAGATCTCACTCGTTCCGCAAGATCCGATGAGCGGGCTGAACCCAGTGCTGACGATCGGCGAGCAGGTCGCCGAGACGATCCAGGCCCACGAGGATGTGCGACGGGGAGAGGCGCGACGCCGGGCCGCGGAACTACTGGGCGCCGTCGGCATCCCCCGGCCGGGCGATCAGCTGGGTCGCTACCCGCACCAGTTCAGCGGGGGGATGCGCCAGCGTGTGATGATCGCGATCGCGCTGGCCCTTCGCCCGGCTCTCCTGATCGCCGACGAGCCGACCACCGCCCTCGACGTCACGGTGCAGGCCCAGGTGCTCGAGCTGCTCCACCAGCTCACCGTCGAGCGCGGGACCGCGATCCTGTTGATCAGCCACGATCTCGGGATCATGGCCCGCATGACGCGGCAGATCACGGTGATGTACGCGGGCCACGTGGTGGAGTCCGCGCCGACAGTCGAGATATTCGCCCGCCCGAGCCACCCCTACACAGCAGGCCTGCTGCGTTCGATCCCCCGCATCGCGGACGTGGGACAGCCGCTGACACCCATCGCCGGCTCACCGCCCGAGCTTGACCGGCTTCCGCGCGGCTGCCCGTTCGCGCCTCGGTGCGCCTGGGCGCTCGAGGTCTGCTGGCGCGAGATGCCGCCGCTGGCGCCCGTAGAAGCGGCCCTGGCCGCCGGAGCGCCGCAGTCCGGCCCCGGCGCGCACCTGCTCGCGTGTCACAACCCGGTTGCGCCAGGCGAGGTGGAGGCGGGGAAGCCGCTGCGGCCCGGATTCCGGCCGGCCCCGCAACCGCCCGAGTATGGACTCGTCACCGAGGAGACGGCGTGACCGAGGCATCCCCGTCCGTGACCGGGCCCGCGCTTCTCGAGGTGCGCGACCTGCGTGTGCACTTTCCGGTCACGCGCGGAACGGTGGTCCGCCGAAGGGTCGGATGGGTGCACGCGGTGGACGGCGTTTCTCTGGAGCTCGCGACGGCCGAGACGGTTGGGCTGGTCGGTGAGTCCGGCAGCGGCAAGACCACGCTCGGGCGCGCCATCGTCGGGCTCATCCCACCGACGTCGGGGACTGTCCTCTTTCGCGGGCGGCCGTTCGATGCGAAAGTCGGCGCCCAAGACCGGGCGGAGCGGCCCCACCTCCAGATGGTCTTTCAGGATCCGATGGCGTCGCTTGACCCAAAGTGGCGGGCCGGCGCAAGCATCGCTGAGCCGCTTCGCGTGAACCACATCGGAACCCGTGCCGAGCGCCGCGAGCGCGTCCGCGATCTGCTCGAGGTGGTCGGGCTGTCACCGAGACACGCTCGACGGTATCCGCACGAGCTGTCCGGCGGGCAGCGGCAGCGAGTGGGGCTGGCGCGGGCGCTCGCGGTCAGCCCCGCGGTGATCGTCGCGGACGAGGCGGTGAGCGCGCTGGACGTCTCGATCAGGGCGCAGATCATCAACCTGCTGCAGCAACTTCAGCGCGACCTGAACCTGTCTTATCTTTTCATCGCGCACGACCTCGCGGTCGTCCGCCACATGAGCGACCGCATCGCCGTTATGTATCTTGGCCAGATTGTGGAGCAAAGCGGGGCCGCTGATCTCTACCGCGATCCCAGGCATCCCTACACCGTGTCGCTGCTGTCGGCGGTGCCGGTGCCGGATCCGGCGTTGGAGGCGCGGCGGAAGCGGATCATACTTCCCGGCGATCCGCCGAATCCCGCGTCGCCGCCGCCAGGCTGCCGGTTCCACACCCGGTGCTGGCTGCGGGAGCAGCTGGGCGGGCCAGAGCGGTGCGCGGTGGAGGAACCCGCCCCTCAGCGTGTCTCGGCCGGCCACACCGCGGCCTGCCATTTCATCCACGAGGTGCAGGGGAGGGCCGCGTGATCAGCGGCCGGCCGGCAGCAGGACCGGCGTCGTGACCGCGCGGCGCTCCGAGCCCGGGTCCAACCGCGAGCGCATCCTCTTCGAGGCGGCGAGGCTCTTCGCCCGGCGCGGCTATCACGCGACGACCACGCGCCAGATCGCGCAGGCCGTGGGAATCCGGCAGCCCTCCCTCTTCCATCACTTCCCCTCGAAGCACGCGATCGTCGAGGAGATTCTCCGTTCGGACCTCGACGAGGCCGTGCCCGCGGTCGAGGCCCTCGCGTCTGACCCCGGCCCGGCAAGCGTTCGTCTCTACCGGTACCTCCGGCACGATGTCGAGCACCTCGCACGGTCTCCCTACGACCTGAGGGGCATGTACACCGAAGAGGTCATGGGCGACCCCCGGTTCGCCGTGTGGAACGGCAAGCTGCTCCGCTTGCACGGCGCCGTCGAGCGGATCGTCAAGGACGGCGTTGCCTCCGGCGCGTTCCTCCCGATCGACACGGCCCTGGTCCGCGAGGCCATCGCGGGCATGTTGATCCGGGCGCTGACGCTTTACAGCGGAGGGCGCTCGGGCGCGTCGGCGCAATTCGGCGACGAGATCGCCTCGCTGATCCTGCGGGGTCTTCTCGCGGAACCGGAAACGCTCGAGACCGTGCGCCGGGACGCCGTGGCGGGAGGCGACAGTGGCTGAGCAGCGCGAGTCCGGGAAGGCGATCCATGAAGGGCGCACCGGCGCCTCCAGGAAGGCCCGCTCCCTCACCGAGTCCGTCATCAGGGAGATGACCCGGCTTGCCATCGCGCACGACGCGATCAACCTCGCCCAGGGCTTCCCCGACTTTCCCGCCCCCGAAGCCGTCAAGCAGGCAGCATGCGATGCCATCCACGCCGACATCAACCAGTACCCGATCACCTGGGGCTCCAGGCCTTTCCGCGAGGCTCTGGCGGAGAAGTACCGCCGCGACTACCGGATGCACGTGGACCCCGAACGTCACCTCTGCGTGACGTGCGGGGCAACCGAGGCGATGGTCGCGGCGATCGTCGCGGTGGCTGATCCCGGCGACGAAGTTGTCATGTTCGAGCCGTTTTACGAGAACTACGGCTCGGACGCGATCATCGCGGGCGCGACGCCCCGGTATGTCCGGCTGCGCGAGCCAGACTGGTCCTTCGACGAGCTGGAACTCGCCGCGGCCTTCAATAACCGGACGCGGGCCATCGTGCTGAACGACCCCAACAACCCCACCGGGAAGGTCTTCAGCCGCGACGAGCTCACAGCGATCGCCCGGTGGTGTGCCCGGTTCGGGGTGATCGCGATCTCAGACGAGATCTACGAGCACATTGTCTACGACGGCGCCCGCCACATCCCGATCGCCACCATCCCGGGCATGGAGGACCGGAGTATCACTATCAGCGCCCTGTCCAAGACTTACTCGGTCACCGGATGGCGGGTCGGCTGGGCCATCGCCCCGCCCGACCTCACAGACGCGATCCGCCGGGTGCACGACTTCCTGACGGTCGGCGCTCCGGCGCCGCTGCAGGAGGCCGGCGCGGTCGCGCTCCGGCTGCCAGGCACGTACTACCAGCAGCTGGCCGCTGACTACGCCGAGCGCCGCGCGCTGATGCTCGGCATCCTGGAACAGGCCGGGTTCCGCCCCATCAAGCCCGCGGGCGCCTACTACATCATGACCGACGCGTCCTGCCTCGGCCACGCGGACGATGCGAAGGCAGCCGAGGCGCTGACGAGGCAGGCGAGGGTGTCAGCTGTACCGGGATCATCGTTCTACTCCGGCCCGGTGTCCGGCGGACCCAGGCTGCGGTTCTCCTTCAGCAAGAAGCTCGACACCCTGCGCGAGGCTGGCCGGCGGCTCACCCAGGCGGCGGAAGCTTCTCCCCGGAGTAAATGATCTTGGCTAACTGGCCGCGCACACCCGCTCAGGGGGGCTAGCACGACTTCCCACGGGTGGCTGGCCACCTTGCTGATCCCGCCCGGTGCGCCAGACTGCACACAGGAGCCTGTGCAGGGAGGTTGCGGTGCGTGCTGTTTGCCATGCTGCTCCATGCAGAGCTGCGGCGGCACTGGAAGTCCTGGCTGGCACTGGCAGCCCTAGTCACCCTGGTGGGCGGGTTTGTGATGGCCTCCGCGGCGACCGGTCGGCGGACCGCAGCCGCCTTTCCTGACTTCGTAGCCCGGCATGGCTACGACGTTGTCGTCTACAGCGGCCACCCGCTGCCGTCGCTGGCCCGTATTCCCCAGGTCGCCATGGTGACGCCAGCCCCTGGCCCATTGAATCTGCCCCGCTGTAACTCCTGCCGCAAGCCGATCGACACCGGGGCCTTCGGTGTCTTCGAGGTCCCGCCGGGCGACCTGTCCCGGATGGTCAAGCTGCTCTCGGGGCGGATGCCGGACCAGGCCAACCCCGATGAGGTGCCGGCCTCGTACACGCTCGCGAGGGATAACGGCGTGCGGATCGGCTCGGTGATCCAGGTCCTGACGCCGACCCCGGAACAGTTGAGGATGGGGCGGGCCAAGGTCAAGCTGTCGGCGGTCCCGCGGCGCAGCCTGCGGGTGGTGGGCCTGGTGGTGGCCGAGAATGAGTTCCCCTACGGGAACGGGACCCGCTATGACCTGTACCCGACGAAGGCGTATGCGGCAGCGGTGAATCACCGTGCGGTGATGGGGTCGGTCTACTTCGTACGGCTCCGGCATGGCGCGGCTGACCTGCCCGCGTTCGACAGCCAACTCCGCCCGCTGCATTCGCTCGGCGCCGACGACCTGGATATCGACGCCGCCGCGGTGCAGCGCGCGATCAGGCCGCAGGCCGCGGGCTGGTGGGTGCTGGCCGGCCTGGCCATGCTCGCCGGGCTGGCTGTCATCGGGCAGGCAGGCGCCCGGCAGTTCGTCACCGGGCAGGACGACCGTCGCGCCCTGTCCGCGGTGGGCCTGCGGGTCCGGCAGTTCGTGGCGCTCGGCCTGGCGCGCGCGGCCATCATCGGCACCGTGGGCGCGGCCGGGGCCGTGGCACTGGCCGCGCTGCTCTCCCCGCTGACACCGGTCGGAGAGGCGCGGCTGGCCGTCGGCTCCCCGGGCGCAGTGGTCCTCGATCCGCTCGTCACGGTGATCGGCGCGCTGGCCACAGTGGCCACCGTCGTGGCGCTGTCAGCCTGGCCAGCGGTGCGTCATGCGCGGCTGCTGCGCGGCGACCCGCCGCTGCGGCCGGTCCCGGTGACGCTGGTCCGGGCCGTGGCCGGGCTCGGCGCGCCGCCGAGCGCGCTGATCGGGATCCGGTACGCGCTGGAGCGGGGCCGGGGCCGCCAGCCGGTCCCGGTAGGTGCAGCGCTGCTCGGCATGGTGATGGCGGTCGCCGCACTGTGCGCGACGACCGTGTTCGGCGCCAGCCTGACCCGGCTCATCTCCTCGCCCGCGCTGTATGGCGCACCGTTTCAGGCGGACTTCACCAATCTGGGAGTGGGACGTGGGTCCGTTCTCACCGGATCGCTGCTGACCAGCCTGCAGCAGGACCCGGCGATTAAGCAGATCACCCTGGCCACCGTGGCGGAAATCGACGTTAATGGCCGCCACGTCCGCTTGCTCGCAGTGAACGCGATCCGCGGTCCTGCCCTGATCTCGGCCGTGGACGGGGGACTGCCGAGCCGTGACCGGGACATCATGCTAGGCGCCGCGACGATGCGCAGCATCGGGGCGCGGTCAGGGGGCCTGGTCCGGGTCACTGTCCCCGACCCGGTGACCGGCGCTGCGCACACGGCTCAGTTCCGCGTGATCGGCCGAGCGTCTTTCCCGCCCAGCTTCGGCACCGGAGGGCTCGGCAGCGGGGCCGCGATGACCGTGAGCGCGCTGGCAAATGCGCAATGCCCGCCCCGTGACGGCCAGTCCGTCTGTAAGCGCAAGGCGCAGCGGGGCATCATTTACTCGGTGCTGGTGCGGTCTGCTCCCGGCCCGGCGGGAACTGCGGCGCTGGCCCGGCATACCAGCAAATACCGTCCATATGTGGCCGATCCGGAGAAACCGGTCGAGCTGGTCAACTTCGGCGAGTCGGTGAATTTCCCGCTGCTGTTCGCCGGGCTGCTGGTGCTGTTCGGGGCGGCGACGATGGTGCACCTGCTGCTGGTCAGCCTGACCCGCCGGCGTGCCGAGGTCGGCTTGCTGAAGGTGCTCGGGTTCGTACGGCACCAGGTCGCCGCGGTGGTCGGCTGGCAGGCAACAGCGGTGGCACTGGTCGGGATCGGGGCAGGGATGCCGCTGGGCATCGCGGCGGGCAAGATTACCTGGCGGGTGTTTGCCACGGACTTCGGTGTGGTGCCGGTATCGGTGGTGCAGCCAGCGCCGCTGGCCGCGCTCGCCGCAGCGGTGCTCATTGCCGCGAATATCCTCGCCGTCACTCCTGCCTTGCTGGCCGCGCGGTCACGCCCGGCCCAGCTGCTGAGGGCCGAGTGAGTCATAAGCAAGACACGTCACCAGGCCGAATACGTTACTCGTCTACCGGGTCCCAGCACTTGCGGCGACTTTGGCGCTCATGGGGCGCTGGCTGGCTTGACAGCCTGCACGTACCGAATCCACGGGTGGACATCGCCGGTGCGTACCTGCCCGAAGCCGGCCTCACGAACCATTGGTTCGAGCAGATGGACGGGGTTGTTTTCCATGGCGGTGCTGGTGAGGGGAGCGATCAGGCGGCGGCCGATCCGGCTGGCGGGCGGGCGGAAGTCGGCGATGAGCACCCAGCCGCCGGGGCGTAGCACGCGGAACATCTCGCGGATCGCTTGGGGGCGCAGCGGTTCGGGCAGGTGATGGATCATCAGGCTGCTCACCACGACATCATGCGAGCCGTCCGCCGCGGCGAGGGCTTCGGCGGTCCCCTCCGAGAAGGTGCAGTTGGTGAGGTGCGTAACATGGCGCGCGCGTGCGATGACCTCTCGGGAGGGATCCACTCCCAGGGCGGTGCCGCCCGAGGTGACCGCTTCGGCCACCACGCGGGTGAAGTAGCCGGTGCCTTTCCTCGCGCGGGCGGCGTGTCTCAAGCTTGATCGTTGTGATTTGAGTTTTCCCTGGCTACGGTGCTTCTCGTGTTGTGGGGCGGGAGGGTTGACCGGGCCGCGGTACGGCGGCAGGGGCAGTTCCTGGATGATCTTTTCGGGGTGGGCACCGCGAGCGGGGTGCTTGCGGGTTTGGATGACCGGGCGGTGAGCGATGGGCACCCGGTTTGGTTCGACGATGGGGCACCGCTGGAGGATCTCAATGAGTTCCTGCGCGCGGCGCCTTGCGTGCCGTCGACGGTCGATGCGTACGCCGGTGACATCGCCGGGTTCGGCCGTTTTCTGGAAGGCCGTGGTGTGCGGCTGCGGGATTGCGGTGAGGCGGACGCCTGGGACTTCAAGCGGGCCCGGCAGCGTGAGGTCGGCCCGGACCGGTGGTCACGGCAGGCGACGGCGATCTCGGTGTATTACCGGTGGCTGGCTGCGGCTGGCCGGGTTGACCGCTCGCCGATTCAGCGCTGGCCTGATGCCGATGGCCGTGACCGGTATGCGCAGCACCGGCGGCGGCGGCGGCTGGTGCCGTTCCTGGG
>WNGR01001175.1_pt1 | contig 29409 bp, 39 predicted proteins | sample 5407581 | NCBI WGS metagenome assembly WNGR01 (sample SAMN13153383, study PRJNA577476) | soil metagenome | isolation source: 80 cm soil or saprolite under Garry oak tree replicate 2 | place: USA:California | collected 2016-06-15
GTCTGAGAGCGCGGGCATGTTGGAGAGGCTGACGGTGCCCTTGCGGGATATGAGCGTTACAGAGAAGGTCCCTTTTAGAAGGGGCTCATCCCAGCAAGGAAGGGCACGGCGAGCGTCCGTAGGCTGAGAGAAAAGTATTTATCAGCTCTAATGAATAATGGGACGAAGAAAACAGAGGAAAGGTGCGCGGACGGCACTTTGCGATTCCACAGTTTCAGGCCATTTCACACTTTGACGTGTATTTGGTATCAAGGCGAATGAGCAACGCACGCACCTCGAACTGCGTCAACGCATAGATGCCTTTGTCCCACGTGCTCTTGTAATACCCAGTCATACTATCCGTCAGCTGAGACTCGAAGCCTAAATGAAGGGTCGCTTTGGTCCCCGCGGGTAGCTCTTCGGCGAACGTCAACGACGCGCGCTCGGTGGAGGAATCGAACTTTGTCTCTGTAGGTACGCGCCTTGCACCTACAGAGACACTTTGGGATGTGATGACAAGGGTCGCCGGGCCCAACAAAAGCTCGGCTGCGGCATTGAAGGTAACGACCTTGGTCGCTTTCACGATTTCGAGGCTGCGGCACAAGCTAGAGCACGGCAATCTACGACACGAGAAAGACTCTGCACGCACTCTATTTTCACGAATCCAGTGAATTTCTCCTTCTCGAGATCCGTCCGGATGGTGAGGTCGTAGTGTCTTGGACGCACTTCGGTTGGGAGACGGTAGTGATCGGAGGTGTTCTCGGAGGATGCCATGAGGGAGGCTGAGACGTCGAGTGGACTGTGGTGGAAAGAGCAATGGCGACGCAGAAGGGGAGAACTAGAGGATGAAAGGACACGGAAGCGTAGAGTGTCACGGTCTTGAATGCAAGCCTGAGCCTGAGTCCGAACTTGAGAGAATGAGGGCAGCGGATTGCGCCCTTTTGACTGGGATATCGATGGTGACCATGTGGGCTTCGGCTTGAGAATATGGCGCACAGCTGGTGCACCTCGCACAGTCATGCGGTCTCAAGAGAAGATGGTGCACCCGCGCGCCAACAAAACCTTACAAACTTTCGAACTGCACACGTAAAATAGACTAGGCGCGGCATACGCCCACTCGCCGCACAGCATCTGGTCAGATTTTGCGTTACAGTTTCTGTCGCGTCAGCAGCTGTTTTCTAGCCCACATCACGGTGCAGACCAATGCCATACGATTCACTGGGGAACTAGTCGACTTGAATTTCCAGTTAGCAATGATACTCGTCCCTCCTATACGGAGCAAAGGCTGTTACTCAAATCTGTCGGAGAGAAACCTGGCACTCACTACTGAGCCTTCTCTACGTGTATGAAGCTTCTGGACGTACATAGGCATCGCGAGCGTGAAAGACCTCGAAGATATGTTTTCTCGGGCTCCGCGGAAGGCAATGTGGCGATAGAACCTCCTTCGAACCCCCGCCCCCTCCCCCCCCCCGGGGTATCAACGGCCGGTTGGAAAACAGGTCGAAGGTTCTCTTTGCGATTGTCTACGACATATACCCTACGTTGCCGAATGCATTCACTGCTCTTAGGTCCAACGAGCAACTCCACCATCCCTCCGCACAACGACAAACCCATTGACTATTTTAGCTCTGTTGAGTGCATACCCTAAAGGGGATCGAGGCCACAGGATTTGCGGACTACTGCCTGCTTCCGCGGTGCCGCAACTCGACATCGAGCACACCTCCCAGCAGTTTGGGTTTGATCTACGGGATACCAAACCAGAGGGGAGAATCTGTTTCGGAACTCGATGTGCGTTGTAGCGCCACCATCTGGTGATCGTTCCGATCATCCCAGGAAAGGTAGTTGGTGCATTGCAGTGCGTGCATTCGCACGGTTCTTATTGGTCGAATAGAGAACGTTCTCACAAAAGTTCCCTGTTTCTTTTTTATTGCGCTCTCAAGACGCCTGAAATACTCGTTTCTGCCCGCGACAAACGGCCGCATCGCGAACACAAACGCTTCTATTACTGTACAGGTTGTTGTACCAACTAAATTGTCACATTGAGCCCGCTTATCACTGAGGTCTTTAGGGCATCCAATTCAGACATATTGCTCTTCAAGATCGGCTGAGTTCCCTACTGCACTCTTGTAGTAATAGAATCGATACACATCAAGATAGACTAGAACGTAACGGCAATATCTTGCATTCTTTCCTCTCAAACCCAGACCCTATCTCATCTCATCTAGAACTAGGCGTAATACTCGGAAATGCACCCCCGACCACGTTTAGCACGCGAACTCCGGATGCCATCGAGCCAGTTCGCGATGCAGGCACCGACTTACACGCGATCCACTTGCTCGGTACGAGACTCCGAACTTTAACTCGGACACACCGCAGGTACATTAGTAAATATCATAACTCATTGTGGTACTCGGAAGGTTATGGCGAAGCTGCAGCTCAACCTGCAACCCCAATTGTCAAGCAGATAAGGGGAAACAGTGGGGATAATGCCTTGTCCCTGTTCCTAGATCAGCACCTTCAAGATGCATGTCTCGGGGTTTCAGTACCCTTTCACCTTACAATGGAAGACGAAACTGGACTTGTCTAGTTACGGGCACTTGCCCACATTGATCGCCCGTGCGCAGGCTTCGAATTCGTTGGCTTCGCATGCTCCTTCATGTAACTAGTAGTTCAAGTCACACAAGGTGCTCACAGGTCCGTATCTTTCCTCAAATGTCCGCTGGGACATTCTCGTGAGCTCTAGTCCAAGAACAGAATGACGTTCCTGGCTACCGCATACCAGCAGACTCTCATCACGACGCAATGCTCCCTTGTCTTCTACCTTGTGCGCTTTCTACAGAAGGATTAGCACTCCTGATCTAGTTGTTCCCTTTCTTCGCAAGATGGTCGGGTGCCTCGTGGTGCGCCGCTCCAATGGTCTCTACACTCTTGTCTTCTGGCGAGGGCACCAATCCTTCCGGCTCGGGGCGTGTTGACGCGCTCACAATGTATGCTTGTCTTGGCGGCGGCGGCAGTTGCAGGGCAGCACTCGCCGAAGCGACGCGACTGTTCCTTACACGGGTGCGCTGGTTGCAAGGTACGATCATTTTCGTTCGTCCATAGAATTAGACTAGTGGTGGTAGTGATCAGACGGGGACCAACAGGTCAAATGACCTCGCTGAAGCGCATTTCCATTTGGTTATATGGTACTCTGTTTCAAACGTTGTCGTGATGGTTTTGAAGTGAGGTGGCAAGGCAGGGCGATGTGTCGGGAATCCCAGAGGGTCCTTTTTGCCTTGCGTGAAGGTATTTGGAATTCGAAGTTTGGGGTTCCGCGTGTCGTTATCATGCCAAAGACAAGCGCTAACAGCTTTCGGTGTCGGGTCGTTGTCTCCTCGGCTGGAGACGTTTTGCTTCTGAATACCGTTTCCGTGCAAACAGACAGAGTCCGCTGTCAACTTTTGCAGCAACTTGCAACCACCATTCTGTATACTTAGCCGCATTCACGCTGCGTTCCGAGTCAGCCATCCGCCCATAGCGGAGAGTCATCGCTAGATGCGCGCGCAGAGGAAGCCGTACAGTATATATATATATAAACAGGCGAAAAGATCAAGGAAAGGACATTACTCATTACGGAAACACTGGATCGAATAAATTGGCCCAAGCCAGTGGTGGACCGAACAAATCTAGATGAGGATGAGATGACGGGATGCATCGTGCGCGACCCTTTCGACAAACGAGCTCCTGTCCCACCTAATTTCTCCATTTGGCAGACCGATTTCACGGACAGACGACAACCGTGCATTCATACAATAAGCTTGAAATGAAGGTGGGTAACTAGACCCGCTTGGAGTGCAGGGCGCCGTATTTCAAATAGTCACATTGACTTTCTAACTCCTTCAGGTGTAGTCTGATCCAAGATTTGATCCATTTGTTTATAAAAACGGAGTAATAGACACCCTTATGGTCAGGGTGCTCACACAGCTGAGAGAAACCAGCGAGAGTGACGGACGGGCAGTGCGATTGGCAGGCGTGCGCCTCAAATAACTATATGCAGCCAGCACTGTCACCCTCATACCTCAAGAAAGTCGTCGTCCTCCTCCACGAGAAGGTCCAAGAACCGGAAGAAGGACGCGGCCGGGAAGCCGACCACGTTGTGGTAGTCACCTTCGATTTTCCGTATGAGTAGCCCACCTAGACCCTATATGAATCTTTAGTCACCGACTCGAGAGGCTTGGGCGTGGGTGCACGGGCGTACTTGAATCGCAAAGCCACCAGCACGGTCGACCCCCTCGCCCGAGTCGACATAGGCGTTAAGGAGGCTCGGCGGGTTGTCAGAAAAGTAGACCAGCGAACGTTCTTCGAGTGAACTGGGCCGCCATCAGGCGTGATTACATTGGGGATTCGACTTGTGGAGTGAGAGAGGTGGCCGGCCTACCGTATGTCATACCCAGGTGATGTCAGAATCGGGAACACTGCAGGAATGCGAGCGATCAGTTTCGCCCTCCTTCCTATCAAGTCAGGCGCTTGGGTGCAGCTCACCGAGGCTCACCCCTGTGACGACCTCACACACGGAGCCATTCAGGTCCTGCAGCATGCGGAGATTGTCTGCCTTGCTCTCGGGCTTCTCAAGCAGCTCTTGATGCACGCTTGGCAGCTCGGAGTATGCGACGTCCGAACTGAGCGGCTGCGCATGCGTCAGAACAACCGTGTCGGCACCGATCACGAGATCCGGGCCATTTTCTGGGTCTGCACGCTGCGATCTGGTCATCAGCCTATGGGTGAACTGCGGAGGGGGGCACCTGTGAGAGAACGAGACGGAACGCACAACGAGCTGCTCGTACACGTCGACGGCTTTGTGCGTCGCTGTCGCGACGGGGTATTCGTGGATGTTCTCAAACGATGAAGGGCCGAGATCCTCTGCGAAGGTCGAAGGTACTACTTCGGGGGCGAGACCCTGCGAGACGAAGTAGATTGGTCAAGAAAACAAAGCTCCCCCGCTCGGAAGGGCAGCGGGGCGGCGTACAAAGATTTGGAGGATCTCTTTGCGCCTTGGACTGTTCGAGGCCAGAATGACACGTTTCCCAACGAGTTTGTTGATCCCGGGAATGTGTAGTGCATGAGGAAGGACAGCGGAAGGGTGTCTCGGAGTCATAACGTCGCTCGAATAATCACTGGCAAGAGTTCGATCCACTAAGGTCGCTTGCTAAAGGTCGCTTGCTACCGGCCCGGAGGCCGATGTGACAGCCTTTGTGGCTGCGGTGCTTCAGACTATGCCTGTGCCTTGAACCCACCCACCATTGTCAAAAAAATTCGCTTGTGGTTCCCACAAATTCCTAAATCCGACCCGCTCATGCCGCATTTTCGCATCTCCCTGGGCCAGACTGCGTGCATGTCTTGCAGCACTCCGGGTGATTTGATTTCCTCGGGCCTAGCACCTGCCAGTGATCATTCTGCCCCATGTAGATGCCAGGAAAGGCTGATCGCTCGCGCTGCAGCCCCAATGCGAGCAGTCCCCTCTGATCTTGCCTCGTTTTTCTCGCCAAACCCCAGCACGCTGCGTGCTCGCCCTGGCCTAGAAGCACGTACTGCAGTTTGTACCCACCCACCCCACTAGGTACTGCGCCCTTGTCGCACCTCAAGCGTCCGGCTGTCACGCGCTACCCATCAGCAGCGCCGGCCCATGAGGACTGTAGGACCAGGCACGAGTATGCCTTGTCTTGCTCTACACAAACGCGCTGTTTCCTACCGTAACAATAGTCCCTTTTTTTTTTTGAGGTGATCACAGCCGCTAGCTGGAACAACAAAACTAACTAGAGGCCTGCGTCATTTGACGTACTGCCCAAATCACCTCAGACTCCTTGTCACATGTTCCCGAAGGTTGGCCAATCTTCTCGATTCGGTTGTAGGTCTTCTCGTATTTTTTTTTTGAGTTCAACACCGCGTGCCAACACATTACGCGACGCCACTGGGACTGCACCGATTTTTTTGCGATCTGTCGGCCTTACTATATGGCCCGGTGTTCAGAAGGCGTGCCTCGGGACATCTTTCTAGCGAAGGGTTTCGTAAGTTCCAAAAGCATGCGTTTACTTCCCGCGGTAGAGTGCTATGGCTGCGGGCTGCTGCATTGTTTGTGCTGGATTCCAAGGGCCTGCGAAGGGTAAACCATTCTTCCTCTTCACTTCTTCCTGGCTTCTTGGCCGATGTGATGGAATGGAGCCTCCGCCCATAACTGGAAACGGGCACGAATAGAGTTGTGGCTGTTCGTGCACATGCTTTCCCCCTCCCCGTAGACGCCAACGTTGACAACCGAAACAGGGTCCTTGCTACGCCTCAGGTCGTGCGTTTGTCACCGTGCCAGATCTGCTCAATAAGTATAGAGTGAAAAGCCCGGGCCGACTGGGTCGGTTTGGATCTCGCCAGGGTCGCGTCTTTCTAATCTTGTCCAGGACGACCATGTGAACGATGAGGAGGTGAAACGTGAAACGTCATCTGAGTAATGAAATATGCCGAGAATGACTGCGCAGTGACCTGCTCGAAACGGACCCTCCCGATGTTTGTTAACGTTACTGTAACCAGACGAAACCACAACCAGGCTGCCTGTCTGCCTCTCTCATCGAGCACATGTCAGCGTTTGTATGGAGTGGTATCGTACGTTAATGGAACGTTGACAGTTGACCACTACAATCAAGACTACAATAGCACTAGGATCCACCCCGGACCGCTTCTAGAATCCGGCGGCGTCTCGAACCCGACATCGCACCAATCCACTTGTCTCCGGATTCAGTTTCATGGGCAGTTTGGGGAGATATCGCTCGGATTTCGTGCTCATGAAAGGGGTTGCTTTTGAAAAATGGAAATCAAACCTGTGCATGACAGTATATATCGTGCCTGATCGGATCTTCACCTCGACCCAAATATTGTGGACCTGCAGAGACATCATGTCTAAGCACCATCATATGTGTCGTATGTCTCGTGTTGATTTAAAAAAAATAACGCCAAAAATAGAGCTGCATGTATCGGATTCCTAGCTTAGATATCGGGGTCGAGCGCTTGATGGAGGACGAAGAGGGTCCAAATCAAGTCGATCCCGGGGGCTTCTCAAACCCCGCAAACTTATCTTCCTAGCCGGGTCCAAGCGCTCGCTCTACAAAATACGATGACGCGTCGGAGTGCCATACAGTATCTCTTTGAGTCTCGGGCTCGAAGCTCCGAGCTCTGGACGTCCTGGACCCTGGCTGTGTATCAATTGGTCCCTGTGCACGTGATCGTCGGACTGAACACGGCTCGGCGCGTCGCGGACTCCATTCGCGGGTGCAATTGGATTGGTCCCACGACGCCACATCGGCTCATGTCTGCACTGGGTCTGGGGCTTACGAATTGCACACGTACACCAAAGTCACTTGTTCTGCTCCAGACGGGACGATGGCGTCCATACCTGTACCTCCGCTAAGATACATCTCTCCTGAGAATCTCGCAGCTTCGCACGACCTTCCAACGCCTAAAATTCGGACCGATGCCGATGTCGAGACATGGAAGCACACAAACGGCTATGCTGACTACTCATTTTTCCTGCGCTGGCTCAGTGAGGCGGTCGTGGGCTGCTCATTGCCATGGACGAATAACAATCAAAGCGAGGTATGGTAAATGTTGAATAGACTGCTCAGAACGACACGTGCGCACATGTGCGCACGCATATCTCAAGTCCTGTCACGGCAGGGCATACGCGGAGTGCTCGGCTTATTAGACGAATTAGATCGGTGGATCGACGAGGTTCCGCCACTGCCCACTGCACATCGGTTTGGGAACCTCGCTTTCCGCACATGGGGGAAGCGCCTCGAAGACGTAAGTTCTCTTCAACCCACCTTCACCTCCAGTCTTGGCCCTGATCACGAATTATGAGCGCAGCGGGCAGACAAGCTACTCAGCGCGATGATGTCAAACTTGAGCGCTGCCGTCCCACACGTTCGACCGTATTTTCTCACAGCGTTCGGGTCCTTCCTGCGTATGGACTACGGCTCTGGGCACGAGACGTCGTTCGCCGTCTTCCTGCTCTGCCTCACGCTCGTGCGGTTCCTCCGTTTTGATCTCGAGGAGGCGCGGGATATGGTCTTGGATGTCTTTTTTCGGTATCTTCGTCTCTGCTGGCGGTTGCAGGACGTCTACCGTCTCGAGCCTGCTGGCAGCCATGGGGTGTGGGGTCTCGACGACTCGCACTTTCTGGGATACATCTTCGGGAGCGCACAGCTGCGAGGTCTGCCCACACACTTTATTTTTGGTGTCGATGGAACGACCATTCCGCTGACTGAGGTCGCTTCTTGTAGACCAGAGCGGTGTCCCCGTGTCAGCGATACTGCATCCGCCTCTACCCCTGACGAACCTGTACTTCCTGTCCATCATGCGAATCCACGAAGTCAAGCATGGGCCGTTCCACGAGCATTCCTCACAGCTGTACGCTATTGCCACTGGAGTGGCCACTTGGCGTAAGGTCAACTCCGGCCTTTTCAAAATGTATGAGGTGAGATGCATCGCGTCTCGCGCCTCGACGCAGGAGTTTAACCCAATGGGATTGCTCTTGGTCATCAGGCGGAAGTCCTCGGAAAGCGCGTGGTAGTCCAGCACCTGCCGTTGGGTGGGATTATGGAGTGGAACGACATCAGCGCTCCACCCACCATGACTCCTATCGTCTCTGCGAACAACATTTACAGTGCGACGCCGGCGCCTTGGGCTTCCGGGACCGGGACAACCGTGCGTGCAGGGAGTAATGACGCCCTGATGACCGCTGGCCCTCGGAGCTATCCGAGTGCTTCTATCGGAGGAGGTGGCTCCAAGCATGCCACCCCTCGTCTTAATTCGCCCCAGAACGGGCCGTGAAATTTCTCGGCTTCTTGAAATAGTTAACTGTAGTTCTGTGTAAGGGTCCACATGTGTTCTGTTGATGAACTTTTCATATTTCAGCGTCCATCGAAACCGGCTGCGCCCACGAGTTCTCCGCCGTACCCCCGCCTGCTCGCTTTAATGATATGTCTTAGGGAGTAATCATACATCTCTCAAGTGGCCCGATCCTCAAATGTTATGTTATTGCCTCGGGGCACCCTTCCGTCACCTGTCGAAAGATACTTTCTCGTGGGAGCAACACCGGGATGAGATCCGAGGTGTGTGCCCCGGTGACAGACCAAAAATGGTAGTTCTCGTGCGCCATGCCCTCGTTGCGCCCCCAAAAAATCGACGTGTGCTTCCATTTTCATTTCGACAAATAGGCAAAAAGCCTTGCGTGATGTCGAAGACGGGGAGAGGTGGGGTGGCAAAGGGGCTGAGGCTGAGAGTGAAGTCGGAGAGCGGAGATGGACACCGGATTAGGGACGGGCCGAGGGTGTTATTATCGATGGCAATTTTCCGACGCGATGTTCCCCTCCGTTCGCCACGCCACGCCGACCTCGAGCTCCACTTCACTAGTACCCAGCTACGTTTGCCAGCGAAAAAGAAGGAAAGAAAGCAACAGGACTTCCGTCATAGTCTGTACGACACAGACTGCAAAAAACGCCATCATTTCTCTCGACGCTAGAAACGACGATCTTCGTCTGTTGACCCTTGGGTATGTTTTTTTTTTGTTCGACGCTCAGCCCTTTCGCAATTGAAATCGCTTACTCTTACCTAGGTGGTCTTCCGTAAGAGGTGAAGTTGCACTTTTATTTTTCGTTCAATTTTGATACTGAACGGACGTCTGCTCTGGCTTTCAGGCGAACCTCCCTAGCATTGACTAGTTTTAGCCTCTTTGACATCTTTTCGCGCCCCCTTTCCCCGCTTTTAGTCCTGCGTTGATCGGCATCTTTTCGCCCAACCTTTGATACGGTATCCATCGCCCCGTTAGCTTGCGTGGGCTTCTACTTAAGTGAAACCCCATTCGTTACTCTCGCTGTCGACTAGTCCAACTGACCCGCGGCTCTGGCCGCTTGATCAGGTTTTGACCCGACTTCACATCTTGCATTAGAGTGCACTTAATAAAATACGCTCGATCCTCTGGACCTCGACGTGGCGATAGTTCGATATCCTCGAAATTACGCCGATATGCCTGAACTCGACATCATGCCTACGCCCCGTCATGTTGATGTGGTCTCGCCTTCGCGTGCCTCCCGTCTATTCCATCGTTCTTCCTCTCAAACGTCACCCCCCACACAGCACAAAACTCTGTTCTCTGGAAAGCCGTCATCTGTTCAAGTGGACATCCCTCATGGTCATTGCGCTGATGACGACGGTGACATCATCATCCCTGGTCTGCCACCTTTACTCCGCGGCCACCCGGATGTGCATCTTCGTAATGGTGTAATTCGTTCAGCATGTCTGGCAGCTGCTGGCGAGCCGGACGCCGAGAGTGCCTATTTTGTCGCCGACCTGAGCCAAGTTTACAGGCAACATGGTCGATGGAAACGCCTTTTACCGGAAATTGAACCCTTCTATGGTGCGGGTTCCGTCATGTACAACCTGTGGTACCCCTGCTGATGTGTCCGGTCGTAGCGGTAAAATGTAACCCGGACCCCTATGTCCTCCGCTTGCTAGCAGCACTAGGCACAGGCTTTGACTGTGCATCCCATGGCGAGATTTCACAGGTCCTTCGTACTGACGTTTGTCCCGACAGGATCATCTTCGCCAACCCGTGCAAGGCGGTGTCGTTCATCAAGAATGCCGCCAGGTCCGGTGTCAATGTGATGACCTTCGACAATGCAGACGAGCTGTGCAAGGTTGCGAGGGCTAATCCTTCTGCTCAGCTGGTCCTTCGCATCCTCACGGATGACTCGAAGAGCCTGTGTCGCCTTGGACTCAAGTTTGGAGCGCCACTCATTACTGTACCTGGACTTCTTGCCAAAGCGAGAGAGCTCAGACTGAACGTCATCGGAGTCAGCTTCCACGTAGGGAGCGGGTGCTACGATTCGTCTGCCTTCGCAGATGCCATTGGATGTGCACGCACAGCCTTCGATATGGGGCTGGCTGCAGGTTACAAATTTACACTTTTGGACGTGGGAGGTGGCTTTGAGGACACCACTTTCGAAGATACGGCTGACGTCCTCCGCAATGCCATCGACTTACATTTTCCCGATCGCGCGGGGCTCCGAGTCATCGCCGAGCCCGGGAGGTTCTTTGTTGCCCGAGCCTTCACCCTTGCCACGAACATCATCGCCCGTCGTGCCCCACGTTCCGATGGCCCAACGACAGAAGTCCAGGATGAGGGGGACGATCAGCCTTCTGTGATGTGTACGTTGGCCGCACCATTCTCACGAGATATGAGCTGACTTTCCCTCCCAGATTACATCAATGAGGGAGTGTACGGATCGTTTAACTGCATATTGTTCGACCATCAGAAGGTTCACCCCTACGTCTTGTCCATGAACGGGTCATTCCACTTGGTAGGAACGGAGGATCTTCGCGCATGCAGTATATGGGGTCCGACATGCGATTCGATCGATTGCGTCTGTCCGATGACGAGGCTTCCGGCAGAGTTGCGCGTTGGCGACTGGCTAGTATTCAATAACATGGGCGCGTACACCATTTGCGCGGCGAGCCAGTTTAATGGATTCGCGGTCAGTCTAATCACTTATACGACGGGTGATGGGATGGGCTCTCAGGAGACACGGCATGTGTTGAAGTCCGCGATGAACGCGGCGAACGCGTAGTTGCAGTGGGGCAGCGAGGCGTCAAGGCACGTCTGTACATAGAACAGTCAGGGCATGCCTCATGCCGCAATCTCCCGTACACCCGTAATTTTTTTTCTTGCTCTGATGCAACCTTAAGAGCACATGCTCGAGGAATACACACGGGGCCGAACGGGCGGACGGGCGTCTCCAACGCCCCGGGACTCGTCAGCACGCGCTCGATCGGGCGTTCGTTCGCAGACTCATTTCTCCTCGTGACGTGTGCACCCCCCAAAAGTCGATCCAGGCACCACCCTTGTTCATAACAAACACCTGTCCGGGTTTGATCCCTTTCCTTCTTCGTAGGTGTAGTGAGACGACTCCGATTTCTATACAGAAAACAAACGACCATGAGGACCAGGCTATGGCGACGGCGATGGTGGTCCTAACAACGATGGTGACGGGGGCGGGGGCGGGAAAATACATTCTTGCTTGGCTGTCACATCAAAGCGAGGGCAGCGAATTTTGGTCGCTTCCCGGTCGTGCAATTAGTTGCCACCGACAACCCGAATCAGCAGACGCTCTGGTTTCGTTATCATCGGAGAGTAAGTTATCTGTTTTACCAACTGTCATGGACCCCGTCTAGTGTGGGAAAAACGAGGCGAGTTTTGCCCTTGCTTCTGCCCCACGCCATCATACAGCATCGCTCCCAGCCGTCAGCCTGAGTACGAGAGTGTGACTTCTCGTACATAACCATAACCTTGTTTTCGGACATGGCGCCTTCCATCCAGCCCCTTACCGGAAGTGCTCGCCGGTAGCGCTCTCGGGAGGAACTCGCGACGAAGTGACAGGATCCCACGTTGGTCAATGCAACGACCACGGGAATTTTTGGAGAAGGAGGTGTTGACAGCATACAACCAGGCGTGTCAGGCCTTACTGTATTCATATCCCATTTGGTGCAAGATCAATGGTATATGGCTATCTCCTTGCCCTTCCCCTCCACTGCGTGCCCGATTGCCCCGTCCTCCCAGCTACTCCCTCCGGAAAGCAGGGAAGCTTAGAAGAAAAGAAGCATATCGGCGTCCGGGTTTTTATATATGAAAACTGCGATTTGATCTCGTGTTGTACCCTGCAGAGATGGACCACTGAACCGGGACCAAATCACATCGTCGAACGGGCCGTCCGGGAATCTGCTTATTTTAAGTATGTATCCGTGTGTGGCGACCGATCGTTCCTAATTGCCGCGGCAAGTCCGTCGGTCGCGAGGAGCATTAGTGATCTTTGTAAAGCGAGCACAAGCGCCCTGATGGCGGGAGAGCGTGTGGATAGAATGAGGGACGGCGGCCGGGGAGGGTAACCTAGTAAAAGTGAATTATTTGGGGTATGGCGTTTATTCTATTCTATCTTATTTTCTTTTCAATTTTTTTTATATAAACTTTTTCTTCGGAATTTAATTTCTAGGTTCCTTCTGGCCTGGGTCTGGGATGGAGCAGATTTCTGGGTGTGTTCTGGGTTCTGGTCAGGGCATCGTTTATGAAATTGAAAAGTCAAAACGGTGGTGGCGCCAAGAGTGGGCGGCGCGGCGTTGTACGGCATGCTCGCACCCGCCGAAGCGGGCCGACGTTCTCCGCTTCGGTGCCTTGCTTTATTTCTCGCCGAGTGCCGTTTGGGAGCCTAACCGAGGGTAAGCATCAAAGAAACGCTGATTTTCTTCTGACCTTGTCCTATTTCTACCGGCAGAACCCTATTTCGCGTCCCCTTATGTGGTTCACAAGCTGCGCACAATCTCGCGATCGACCCCTGCCCCATAGCTCGCTCCTTCAACGTCGCCTTCTTGCCAAGTCGGACAATACATACCAACTAAGTGATCGGGTATCACATTCCGGGCCCCGCGCGTGTTGCGATCTTGTGTCCCAAGTTTCTGTTTCCCTCCTGCCTTCTCTCCCCGCCTTTGCTTCCCAATCCACCCCTCCCCCACCCGCCGCTTCGGGAAATCAAATAATCCAGAAACGTGATCTGGGATAGGCCTTACTCCGCGTTACTATTTGAGCAGCTGGGGCATCTTACGCAGACTCTCTTTCCTCCCCCGACAAATGACTTCGGGTATCCTCCAAGTGAGCTCCTCGCCACCCGTTTGGTGACCTATCGTAGTAACCTACTGCTTTACAGGACTCGCTCCCCGTCACTGGGGCTCCTCCCACTTCGTCCCCCCGCTTCAGACCGTATGCCAGCCCAAACCACCATGTGATCAAGAGCCGGTACATAACTAGCAACGACCCCCGTGGTTACATGTCAGTCGTGGGAGACGGTCAGCCCGTCGTTCTCGCTAATTTTCTCTCAGCCCCGTGTACGAATATCCGTTGAACGGCCAGTGGATTATGATGGACGTCGATGACGGATACATACTGTGGACCGGCATCTGGAAAGGTAATTTTTTTTTTGTTTTCAGAAGTACTGGTTGTGTAACGGATGATTTCCTCGTCGCGTTTCACAGCCCTAGGGAATTCAAAAGGTTGGCCATTTCCTGCTGTCATCACGGAACATGGCTTACACGTGTGTGGTATGCCCCAGCCGACATAGTCAAGATGATAGAGTCGCAGCCTGATTTGGCCTCCCAGATACGGAGAGTCCGCGGTGGTTATCTAAAGATACAGGGGACGTGGATGCCCTATGAGGTATTTTGATTGCACCATCCTCGCTTCCCTCAACCGGCTGATGGGTGCACCCACCACGCAGGTCGCCCTTCGTCTTTCTCGCCGGTGCGCATGATCGATGCTTTCATTTCCAGTCTTAGCGCTGACGCATTGTTGCAGCGTGGCATGGCCTATTCGACACGACCTCGTGCCTTTGTTTGGGTACGCGATCTTGAAACAGCATTCCGTCTGTTCTTCTGAGTCATTCGATAACCTCATAGTCCCACATTTCCCACTACCTGCCTGTCTCCAGAACAACCCGGATATGGGCAGGTCATTGCCAACGGCAGCGGTCGCCGTCGAACCAGACGGAGCAACCATGTGCAAAGCTCAGGGATGGTGTCCACGGGCGCGTCTGGTCCCCAGGCCGGATGGACGATCATTTCCGGCCCAAGCTACCCACACGAGATTAGACAGTCGTCACCCCAATTCCCGCACCAACTAGCACCGCCATTCGCCAACCCGTCCCCATGGCCAGCCCAGCACCAAAAGATCGAGTCGACACCATCCCCAACGGACACGCTGTCTATTGATGGAGGCGTTGACCGGCTGTCCCTGACCCGTGAACGGAGCCACAACGCTCGCTACTCGCCCTATCCCGGCACATCAGGACCGATCAACGCACCTTTCACACCGAATGTATCGTCTCCAGTCGGGCCCTCTAGACACTCGTTCTCCGACCCCTCAGGTTTCGCTGGCTCTCGCCGTGTGTCAACCCAGGAAGAACGCATCAAACTTCCACCACTCCAGCCACCCACTACGGCGCGTGCTTCGGGGCAGGCCCCCATATCGCTCCCCCCTATCTCTTCTTGGGCAGCTTCGTCGCAGTTCAATGACTCGAGAGCCGTTCTCCAGCGACTGCGAGCGAGTGACGCCGCTGATCTGTCTAGGCCCTTCCCCTCTTCACCAGAAGAACAGTTTAATCATCGCCGGCGTTCCTCTTCTGCACCCTCAAACGCTCAGTAAGCTTATCATCACTCAAAGTATCCGTCCCTTTTCATGTCTGATGGTGGGGCTGTGTTCGGTATTTGCCAGGCCATTCGATTTTGAGCCGCCCAGATCACTCGACACGAGTATGGGGGGTGAAACACATCATTGGACCCCGGAGCGCTCGCGCTCTCAAGATAGCCCCCGATTGAAGACGCTCGCCCACCGCAGGCCGTCCGATTCGAGTTCGGCAGTTACCTCCCCATCGACCTCGTTTTTGTTGTCCACCCCTGATGGGGTCTCTCCAAGCGATCCATCCCCGGTTTTGCCGCTCACTCCTCACACGTCCGCGCCTTTACCGCGAGAACCGCACGACTCGCTCCCGTCTTCAATGAAGGGGCTGTCAGGTAATAATCGAACGGTCATCTGTTCACACACGTACACAGACGCACCGCGACCAGGGTTCGGTTACGACCAAGACAGACCCCAATCGTACGGGCGCCGCGGCGGTGCCGAGGCCTTTCCTCTTCCACAACTCAAGACAGAAGCTTCTCCCACGTTCCATGAACCGGTCAGGCTGTGGGACCGATATGGCGCGAATCATGCGAGCTCGCAACCTGTCCGTCCTTGGTAGAGAAGTCTGGTTTCTTCCATATTTTTAAGACAAGACGGATTTTTTTCCCCCTCATAACAATATCCTCTGCGTTAAATCGCTTGTAAGCAACATTGAATCTTCTCTTCTTAGAGTACTCCCTCTCGCTCACACCCTGCTATCGGATTTGCTTTCGTACTTTTACTGTAATTTTTTTTTCTGTTACAATTAGGACCCCCCCCTCTCCTATACCTCCAATAGCCATTTCTTCCAATTGACAGCGATGCGAACACGCCCAAATTTCATGTCGGAGACTCGGCGGGTTTTCCCAGTGTTTAGACGCTCAATAACCCGATCTTTTGGGAGCATCCCTTCGACTTCGTGATCGGTGCTTGTTCCTTCTCTGTCAAGACTCGTGGTGTACTCGAGGTCGACGAACTTAATTACCCGCCCCCACGACTATCTCATAAATGTGAAACTTAAGCTTTGGTCTCAACGTCAAGTTATCTGGCTGTTCAAAAACTTCCATGGAACTTCCCACACCTGTTCACATGTTCTCCCATGAGTCCAAGAGGCTCATGACGTGAGCAAATGAGCGTAGACAGGGCGATCACAGCTGGGTCTTCGCCACTTGTGAAAACGCCCCCGCCCCTCTCTTCTCGTCTTTCTTCTGACCCAAGAACCCAAAACAAAAATAAAAAAACGGTCTAGAAATCCACCGTGTTGACGCTCACTCCGACGAGCCTTCTAAATAGTTTTTATTTTCCACATCCGGAGCTTAGCTTTGGGCGTCTCAGCAGGCACCACCATCCGAATAGACAAAGTTCTTGGCAGCGCCAAACCCGTCTGCCTGGCACGCAGGAACCTCAATAGTGCTGTATTAAAAACTTGCTTTTGGCAGGAAGCGTCGCCTTGGGAGGGCCCGTGTTTTTTCTTTCCGTCACCAAATTTGGGTGTTTTGTGTACTGTATGGTAAAGGGCCCCTGAGAAAAGGAAGGTGGATGGGCCTCAGGGTGCAAAAATGGCTGAGATGGCAAGCGCGCTCCCACTTTCTCTCCCAAAGCGTCTCCTCGGTTGTCCTCCCCCGGTTGATCCTCCTCCTCACCTGGCAGGCTGGCTCCTTGCAGGCGTCGTGCGTCGTGCACGTGGTAGGAATAAATAGATTTCAAAAATAAAAACCCGGACTGACTTGGTGCTTTGGGGGCCCGCGGAGGAGGAGCGGGGCCTATCACGGCTAGAAGACACACTTGGTGGTGGTCCTGTCCCAGTCCTCTTGACACATCGTACACGTTCTCCCACAGACGCTACGTGAAACAGTTTCGCTGACCGGGGGCCTGGGAAAGGATAGATTACGTCCGTGATGTGAAAGCCCAGCCCCTCCAGCGCGCACGCGGCTCGCGCGCGCACTCGCGTTACTTCTTCTAGGGGCTGGATGGGGGTCAGCAGACCCCGGCCGTGTCACAGTTGGAGGGCGCGGTGAGAGAGCACGCCGCCTCGGGCACGCTGAATGACATAATTTGTGGCCCGGGGACGCGATGGACCCGACTGGGAGAGGGAAGATGTGTGATGGGGCTGCCAATCGTGTGTCCCCAAGTTTCCATATTTCGACCGGCGAGCACGAAGTCCCGTCGTCCTCGGACGACACCTGACGACATCCGGGAGAAGAAGAGCCGGATTCCCTCCGCATACGTATACGTATAGCGGAAGCGCAGAAGCTCGGCATGGCCGTAAGTCCCAGTTACAGTAACTTACGAAGAGGGTGGGTCGGAAAATGAACCGAGTATTAGATGGTGATCGGATGATGATCGATGAGCAAGGGTGATCGGCCATTGTAGAGTATATTCTTTCTCCCTCCCTCTCCTTCCGCCCATCCACCTGCCTCCCCCTTTCCCACCAACTTGGCCGACTTAATAATTCACTGAACTTCTGGGTCGTTGTCGTTGAACGCAGCTAATGCCATGTGTCGTCTTCGAGGCAATTAATTGGTTACAACCTCTATCAAGCCAAGCGAAGTGGAGCGATTCTCACACAATAATACATAAGTCAAGAACCTGGACAACTCTAAATATTCGAGGGAACTTGACTCAGGGGATCCATGCCAACCCATTGCTGCCTTTAGACGTCACGTCCCTCTCTCGTCCACGAGCGTATGCGTTCGCAGTTAAGTGGGACATGAACTGACAGCTTCCAGGCCGAGCAGCACCACCCGCAGCTCGCATTAGGAATGCTGGAGCGTGATCGTTCCTCAAAGTTCTTTAAAAACTAGTTACAAAAAAGAAACGAGAGTTGGCGCGGGCGTCCCGCCGTCCCAGCGTCCGCACGGATTGGGGTGCTTGCCCGCCTGTGATGCCAGAACCCGCCCGTAACAGAAAGAGGGGCCCGAAGCACGATTCTTGTGGACCCTTTCTGACTTGGAAAAGAGGAGCTGCGCGCTCCTAGCGCCTGCCCGTCATGGTACGAAGTTAAGTCATCAGACCCGCTTGGGTCGCCGTCGCGCGCTAGGGAAGCGGCATGTTGCGGGTTTGCTTGCGATTGTTGAACCCCCCAACATTTCGAAAATGGTTCTGTCAGGGATATAGCATGGTACCAGGCCGACGCCAAAGCGCCAGCGCAGTCACGCCGTAACGATACCCCTAGCGCCGCGGAGGAACTACTCTGGTCCAATGGCTGATGTCGATGTTTGTTCGGGCGAACAACAGAAGCATCTGGATTTTGTGCCTCCAAAAAAGCGACCAGCTTGGGTAGAAATTAACACCAGAAGCCAGAACACGAGTTCACATTCCGAGTTTTGTTTTTAAAAAAAGGGTTCATGGCAGATGAATCACAGCAGCGGCCGCCGTTATATGAAGGTGGTTCCCAGGAGGGTGGGTTCTAATTCCAGAGTCTGAACTCGAAGGCCTGACCTATTCGCCCAGGAGGAGATCTATGTAGGTAAAGTGACAGCTGCGTGTGATGGGTGAAGTCATGGACGCGGCGACGACCGGAAAGTAGCGTTCGGTTTCGGTTAGACGAATGGCCAAACACTGTACAGTATTGTGATGACATCTTCGTGCTAGCGTGTTTACTGTACGTTTCGATGACCACAATGGTACTCATGATGGCGTCAAAATGATTCAATGTTGGATTTGCATTGATTCATTGAGCGGGTTGGACTGTTCAGGACCATTTGCGGCGGTGGCACGAGGGGGACAATGATGGAAGGAGTTGACGGACTCCAGTGGATCTGGCATGGCTACAAGTAGGTTCTGTTGATTGACGCGTTCAAGAATATTGACGTCGACGCTTACAATAAACAGATTCTATAACGCCTCAGCGCTCAGCGCCGAGATATTCGCACAGGTTCTTCAAGCGTGAATTACGGTGGGAGCCTAAGCTAAGACACGACGGAGGAACCGCTACAGTTGTACCAGAGTCGTAGACGCGGAATATAAAACAGGACTCGCAAAGTGAAACGAAAAAAAAAAATTTGAATGTGATTCACTACATATTTTGTTGGTTGCGGGCTTTGCCGACATATAAAATCACAATTATTACGAAATGGACCTGACCGCACCTGACCGAGAGGTTCAGGGTGGCAGCCATAGAAACGAAACGTACACGAAGTTGAGATGGGGTGGTGATGTGTTGGTCTTGGAGAAGGGAAGTCGTTGACGTTGTCACACGAACTTCACATAGCAGGAGCAAAGGCGGACCTTCTGCCCTCTGACCAAATGCCCTAAGTCGACGACGACGAGTGCTGCCGGTTGGCGGACCGTTTACCCCTAACCCTGGGAGAAACGCATATAGTCACCCGGAGTAGCGGTCGGCGGGGCAAGCTGAGAGCGGTCGAGTGGAAAAGAGCTAATTTGGCAGCCAACTCGAGGCGGCTTACCCCTCGCTAACGACACTCCCCACGCCTCGTCGACCCTGTTTTCCTTCCTTTCCAATTTTTTCGGTTCCTCAGAACCAATCGCTAGCACCACCCGCGGAGCACGGCGACACGTCGAGGAGGAACAGATACCCTTAACGCAACTTGGCAACCAGGTCGCACACCCAAGTCTCGATACCCAGAAATTCGCCATGAAATTCGGGTATGTGTCTGTTGACATTACGTGGTCGCCTTGAACCACATCGCATTATCCCGTCAGTTCATCTCTCAAGTTCAATGCTCAGGTGGAATGGTTGGACGAATACATTGCGTGCGTGTCCGATTACGGAGCGGCGCGAGAGCCTGCATGTCATGTGTTCATAAACCCCTCCGACCAGATATGACGCCCTCAAGAAATACATTTACCACTTGGAAAAGCAAAAACACGAGGCCCTTATCCACTCTCACGACATCGAGTCTGCAACAGAGCGAACTTCCTTGGTTGGCCAAGTGACACAGTTTCAGGACACCGATGCGCTTTTCGTGCCCCTCCTAGACTCCGAGCTGCGCAAGATCTCGTCTTTTTATGCGCTTCAGGAAAACCAATTGCTTGAAGAGCTCTTCGAACTTGAGGGACTTGTGAAAGAACAAGATGAGATCGGGATGTTGGCCGGTCGGTTCTACGGGGAGAGTCAGTGGGATGAAGACGAGGACGAAGACGAAGACGACTGGCAAAGCACGGAGCGTGAGCGGAGCCGAGACCCTACTACCTCGAAGCACAGGAGGCGGGCGTCCACCTCTGCGGTCCGTGCCATTTCTCAGGGAGGTGGGTAAACACTTCTCCTCAATGTTTACTACTGCGGAATTGGCGGGGTCAAGGGGGACACTTGTTTGGCTCCGAATGGCGTGCATCCTGGGTTGGAACCCCTCCTTGGCCCTCGGCCTTAGTTCTTCGCCTGTCACGGTGGGGGTGGGGATTACTCCCACATCGTGTCGGTGACGTGCAACGTAGGTACACCATGGCCAACTTGGGTGCCATCTGTACATTTGGGGATGTGGGAATTCGCCTTGCCTCTCCAAGTTTCACGCCATTATGGCTGCCTTCTTCGTCCGTTCCTCGGCTGACTATCGGATAGCTAGTCACCCCAGAGAAGTGAACACATCGAGACCACGCCGCGTCAGTATCTCTTCCACGGAGGATAACCTTGATCTTGAGACCTCGCTCCCTTCCTTCCGTGTGCCCCTAGGCCATTTATTCCCCGCATCTGTTCCAGAGGGGGAGGAACCCAGCCCACAACCAAGTGTTAGTAGAGCTGGTACCGGAAACGGGGAGAGCCTGGGGCGTAGCAGATCGCCCGCGGGTAGAGTGCGTGGGCTCGCGAATAAGCTTCGTAGTAGTATCGCCTCATTGGGCTCCCCTCACACGCCGATAGCGGGTGAAACTATCTGGACTTCGAGAAAAAACTTCGCGACAGATACGCAACTACTATTCAAGCGTCGAATCACGAACTTGTACGTTCAAGTGAGCGCCCTACGCTCTTACGTCGAGCTGAACTATTCGGGATTCCGCAAAGTCCTGAAGAAGTAGGTTATTTCCTGCACACTGGTGTTCAATCTCACTAACTATGTTTGGTAGATACGACAAAGTCACAGAGAGCTCGGTATGTATCATTGGGTCCGCCGCACATTAATCACATCTGATCGATTGCCTTAGCTTCAAACGCATTACCTGCATGACATCCTCGAGCCTACGCCTCCCTTTGACCAGGCGTCGCGCACAAGGATCGCCGATGCACAGTCCCAGTTATTGCAATTGTATGCCAAGTGTGTTACGTCTGGTGACACCGCAGCGGCGCAACGGTACCTTAAACTACACCTTCGCGAGCACATTGCGTGGGAGCGCGACACCGTATGGAGGCAGATGATTGGGCGTGAACGTCGCGGCGAAAACGGGACCCCGCTTGGCGCGCCAGTGGACACTTCGGTAGAGAAGGCCTTTGAGGTACGCACGCGCGTCGGACGCGTTCGTCTCAGCAGACGCAAGGCTTGGATCATCTTTTCTGCGCTTGTCTTCGCCGTCCTATTGAACGTACAGACCGTCGAAGGAGAGGAAGCGAGTCGATGTTTTGCCGTCCTTGTATTTGCCACCCTCTTGTGGGCCACCGAGGTTCGTCAGGCTGTTTTTCACTCTTCCCCTTCTCCATTCTTCCCCCATTCCCGAGCTGATGCCGACAATCTGGCAGGCGATACCACTGTTCGTGACTTCGACAATGATTCCTGCGTTATTGGTCTGGTTGCGGGTGATCCGGGACGCAGACACAAATGCGCGCCTGAGCCCTGCAGCAGCAACTGCGCAAGTGTATTCCCCGCATGGCCAAGTGTCCCCATACTCATAGACGTCGTAGCTGGGTCTTCTCCGTGATGTTCTCACCAACCATCATGCTCCTCATCGGTGGCTTTACAATTGCTGCCGCACTTTCCAAGACGAACATCGACCGTGTGTTGATCACGCGCGTGCTAAGTTTGGCCGGTACACGCCCCAGTGTCGTGCTGCTCGCCGTCATGGGTGTCGCATGTTTCGCCAGCATGTGGATCAGGTGAGTTACATTACAAGTTCGGCGCTTTCCCATTATCCCCGCGTTCTAATCTTGTTTTCATTTCCAAGTAATGTTGCCGCCCCAACTCTCTGCTTCACGCTCGTGCAGGTGTGTCCAAAGCCCCCTAGGTTTCACCCACTTTTCGCACGCTGACAACCCCCGCTTATCGTAGCCAATCTTGCGGACTCTTCCACCAAAAGCGTCTTTTGGACCCTGCCTCGTCGTAAGCACTTCCTTTCCCACCCTATTATCGTTTAGTTCTTGCTCAAGTCTCGATCCCCCCCGTGCCGCACAGCTTGCGATCGCACTGGCAGCCAACATTGGCGGGCAGTCGTCCCCTATCTCGTCGCCCCAGAACCTGATCGCGCTGCATGCAATGGAGCCCCCGCTTGATTGGGGCCGCTGGTTCTTGGTCGCGCTTCCTGTCTCGGGCATTTCGATCGTGCTCATCTGGTTGCTCCTTCTGGTGTCCTATCGCCCATCGCGCTTGCCCACGGGGGACGGCAGCCTCGAGATCAAGAACATCCGTCCGACACGCGATCACTTCACCTGGAAGCAATGGTGGGTAACTTTCGTATGTATCTCCACTATTTCCCTCTGGGTCTTCGAACACGCCATCGAGAAATGGATTGGTGATATGGGTGTTATCGCCGTCATTCCTATCGTCGCGTTTTTCGGAACGGGCGTACTCAAGAAGGTGGGGGGGACATTAGCTTGCACTCCCTTGATCTCATATACTGAATTTTTTGTTTTGTGTGTGTGGGCAGGATGACTTTGAGCAGTTCTTGTGGTCGGTCGTTTTCCTTGCCATGGGTGGGATAGCGCTAGGCAAGGGGGTCACGTCGAGCGGCTTGCTGGACAAGATGGACACTCTCATTCGTGCGCTGATCAACGACCAAACCGAATTCGGGGTCGTCATGGTGCTCACAACCGTTGTACTCGTAAGTCATGCCCGCACCCATCCCCCTCTTTGTCCTTCCCGCCGACGTGTTGTCTGTAGGTCGTCTCGACGTTCATCAGCCATACGATAGCGAGCGTGCTCCTGGTCCCCATTGCCCAGGCGGTTGGGAGCAACCTCCCGGGTAACCAGGCGAACCTACTCATTTTCATCACTGGGCTCGTCTGTTCCACTGGGATGGGTATGCCGGTCTCGGGCTTCCCAAACCAGACCGCGTAAGTCATTGCATTGCTTTTGCTTGCTCGACGTTAGCGCTCACGATTGGGTCCCTTGTTGGATACCAGAGCAACTCAGGAGGATGAAATGGGGCAGCTGTACCTGACGAACGTCGATTTCTTGAAGAACGGCGTGCCAGCAAGTATCATCGCCGCTCTGGTTAGGCCTTTCCTAGCCATGGTCCTCGATATACAGCACACTAATCGTATCGTACTATGTCAGGTGGTCGCATCGCTTGGCTATGCGCTGATGAAGCTTGTCGGGTGTGTATATTTCTTTTTTACTCCTTTTTGTCCCACTTGGCTTCGCTCATGTTCATGTTGCGTTCAGAGTAAACTGACTCAGGTCTACGAGGGTTACGTGTCCCTGAATATCCCGGGTTGTCAGCACCGCCCTCCCCCCTCGAACCTTTTGGGACCTTGTTGAGGAACAACTCCCGGCGCTCTTTTTTTTTAAATTTTCTGTCTCTTCTCATTAAACTATCCCAAGCATGACGCGCTCAGGGTAATGGTATGTAGAAGTGAAGGAGGCCGAGCGTGTTTTAATATTCAGGTGGAACATCAAAATAGAGTCGTCTAAATCGACGGCGAGTGGCGAACCTCGATTCTTTTATTAACAGGCATACAAAATAGCACTCGTATTTATTGCAATATAGTACGCCCATCCACACTTCCCCCGAACTCGCCCGATCTACGTTTTGCATATAAGGACTTTCAAGTCCCGCAGTAATTCTCATATCTCTCGAATTATGTAAGGTTACAACCCCCAGAGAGGGAGACTGATAGAGCCTGTTTGTTTTATTATTCTGCTATCGCGCTACCGTAGAGTGACATAACATATCCAACATCCCGGCACTATAGTGGTCAGTGGTGTACTGGTAGTAGGAGTATAGTATGTCATATGTACACTCATACGGCATGGCATGGCGCGGTTCTGGTCCAATTCTCGCGCTGATAGGACCAGCAAATGGGCGTTTACCGTTCCATTGATTACAGAACATCACGGTGTATGATGACTTTACTGTAACGGATCTCGAGTGGCACCCGAGTGCCAGTTCGGTGAGAGACGCGCGCTCCGAGTCTGGCTATATACGACCACAGTCACGGTAGCGGAGAAGATATTGCACTTACGCCCAAGGCCATCACATTAAAATTGGAGGGCAGCTACATATCATTCGTCCGCCTTTGGGCCCCCCTGCGCACCCTCGCGGTGAACTGTAAATGTAAATGTTGTCCATACTCCGTGATATTTACATGGGTGCAGTAGCGCGTGCAGCAGACCTGGTCCCCAGTTCACCTCTGGGGCTAGGCTGGCCCCTTTGGCTTCTTCGCGCGTCCTCACGCCGTACGTACGGACATACGTAAGGGGGAAACTTCTACTTGTGCGGTAGCAGCTGAGTTCCTTCCGGCCCATGTGAGTGAGGAGCCTGTCTGACAGACAGGGACGAGCCTGAGGAAGTAGTGGGCTTGTTCTGTGGCGGGCTAAGTTCAGCCTATCCCCTTCGTGGGGCTCAGCCCAGGGCGCGGTGGTGAACGCCACGGCCACGCGGACAAAACGCGTCCCCAGCGTACAATCTAGAGAGCGTTAATCTCATACACAAAGATGTTAAAAGAGGGTTAGATGAAGGGGTACGAAGGGCAGAAGCTGCGCGCAAGGGACCCGGCGATATTTCCCTCCCGGAGTCCCAGCAGCAACGCAGAACAGAACCCCCGACGAAGTTGGGGTCATTTCATGCGTTCTTCAGAAGCGCTAGTGGGAGACGTGGGGATGTGAATGATTATTTTTTGTAGGATTTCTTTGCGTTCTGCGCCCCGATACTGGCACATTAAGCGCGCAAGAAGCTATTGAACAAACAACAAAGCCAAAAAGAACAAATAAAAACCAAAAAGCCTGGTGCCATGAACCTTGTCTGACTGGAGCCTGTTCTGTCCCTATCACCTTTGCCGAAGGTCGAGGGGACCTTGGCGATTCGATATGCTTGCACACGTGCACGAGGGCTAGCCAGAGTTCTAATAGAAAAAAAAAATAAGAAGTGGGTCGCTTCACAGGGGCGGAATCTTGGGCGGAATACCGATTTAGTGGGACTGAACTACCCCTGAAGAAGGGACGTTGGGTGTCTCGGGGACGGAGAGCCTGAGAGCGCGCCTGGGACTGCCGCGGTGCCAGTAAACCGTGACGATGAGGCCAAGTCAGGATGGGCATGCTGTACGCCGTCACTCTTCACCGGCTTCACTCTCGCTTCTTTCCGAGTTTCCTTTCGAAAGCGCTGCTTACGTTACGCTACCACTACCGCTCAGCGTTAGGGCTTCGAAGAACCCAAAATGCTGGCGATGAGGTGATGCACAGCCTCATGGGTTCTCGTCATCTCCCATTATCATCATACCAGTATCTCAGCCCTTCATCTTTATGCGGCTCGGACCAAAACTGGATCGAGCTGGAGGGGTGTAGGGCTGCGGGAAAGCCTAGAATGCTGGCCCGGGGACACCCCATCCCACTGGTACGGCTTAACTAGCGGTCGACGATTCGTTCAGCGCTTACAGCATTGCTGTTTGGCTCTTTATAGTACCAGTGGCGCCCAATATCTCTTGCTCCAGGCTTTTTTTTTTTTTGGTTTCCATTTCCGTGCGTGTTGGGGTACAGAATTTGCTCTAGGCTTGTATCGGCTGCGTGTAGCGACTCCGAGTCTGGCTCGCTCCACCTATGACCCGGACCACTACGTGGCTTCGGCAACGGCGTGTAAAAAAAGGGCCTCGAGACTGGTTAGACTGCAACTGACGTCCCAGGCCCCTTGCTTGAAAGTGTTTCAGGTGGGCGATCTGCGGTCGGCTGGCTCAAGGTTCAAGGGGGTGGCGGAGTTTTTGTGCAAGATGTTATCATGTCAAGTTGGACTACAACACTTACGGGATATCGGTGATGATTTCCATCCGAAAAAACAGGGTAGCGCCCGCTGGGGTGCACAGAAAAAGTTATCTTATCGTCGTCTTCTCAAAATAGAAACAGGGAGGAGGGGGATATACGGAGCTGTGAATCTACAGTATGACGACGTCTCGTCGACCACGCAGGATTCGTACAAGCTTTAGCGGCCATGCACTGTCGACCGCTGTGATCTCCGTCAGGGATGTTCACCCAGCCACTCGGCGATACGCCCAGCGAGGTCAGCCTTTTTTCCAGACAGTGCCAAGCTTTTGCTTTTTAGGAAGTCCTACATGCCACGAGTCACTAAATCACGTAGTGAGGGGCTGAAAGTGGCGGCGGCGCACCTTCATCTGATCAACACGTAGCTGATGCCAGGTCACAGTGGTGGGAATCGTCAGCTCAATCGAGCGCTGAGGTCCGGCACATATACACAACACGCACCTGCATCAGGCCACCGGTTTCGTAACGGCTGCGAACCTCCGCTTCAGGCAAGCTGACATCCTGCGAATTATCCGAATAGCACCCTCGCAGTCCTTCCAGAAAAAAAAAAGGGTGGACTTACCGCCTTGCGTTTCGAACCGGCCTCAACGATGACGGCATTGGCGCTCTCGTCGCTCTGTAAGAGCTTTGCCCACTCCTTGATCAACGGGCCTGCCTTCTTGTGAATCGTGTTGTTCTTTGGCAGCGTATTATCCTCGAACGAAGCGGCATCGAACTCCTCGCGGAATGCAGTTGCTTCGAGTTGCGCGTAGTGAAAGCCCAATGCTGACGTCGCCATGCGCGTCAGGCGGCGCCCGGCAATGGTGGGAAGGAACCTACCGGGGTTAGGATAGGAATCGGGCGGGTAAGTGCCGTTCCTGAGCGCGAGCTTGGAAATGAATGCTCTCGCCGCATTAACGAGCTCTTTGCCGGCTGTGAGCCCGCGCGCCATCGCTTAGCCAAGAGATATTTATTGCGAGGGGGACGGGATGGTGCAGCCTACCTCGAAAGCCCTCCTCTATGGGTGCAGCGCGAATATCATCCGCAAAAGGCAGGGGAATCAGATGGAAACCACTGGGCTCGGCCCACATTTCTCCTTGGCTCTCCTCCTGCGGCAGTAGTGCGCAGAAGGCCATGGAAGCGTTTCTCCGTGTCAGCGCGCGCACGATCCCGATTTTACCTTTTTTGACCATCGAAGACAGCAGGGCAGCGAACGTACGCCGGCTGCCAGCATACGTGTCTTCGTCCGGGTAGATGAAGATCGAGTGCCGGACGTTGTCCTCAAAGGCGAGTTCGGAGCGATCTTTGAAACCGAGGAGCTTGAGGCCAGGCTCGAGGTCAAGAGTGCGGAAAGAGCGCACTTCGTCTGCCGTGTAGAAGACCTGGGGGCAAGGGGCGAAGACTCATCAGGACTCATCAGGAAACGGAACGAAGGAAGTATAGGAGGAAGGATCGTGCTCACCCGCCGACCAGAACCCACGGAGCGTGTTCCGAAGCCGTGCTCTTCGGTGTCCTCGTCTTCTCCTGTCGCACCCAATGTCATGCCAAACTGTACGCCGCTCTTGTCGACCTCCGCCTCTTGCTCCTGTGCGACACGATCGGGATGAGAAAGACGCTTGAAGCAAGGAATGCGTACTCACCTCGTCGACATAGCTCGTTCGGCTCTCTACGACCTCCATTTTGTCCCCTAGATCCACAAAATACTTGTACGCGCCCCTTTTTTGCTCGGTCACTTGCCCGTAGCCCTTGATTCCGATGACGAGACCCCCTACAAGTTCGAATGGGATGCTGAAGAGAGCTCGCTTTGGGCTCTCGTAAAATCGCATCTGGTCGAGCAGTTCCTCGATCCGGTTGATGGAGAGGGATGGCGGGAGCGAGTCAAAGTCATCTTCGGACGAGGTATCCGTGACAAGGACGTTCTACCCGACACATCTCAAAACTTTTTTTTTTGCAAATAATAACTAAAGAGGGCGCACAGTCCAGAATTCATGTTGGTTGAAGGATTTGTCGTCCGAAGTGATGAAGAACGGCTCGACCGTCACACCAGCCTGCAACAAATCCTACACAAAATACCCTCAGCTCTACGTAGCAATGGCGCTGCGTACGTGGCGAAAGGTATCCACTTACCGTGAACGTTGTCCGTGCGGAAGTTATCAGTCGAGGGTTATGTAGGCCCGGGTGTGGGTCGTCGTTGTCTGTGATAAGGAAGACACGCTTTGTTGCTGATTTCGGGGCTCTGGGGTCCATGTTAGTACTCAACGTAGCGCAGCGACAAAATATGAAGTCGACGTACCCATCACGTAGGATCCAGTTGCAGCTGGTGAATAGGTCTCCGACAGGGATGTGCTTATCTGTTGGTGGATACTCCTCGCTGAGGAGATCTGGGTTGTCGCGCGCCTCTGAGGGTAGGGGATTAGGGAGTAATCATGAGCGAAAGCGGGCAAAGGCAAACCGTTGATGAGTTGATTGAGATCAAGAATCTTGGGTGCATTGATAACAGACGTCGGTTGGTACACGTATGTTCCCTTCTTGATCTCTGAGCCGGGTCCGCTCTCGTTCCTACGAGTCTGCGAAGCCCCTATTGTCGGAACACACGCGAGTGATACGAGCGAGAGAAGCGCACCGTGTTGTAGAACATGACCCCAACGGAATCGTAAGGTCCCACAATAACCTTTCTCTTCTGAATCTGAACCGCAGCGTTAAGAGCACCGAGAAAATGGGACGTCTTTGCATCTTCAAAATTTGGGTCGTCGCGAAGGGCAAGCATAGATCGTGAACAGTCTATAGCAAACAAGATGACATCGTGACTCCTCTCGAAGTACTGCGATTGGTGAGACTGAGGTTGGTTGCCACTGGAAGTCAAAGAGTGCGCGCACCGAATTGTCTTGTAGCTCCTCCTCTTCCTCTTCGTCAAGTTTATTCCAGTCGTCGTAGGGAGCCATTGGAATTCAAGGACCAAATGAATGCAGGAGATTTGCCTTGCTATGGCGTAGAGACCGGTATTAGATTGATACGAAACTTCAAGTTGTCAGCGCTGTTCACCTTGCTGTTCACCTGTTCGCGTTACAGTAATGACGCGGTCGCGACCTCGGCATGACC
>WNGR01001632.1_pt1 | contig 29388 bp, 24 predicted proteins | sample 5407581 | NCBI WGS metagenome assembly WNGR01 (sample SAMN13153383, study PRJNA577476) | soil metagenome | isolation source: 80 cm soil or saprolite under Garry oak tree replicate 2 | place: USA:California | collected 2016-06-15
TCACAAACCATGCATCGGCCTCCTCTTCCAGTACCACCGGAGCTACGGGCCGGAAATCTTCACGATCCTTAATTTCGTTCAGTCGTGCCTGCATATCTGGCGAAAGAGGCGAGGCCAGAATCGAACGCGCCCCCAATGCTCGTGGCCCAAATTCCAGACGATGCTGGAACCAACCAATCACTTTATCCTGGACCAGGATATCCACCACCTCTTCTGCCACACAGTTCAACCGCCGATAGGGCAGCTTCGACCAGCGCAAGAACTGTTCAATTTCATCATCGCTATAGGCTGGACCAAGAAAGGCATGTTCCATGCGATACCGACGGGTGTTGTCTCCCTGCTTCTGCCGTTCTCGCGCATCGATCCACAGCGCAGCTCCCAATGAGGTACCCGCATCACCTGCCGCAGGCTGCACCCAGATACGTGAAAACGGCCCCAGGTCACGTAAGCGGGCATTCATCACGCAATTGAGAGCTACGCCACCTGCCATACACAAATGCTCCAGATGAGTGACCTCATACAGCCAGTGCGCCAGTTCCAGTACCGTCTCCTCTAAGACAACTTGTAATGAATGTGCAATATCATAATGACGCTGCTCCAACGGTCCACCTTTCAACCTCGCTGGCCCAAAACGCTCCTCCAGCCGCAACGGTGCTACTGTATACTGCCCGTCCGACCTCACCTGGACCATCTCACGAAAATCGCTCACATAGCATGGCTTGCCAAAGGACGCCAGAGCCATCACCTTATACTCGTCCGATGAGGGCAGAAAGCCTAAATACCCTGTGACTTGCTCATAAAGCAGTCCCAACGAGTGCGGGAAATTCACCTGCCCCAGCCACTGCAACTCATTCCCCTCGCCACGACTATAGCTCGTCGTCGCCTTCTCTCCACGTCCGTCCAGGGTCAACACTGCTGCCTGCTCAAAGGGAGAGGCATGAAAAGCACTGGCAGCGTGTGCCATATGGTGCTCGACAAAGTGCCAGCGATACGGCCCATCCGCTCGCGCTCCGCGAAAACGCGCCTGCAAATGATGGGGCGCACCACCTGCTAGGTGCCGCGGTGCATTCACAATTGAGGAGAGAAATAGCGGGTCCCATGCCGACTCCCACTCGGCAGGCGTGGGATGTGTACTCGGCTCCAACGGGAGCATAATTGTCGCTTCATCTCGATGCCGCCCCAAGAGCAAAAAGGGATCGTAGGAGTAAGCGACATGATCAACATCAACAAGACGGATATTCGCCTCGCGCAGGCAGTAGTCAATCGCATGGAACGGTAAGTCATAAGTTGAAAAAGGGATAGGACGCTTGCCGTGTTTGATGTGCGTAAAACGCTCCTCCTCAGCTGCCGCCAGAACTCGCCCATCTTTGACCAAGCAAGCCGATGAATCATGATAGACCGCATTGATGCCAAGAGTGTACATGCATACTCCTTCCGTACACTACTATCTATTTCAGCAGTACATAGAACACGATTCAAGCGGCTGGAAATGAGACATGCTCTACCGTCACACCAGCGGTGGTGTGCAGTCTATCTTCTATCACAGGGAGCGTCTCCTCTGCGAATATGTCTTCTTTAGCAGCCAGGCAAACGCGATTGCGACCCGTATGCTTGGCGCGGTACTATGAGCATCCTTTATTAAAAATAATATAAATTATAATTGATTTTCAGCCTTATAGATAGACAAAATGTTTAAAATATGATATAATTTGTTTGAGAGTTCAAAGCATAATTTAATTTCTTGATCCCCTTATTTGCTCCTTACCATTTCGTTGGAGGGTTCCATCATGAGTACCAAGTGGATTACAACCGCAGAAGCGATAACGATTGTCAGCAAGAATAGCCATCACTCGGTGAGTCCTCATCATGTCCAAACGCTTGTCAAGAACGATATTACTCAAGCGTAGCGATGTAGAAGCAACCCGTGTTGCAGTAGGTACAGGCAATGACCATCGTCCAGACAGAGCAGGAACCTCGTAAGAAGTTGCTGGGAGAGGAAAAGAGGGAAATTATAAATAACCATGACGACTTAAACCAGCCGCTCAACCAGAAACGTGCGGGCTTCACTCGCTATCTTCATCATTACGCGACGGCGATGCCGTTTTGGGTCAACACTCTGTCGATCTCGTTCTTTAAGCGACTGGAATGAGGTCCCCTCAGTCGGCCAATGAGCTGACCATCTTTGAAGATCATTAGTGTATGTATCTATTTTCCTGCATACCCAATCAAAAGGATCCCAAAAACTAGGAAGTTTCTACTTGTGATCTGCCTCTTGTGGTTGAAATTGCAGTGCGACCGAATTGATACAGTAGCGCATCCCTGTCGTCTCTCGTGGCCCATCATCGAAGACGTGACCCAGATGCGATCCGCAATTTTTGCAGACGACCTCAGTTCGTTTCATGAAAAACGAGCGATCCTCATGCAATTCAACATGCTTCAAATTCATTGGTTCGTCAAAGCTGGGCCATCCAGTTCCCGAATCAAATTTGGCCTCTGAAGAAAACAGTGGTTGACCACAGGCAACGCAATTGTACGTTCCCTGCTCATGGTTCTCATACAAAGCACCACTAAAAGCTCGCTCTGTTCCCTTGAGACGACAGACTTTGTACTGTTCGGGGGTAAGCTTTGCTTTCCAATACTCTTCTGGTTGATTTCTCATATCGTTCATGATATCCTCCATTTTGGATACCCACGGCTTGCTGCCGTGGGAGGAAAAAATGGCTCCGGCGTCGAGCCGGAGGAACCCCTTGCGGGGGATGTGAGAAATGCGGTCTCACATCGGCATTGGCCTTGAGAAAAACAAAGCCCAGGTCCGCACACCTGTCTGGAGCCGTGCCTGGGGGGCACATAAGGCCCCTTCGACAATGTTCAAGAGGCTTGTTCTGTCAGCAACACTGTTTCTACCCCGTAAAACTTTTAATCACTGACGATAGAGCAGGGAACTAGGACAAGCATTCCAAGGTATCGTGACCTCTCGAACGTAGTGACTCCTAGACTGATTGTATCCAGGCTATGAGGAACCACTGAGTCTAGTCAAGTCGAGGCTTGCAGAGACGGGCAGAAATTATACCTGTCTCCCAGACAGGATGCCCCACTGCAAGCCCCCTGGCTTTAGCCGGGGTCCTTGACCCATTCATATACAACAACAGAACGAACATCCCAAATGTTCCTCTTTTTGATGTTCATCCCCACCAGAACGAAACGGCAACAATACCATACAAACCCATCAATGCTAGCCCCTCAAGCCACGTTGATTCGCCGTCATAGATGATCACTGTACTCAAAATGGCCGTAAGTCCCAGTGCTGCCACCAGAAGTGAGGGCAGTACTAATGTTAGATGAGTAGCTCCTATGATAAAGCTGAGCAATATTAGAACTGGTGTCAGTCCTAATGCGACCTGTAGAGAGCTGTTCAGAATGACACTGATCGCATAATCGGGCTGATTACGAGCAGCCAGTTGGATGCCTACAACATTTTCTACCGCATTGCCAGCTAAGGCAACGATGACCAGGCCAGGGAAGGCTTGCGATATGTGCAGGGTATCGATGGCTGGTGTTATGGATGGACTAGGACATGTCACAGTCGTTTTGCCAGCCGGATGACCTGTTCGCGTTCAGCGGGGCCAAACCATGGCGGCTCTCCTGCTGCCGCATTTGCGCTTATGTGAGCAGCGTGCGTAGTGGCCGGGATAGCAACATGGCAACGCGGATCGCTGAGAATCCATTTCAGCAGTACCTGCGCCCATGTTGTCACACCGAACTGTTGAAATGGCTGCAAATCAGCCTCAGAAGGTTGGCGGCGCATCAGGCCTCCTTCGGCAAATGGGCGCATCACTACCACACCCAGGCCAAGATCGGCGGCGAGTGGTAAGATATCTCGCTCAACCTCACGTTGTAAGGGGTTATAAGGTATCTGAATAGCCGAGATGCGCCCTGTCTGCATAACATGACGCAATTCGCCAAAAGCCGAACAGCTATAGTGAGTAGCTCCAATTGCTCCTACCTGCCGATTATCGCGCAAGTGTTCCAACATAGCCAGGTGCTCAAGCCAGTTGACGAGGTTATGAATCTGGTAGAGGTCGATGAAGTTGTCAAACAATGAGAGCGCACGTTTGACCTGCGCCTGTCCCTCGCTCCTTGTTGAGGCCCATACCTTCGTGGCTATCAGGGCCTCTTTACGCTGTCCACGCAACATTTCACCCAATACCTGTTCAGCCGCCCCATACATTGGCGATGTATCCAGGAAGTTCGTCCCACCCTTGAGAGCCGTATCTACCAACGCACGTGCATTTCTCTTTGCCTTCTCTCCCCGTACATCAAAGGTACGCCACGTTCCCATACCTACCACCGGTACCTGTAGAGCAGTTTTCCCTAACAGACGATGTTCCATGTGGATCTCCTTGTAGGAGTGAAGTGAATATAATCAGACGAACTGTTATATTACATGGTATCACATCTTCTTCACCCACCTCTTACAGAAACGAGATGGTTCCTAATCAAAAGTCAGCAGTCGTCCAATATCTCGTGTTTGCATGGTCTCTGTCGTCGCGGCATCAAAATCCACCATCCGCTTTCACAAATGCAGGGTTATTGCCGTGTATGAACCACCGATATTCTTAACGTCAGATACAAGCTCATTCCGATGTAGTAGATGATGTACAGGAGCGAGAGGTACATGAGCCAGGGCGAAGGAGCGGGCATCTGTTGCACAATCAGTGTGTAGCAGAGAAGCCAGAGAACGGTAAGAACGAGTGTAAGAGGGCGGAAGAAAACGGTACGGGAGGGATAGAGGTAGCGGATAGGGATGAAGACGAGGAGAGAGCAGGTCAAGAGAATGATGCCTGTGAGAAGGGGCGATTGATGGAAGATGATAGCATAGAAGGCGACGACGTTCCAGTAGCTAGGAAAACCTAAGAAGAAGTGATCGGAGGTCTTGGCATCTGTACGGCAGAATTGGTAGCCGGAGGCCAGTAGAGGAAGAGCGGCCAGGAACATACCACCCACATTGCTGGGGAGATAACCGGTGTTCCAGAGCAGGAGGATGGGAGCAAAAACGTAGGTCAGGTAGTCAACGATATCATCGAGGCGGCGACCATCGAACCAGGGGAGCGTTTCGCTCACACGAAAGTAACGGGCTAGCCAGCCGTCGGTGCCGTCGATGATCAAGGCGGCCAGCGCAAGCCACAGAGCCTGCACAACGTTCCCGTGTATGGCAGCCAGTACGATCAGGAAAGCCAGGATTGCACCACTGGCCGTATAGCAATGTACGGCAAGACCACAAGCCTTGAACCACCAGGTAGGCGGCGTTTTTCTGAGTGGTAAACTCGGGGTACTTATCTTGAGAGATAGGACCTGCTGATTGCGTCGATCATCGGCCATCGCTTGCTTACTCCCTGCTCTCGTAAAGAAAATGATGTTGAGAGGAGTATAGCATGCTATGCACCTATTCCGCTATAGGAGATGAAAGCCCGCCCAAACGTCATCAATCGCATCCTTATACTTGGCATCAATCATCAGACTAGAAAATCATCAGTGGCTACCTCATCAATAAAGGCCGTAATGACATCTGGTGACATACCGACTATGCGCTCAGTCCTAAGCTCATCCAGCTCTGGTGTTGGTTGTCCTTGCAGTTGAGTGGCGATTGCGTGTCCGACAGCCGGGGAGATAGCAAAGCCATGGCCGGAGAAACCAACAGCAATTGTGAGGCCCTCTATACCTGGCAGAGGCCCGATAAATGGGAGGTCATCGATGCTTTGAGCTTCCAGGCCGCACCATGCACGAGCCACCTGTTGTTGGGCAACGGGCGGTAGAAGCTCACAGGCCGTTTGCCAGTTACCAGTCTGACTGGTTGAGCGCAAGCTATAAGCGCGTCGGTCGGGCGTTGGGTCACCCAGCCAACCACCACCGAGTAAAAATGCACCATTGGGTAGCTGTTTGAGGGAAAGGGTACGCTTCACGGCACTGATGACCGGTGAAAGAATATGAGCTTGAGCCGGTGTCGAGAGGAGCATTTGTAAAGCTCTTGTATGCACAGGCAATTGCAAGCCGAGAGGGGCGAGCAGATCATTGCTCCATGCTCCGGCGGCGAGGATCACGCGTTGGGCCTGCACATGACTCCGCGCTGTCTCTATACCAGTAACCCGCTCACCAGTTACCAGGAGGGATAAGGCTGCTGTACCATTCCAATATATAGCTCCGTATCTCTGCGCGGCAGAGGCGAAGGCACGGGTGGTGCGAACCGGATCGGCCTGTCCATCTTTGGGACTATAGCTGCCTGCCACCACCTGTGCATTGAGAGCAGGTACGAGGGCACGCACCTCCTCTCGATTGAGCAGGCGCACATCGCTGAAGCCCATATCGTGCTGGTGGTACACAAAGGTTTCTAATTGCTCAGCCTCGACTTCACTTTCGGCCAATAACAGGTTGCCACCACGCCGGTAGTGCAGATCAGCCTCCAGTTCTTGTTCCAAAGTCTGCCAACGCTCAATGGCCTCACTGGCCAGTTGGGCTTCTGCGGGATGACGCCCCTGGCGACGCACACCACCGGCACTGGCCCAGGAGGCAGCTGGTGTACTGGCAACGTCTGGAGCTTGCTCTATCACAAGCACGTTATGCCCCTGGTGAGCAAGATGATAAGCGGTGGAGCTGCCTATGACGCCACCACCAATGATGGCGATTTCGATGTTTATCGAACTCATGATTTATATTTCATTAAGGCAAGGTTCAAATGAACTTAACACTTTTACGCTCATACGACGCAAACACTGTTAAGCAGGATTGGCACTTTTTGAACCTTGCCTAACATCTGTATATATGAGCGCAACTCATTGCGCCCATATATTAAGCAAATTTCTTGTGCTGTCGCTGTTTCTCAATCTGAAACCCCATGAACGGCCCACTATGGTTGGCTGGCAAGTGGCCGCAGATGCGTGTGCCACCTGCCTCATAGCTTTCGTGTTCGATGGTACCGTACTGATGGAACTGGGCCACCAGATCGCCGCGCTGGTAGGGAATAAGCACGTTGAGGGCAACGAATTGGCGTACCAGGTTGTCACTGATACAGCGCAGGAGTTCGTCAATTCCCTGCCCCTGGAGAGCTGAAACGCGCACGGCGGGTAATGTGGCTGCCATACCTGTCAGTTCTGGCAACGTCCCTTCTGGCAACAGATCGGCTTTGTTGAGGGCCAGGATCACGGGGCGACCTGCCGCACCGATCTCCTCAAGCACCTGCTCCACGGCCTCTATCTGACGGTTGACAGCAGGATAAGCAGCGTTGACCACATGGACAAGCAGATCTGCTTCGACAACCTCTTCCAGCGTGGCCCGGAAGGCCGCTACCAATGTGGTAGGCAGGCGTTGCACAAAACCCACGGTATCGGTGAGCAGAAATTCCTGTCCACCGCCAAGACGAACACGCCGCGTCATGGGATCAAGGGTGGCAAACAGCTTGTCTTCAGCAAAGGTGTTGGCACTGGCTAAGCGATTGAGCAGAGTGGACTTACCGGCGTTGGTGTAGCCGACAAGAGCCACAACAGGTGCCCCTATGTCTTTACGACGTGTACGGTGCAACTGGCGATGGGTACGTACATGTTCCAACTCCTCTTCCAGTTGAGCTTTCTGGCGACGTAACAGGCGACGGTCTACCTCAATCTGCTTTTCACCTTCACCACGTTGCTGTACGCTACCTTTCTGGCGTGAGAGGTGCGACCATTGACGGGCGAGGCGCGGCAGATCGTATTCGACTTGGGCCAATTCGACCTGCAAACGTCCCTCTCGTGTATGGGCGCGTTGACCAAAGATGATCAGGATGAGGGCCGTGCGATCGAGTACCTGCGTCTCCAGTGCTCTTTCCAGCGTGCGATGCTGTCCAGGGGTTAATTCCAAGTCAAAGAGTACGCCATCACAGTCATAGAAGCGTACCAGTTCGGCGATCTCCTCAATTTTACCGGAGCCGAGCAACGTACCGGCATGAGCGCGTGGCAATCGCTGGATCACGCGGTCAACACTGATGATGCCAGCGGTGGACGCTAATTGTGCCAGTTCGTCAAGCGATTCCTCAACGGGCCAAGCGGTGCTGGGCATATCTACGCCCACAAGAATGGCCCGTTTCGGAGCACGAGACAGTAGGGTATTTGATGAATTTTCTGTGCCCACAAAGGGAAGTGATTGTTCTGCCATATACTTATCTTTACCTCTATCTTTCAGTATATCATGCTTTTTTATGAAAAGTTGGGTAGAACCGGTAGATAGAAAGATGAGCAAACATAGGTAAAGCCGAAGTTTTAGAGGAAAGAATTGCAGGTGTAGCGCAAATCCCGTAGCTTACAAGCAGCAACCATGACATAGCCTCTTCACTATCTACTATTACGAAAACATAACACAAACCAGACAAGCCACTATAGTCGTATAGCTTCGTTGTATTGCGCAATGTGTTCCGTATTGAGAGTAAATTAGTTAAAGGTTATCACAGCTACTTTGTCTCCTATTGGGATGTATTAATTGGTATAGGTGTAAAGTACACCAGAGAAGATGAAAAGTCAAGAGGTCAAAGGGGGTAACGGGGCGATTGAAAAGTCCACACGAGGCGAGAAACGACGGCATGGCTACGGCCCCGCCACATGACGACCGCAAGGGTCGTCACTACTATACACGGCGAGTACAACGGGCATGAGACGTAGTATAGTAGTGACGACCCTTGCGGTCGTCATGTGGGTGACTTTTCAATCGCCCTGGGGGGTCAAGGAAAACATGGACAATGTAGCGCAAAGTACTTTACTCTTACAGTGACAGGCGTAGGCTGCTACTGCTGTTCTTATCTCACCATGTATACTGTAGACAAGAAGAAGAGGAGAGGAACGTTGAGAGGCATGCCGGGACTGGAAAGCACAACACTAGGGCGCTACCACCTTCAGAGGCCTTTGGGTCGGGGAGGGATGGCAGAAGTGTACCTTGCCCACGATGAACAGATGCACCGAGATGTGGCTATCAAGGTGGTTCATAGGAGCCAGGCCGATGCCATCGAGCGTTTTCAACGGGAAGTTGAAGCGGTTGGTGCCCTCATGCATGACCACATTCTACCGGCCTTCGATTATGGGGAGCAGGAATCGTGGAGCTATCTGGTCATGCCCTATATCGAACATGGCACGCTTCGTGAGCGACTGAAGACCCAGGGACCACTGACACAGGAAGCAGCAGGACTTCTCCTCGAACAGATTGTCAGTGCTCTGCACTATGCTCACGATCATGGTATGCTCCATCGCGACATCAAATCCTCCAATATTTTGCTGCGTCATGATTCCTATGCGTATCTGGGAGATTTTGGGCTGGCCAAGGCACTGGAGGGCGGAAGTGATCTCACACAAACAGGATACATCATAGGGACGCCCGAATATATGGCTCCGGAATTAGCAGAGCAACCAGCTAGCATCAGCAGTGACATCTATGCTCTGGGCGTCTTGCTCTATGAGATGGTTACCGGACACGTCCCATTTCAGGGTAGTATACCGATGGCGGTGCTTGTGAAACACATGCACGAGCAACCAGTGCATCCATCTCTCCTCAACCCGGCTATCACATTTCCCGTTGAGCAGGTCATTTTGTGTGCCTTGGAAAAGGAGCCGCGTCGTCGCTTTAAGACGCCACAAGCCCTGGCACAAGCCTATAGACAAGCGCTGGCGGCTTCTGAGCAATCTGCGACGCTTCCTAAAGTGGTACCAGCCTCCCTAGAGATAGGCAACACATCTGACAATGGAGGGAGCCCGCACGTTCTACCAGCACAGAGTGCCAACTCATTCATTGCTCCCAATGAGACGACGGACTGGATCACTCCTGTCTCTCCACCCAAGAAGATGCAGCAGGCTGCTCTACCGCCTGTAGTACCATGGCTGCTTCGCCTTCGCCCGCGTTCCCCCAACCGAATGGCAATGGCATTCCTGGTGGCACTCGTGTTACTGCTCGTCATTTCCCTCTCGCTGGGTTTCTTTGTGCAGAGCAGCAGTCAGAGGTCACCGACACCATCTCCCACGATGACAGGAGGCAGTGGCCAGTTTGCCCCCCCCACTCAAACACCGCAAGGACATGCCACCGCTCCAGCACCGAGTACTCCAACAGGAAATACCTCCAGTAGAAGTGGTGTTCCTGTCAAACAGCAGCCGAACCATGGGCATGGACATGGGCACAAGCAGGGGAATGGAGATGAATAAGATCTGATTCGCTGCTCTCTCCTTGAGGGCCGTTTCCCATGCTGAGCTCTAAGGTCAATGTGGGTGCGGTTCATATTCTTGCGGAGTGCGTGGTGTGATAGGCACGATAGCCGCCCCCCCATGATGACCGCAAGGGTCATCACTACTATATACGTGTGAATCAGCTTGAGAAGCCGCAGTATAGTAGTGATGACCCTTGCGGTCATCATGGGAGCAGGGGCGGTCATCATGCTTCGCGCAAGATGAACCGCACCCGGTCAAAGTGAAAGTTACTCACAACTCTAACTGCTACTTGCTTCGACAGGGTCTGCATCTGCCGCTTTGAGCTTTTCTTTATGATCCTCTGGATGGAGAATGGGGATGCCCTGCGTCAGTTGACGCATATAGAGGTACCCAAGACCGATGATTAGCCAGGCAACAGCAAAGGCTCCTGCGATGATGGTATCTGTTTTTGTCGAGCCACTACTAGTAATGGCGAAGTAAATGACACCAATGAGCATCCCAAGGTTAAGGACGAAGCCTATTATCGGCGCAATCATCGTGCTGAACACTCCACGTCCCTGAAAGCCTGCAAAGGCAACAAGGCAGATCATACAGGTCATACCGTAGAGCAGGAATGTGCCAATATTGGAGATGAGCGTAACTTGTGTCAAGTTATCAATGTTCAGTACTCCGTATGCCCCGATAATCGCAGAGAGAACCGTCAGGACAATTACACCTACATGCGGGGTACGGTATTTACCATGCAGGAAGCCGAAGACAAGCGGTAATTCGGTATCTTTGCCCATGGCATAGGTGACACGCACACCCGTGTTCTGACAAGAGAGAGCAGTACCTATCAGGGCAATGGTGACCGTCGCTGCCATAATGATGGCAAAGGCAACTCCGTTCCCCCCCAACATTGTGTTGCCAATGATTGTTGCCATATCACCAATAGGCGCACCGGAATTATAGGCCGCCGTGAAACCAGTACCCGCGCTATTCTTGTAGAAATCTCCGATGAAGAAGTTAGCAGCAAAGTACTCAAAGAAGTAGAAGATGACAGCCTGGATGACCAGTGAGAGTAACACGCCACGCGGAATATCACGCCCAGGATTCTTCGCCTCGGCACCCAGCGCCGTAGCTGATTCAAAGCCAACTATCAGCAAGATCGCAATAGTTGACTGGAAGATGAGGCCACTAAGATCATGTGGTCGAATAACACTTAATATGCTTGGGTGCAGGTAGTGGAACTGCGGGTGCTGTACGCGGAAGACGATAGCCAGTACCGAGAAAACGACCAGAGCCAGGATCTGAATGACGTTAATGACAATGTTGGCTAAGGTCGAGCCGGTGACGCCAATGTAGGAAATGGCCCCAACGATACAAGCAAAAATGGCACAGATCAGGATTTTCTGCCATGCCTGGCTGGCAAAGTCTGCATTGAAGGTTTGCCCAATATAGATGATCAGGATGCCCATAAAAGCCACCATCACCCCTGGATAAATCCAGTAGTAGAGGTGCGAGGCCCAACCCACAATAAATTTGCTCAGGCGAGCGAACTTGAAATGACGATGTTCTTCTTTATGCAGCACCGCCACTTCCGCAAAGTAGTAGGAACTGCCCGTACCGGCTTCGGGATAACGTTTCGCGAGTGATGCATAAGCTGTAGCCGTAAACAAGGAAATAGCAGTAGCAATAAAGACAGCGAACCACATGTTGAGTGCCGAGGACGGAGCTGCTTGCAACTGGTAAGTTGTCCAGAGGAAAGCTCCTGGCGCAATTAGGGCCATCGCATTGATGGTCACGCCGGTAAGACCCAGAGTGGGTTTCATGCCGGTAGAGGTATCATTTTCTGTTGACAATGCCATGGTATTTTTCCCTCTCCTTTAATATATGTCAACATATCAACCTGACCTCATGGCATCATTACCACACTTTTAGCAGCACTGCCCGCTTTCAGATGGAGCAAGGAGCGACCATTGCTTTTTCTTGTTTCCGATCAAAGTATAGAAGAACTTCGTTCGCAAAGATACGGACAAAATATAAGAAGTAAACCAGTGTTTATTTGTACTTATTGCACAAAATTTTTTATGGGGCCGATGGAAGTGATCCACGATAACTATCACAAAAGCTGGTGTTTGAATTCATCTTACGAGGAAAATCGGTTAGTTTTGTGCAAGATGTATATCGTCACCACTTTCACCTACTACCAGTATCGTCCTACAATGTCCACAAACGTGCGTTCCGGTACGTTACCTCGGTTGTATTGGTTGAATCAGAGGCAATCAAATTAATGGTCCCCCGGCTATATGTGCTATCCGTCACACTATCAAGCTGGGTATTATTCAGGTAAAGAGTAAAGTTGCTCCCACTGGCAATCACAGCGATAGTATTCTGCCCCGAGGTAATACCTGAATTACTGCCACTTTTCAATGTCGTTGAAGCACTCCCGCTAAAACCTGTGTAGAGGTAGAATTGGTAGGTACCGTCTGAGCAAACTAAGAAGACATACTGTTTGCCAGTGGAAGTATCAGCACGCAAGGTCATACCTCCACAGTCCCCCCGATTAATTGTCATCTGGACCTCAAAGACAAAGTTTGCAAAAGAGCTAGAAGCATCACAATAATAATTACTGCTAGAGTGTGACTCAGCTATATGATATCCATCACTCATGAATTGACATGAGTCCCCAAAAGAGGTGTCGGAGCCACTGGACCAATTTCCCGATTGGGTAAGTGGATCGTACAAAGCAAGCGTTCCACCTGCATTACCATACGGATCAGGATTGGCATTAATAATGGTTGCCGTTGCCGTGGCACTATCAGCCACCGCCGTGGCCGTCGCATTCGCCTCAATCTCAGCCGTGGCTGTAGCGTTGGCATCAGCCGTGGCACTATCAGCCACCGCCGTGGCCGTCGCATTGGCGTTGGCAGTGTTGACACTTGATTGATGGATGATACCGACGATAGCAACGAACGTCAAAACACATACCAGGAGAAGTGATAGTACAAGAATGACAGGTTTTCTCGTTCGCTTGTTAGGTGTGGGGAGCAGTGTAGATGGCGCAGGTACGGGAACACTCCCAGGAGGAAGTGGTGTTAGTGGTATCTTATTGATGGCTGGGTTTGTCTGCGCTAATGGTGGGGGCGGTGGGGGCGGAATCGCTTCAGTTGGTGAGAGATTATCGAATTTCTTCTGCCATTCATGCACAGGAGGTGGGAAGGGCGTAGAGTCTGCCAGGAAGACCTTATCATCCTTGTGGTCAGGCATCGTTTCCCCTTTTGAGACTGCCAGCTTGAGGAACAATGGACCTTGAGGTCCGCCTTCATAGTAGGGTTCGCTTTGGCCTTCCACGCGAAGCTCCTGCCCATCCTGGGCATTTTGCGGCACTGTGATCGCAATACGGCGTTTACCTGGCAAAGTTATTGTACCCTCGACACCCGCCAGTGCTTCGGTCATACTAATCGTGAGCGTAGTATGCAGGTCTCCACTGTACAGCGTAGCTTGGTGAAAAGCACGAGCAAAGCCTAAGATAGATGGGAAGCGTTCTTCTGGTCTCTTTGCCAGTGCCCGTAGAATCACCGCATCAATAGCAGGTGTGATCTGCGCATTGTAGATGCTGGGCGGCGGCGGCGGTGTCATCATGTGCTGGCGCATCACCTGTTCCATTCTCCCTACGAAAGGTGTACGTCCGGTGAGGAGTAGATAGGCCAATACTGCAAGGGCATACTGATCTGTAGCGGGAACAGCTTGACTTTCCCATTGTTCGGGAGGCATGAAGGTGGGTGTACCACGGACATGCTGGCTGGCTGTTGCAGTTGCGTTGGTGACCTTAGCCACGCCGAAATCGGTGAGCAGCAGGTCGGGATGACCAAGATCGCTCGTATTTTCACGGATGAGAAAGTTCGAAGGTTTTACATCCTGGTGGATGATGTGATGCTCATGGGCATGCTGTAGCGCATCAGCAGCCTGAGAGAGTAGGTAATCGACATCGTTAAGCGAGAGCAGTTCATGCGCTTTGTAGCGTTGTAACCAATCATTAAGCGAGCCCTCCCTCCGATAGGGCATAATCATGTAGGTGACAGGCACACCCTCGATTGTTTCTTCACCAAAATCAATCAAGCTCAGAATATTGCGGTGATCGAGCATGGCTATCGCCTTCATCTCCCGTCGGAAGAGCCGCGAGGCTTCTTGCGTCGCTTCGGAGTCGGGATAAGGCTGCGGTTCTGTACGCACAATCTTGATCGCTACATGGCGTGCAATGCGAATATCTTCCCCTAAATAGACCTCGCCCATGCCGCCAATCCCTATGCGTTGCAAAAGGCGATAATGACCCAGTATCGTTTCCTTCGGTAACATACATCCCTCCAAGTGATTCTAAACACTTTGAGATAAAGAAGAGATGAAAGCAAATATACTATAACATGTTCAGTCGGAAAAAACTAGCGAATTAACTCTCCTATTTTGAGTGGTGCGGTTCATATTCTTGCGGAGTACATGATGTGGTGGGCATGATGACCGCAAGGGTCATCACTACTATACTACGGCCTCCCAAGCCAATTGCACGTATATAGTAGTGATGACCCTTGCGGTCATCATGCCCGGCGCAAAAATATGGCTCTCACACCATTTTGATCATACCATTGACTTTTCCATCCATTTGCTGGTATCCTTTAGTAAGACAATATAAAACAAACTGACCCGCGTTGAACGAACAGAGTACGAGATAGGCAACCAACAGCGATCCGATGTAGAGTGGAAGTTCGGAATGGAACCGCCTTCTCAGAACGCCTTCGCGAGCGGCTGGCCGAAGAAAGCATGCAGTTAAGCTACGGTGAAGTGGCTAGGTGAGCAGCAAGTAGGCACAGATGGGTGGTTCCCATGCAGGAAACAACTCGGAATAAGCGGTCTTTCTACCCTTGCTACAATGTCGTAAGTCAGGGCGTCGCCAATGAGTGGCATCTCAGCTTGAAATGGGAGCGAAAGACAATAGGGGTGGCACCACGGGTGTAGTTACAGAATATACTACTCTCGTCCCTTCTTCAATGTTTTACGGAAGGGGCGGGATTTTTTTATGGTCGAGCTCCTTCCAAAGTTCCACTTGCTGAAGGAGTATGCGAACATGGCAACCAATTATCAGATCAGCGCGACCACAACTCAGGTTTCTTCTAGTACAAGCAATGCCTCCGAACTGGTATTGCACAAAATTTCTTCAGTGGATGTACCGCAAGGCAAGAGTATCGCTCTGGCCTACTCTGGTGGACTTGACTCAACCTTGTGCGTCAAACTTTCCGAGCACAAGTATCATGCACAGAAATTAGTCGCCATCAGCGTGGATGTAGGACAGGGTGACGAAGAGATACAGCAGAGTATTGAGCGGGCAGAGCAGCTGGGCATCTCACCACTGATTCTCGATGCCAAACAAGAGTTCACCGACCAGTGGTTGAGCAAGGCTATCTGGGCCAACTCGGATTATAATGGCTATCCCGTCTCAACCTCCATGACCCGCCAGCTGATCGCCGCACGTGTGGCTCAGAAAGCCTTAGAACTTGGCTGCAATGCCTTAATGGAAGGTTCTAGTGGCAAGGGCAATGATCAGTATCGCATGCACAACGTATTTAGCCTCTTTGCTCCCGGGCTGGCCATCTTTGTGCCGGTACGTGACTTTGACCTTACACGCGGTGAAGAACAGTTATTGATGGAGCATTACGGTGTGCCTGTCGAGGAAGTCATTGCCGGAGGTGATGATAAGACCATGTGGTGCCGCTCGATTGCCAGTGGTGGCATTGGGCTGGATACAGAGCTACCCGACTCGATCTGGATGTGGCTCACCCCACCGGCTAAAGCTCCTGACCAGCCAACGAAGCTGACGTTGACATGGCAGAATGGTTTGCCTGTGGCCCTCGATGGAACGCAACTACCCCTCGATCAGATTATTGAGCAACTGAATGTCATTGGTGGAGCAAACGGCATCGGCAAGATCGATCTTTTCGAGGATGGCATTATGGGAATGAAGTCGCGTGAAATCTACGAAGCACCGGCAGCCACTATTCTGCTGAAATTGCACCGCGATCTCGAACAGTTCTGCTTGACCAAAGAAGAGATTCAGTTGAAACGTCAACTTGACGCCCACTGGGCCAGACTGGTGTACCATGGCGAATGGTTCCACCCCTTGAAAGAGGCCATCGATGCCTTTATTGCCACAACCCAGAAAGCCGTCAATGGTGAATATGTGGTTGAGCTATACAAGGGTAACATCGATATTGTGGCCCGTTCTTCAAACAGTGGCCTCTTCTTTCCTGATGTACGCTCGATTAATAGCGCAAGCTTCAATCAGAAAGAATGTGCGGCTGCCGCACATATTCGCGGCCTCCCCTATGAACTGATTGCACGACGTAACAAGCAGGCTGGCATTGTGTGGGAAGGGATGCAATAGTGACGAAGCTATGGCAAAAAGGCTATCGCTTGCATGAGCAGGTCGAGCGTTTCGAGGCGGCGCAAAATAGCCTCCTCGACGCTCGCCTCGTACGCCATGACGTATGGGGCTCATTGGCGCATGCATCGATGCTCAAGCATGTAGGCATCCTGCAAGAGGCAGAACACCAGGCTTTACAGAGAGCCTTATGCACCATCTTAGAGTTAGAGCAGAATGGCGAGTTTTCTATCTCACCCTCCGACGAAGATGTGCATACAAGCATTGAGAACTATCTGGTGGCCCATGCTGGCGTAGCCGGTAAAAAGATTCACATGGCCCGTTCCCGTAACGATCAAGTGATCGTAGACCTACGCCTGTATGGCAAAGAGCAACTGCATAATGTGGCTGAGAAGTTGTGTACCCTCTGTGCCACTCTGCTAGAGGTGGCGGAGCGACACAAAGATCTGCCTATGCCCGGCTATACGCACATGCAGCGAGCTATGCTCTCCTCGGTTGGCCTGTGGATGGCCAGCTTTGCCGAGGCGTTGCTGGACGATGAACAGTTGCTGGCAACAGCATATGCACTCAACGATCAGTGTCCACTCGGTTCGGCAGCTGGCTATGGCGTGCCACTGGCGATTGACCGCCAGTACTGTGCCGATCTGCTGGGCTTCTCACGTGTGCAAAACAATGTCATCTATGTCCAAAACAGCCGGGGCAAGGTCGAGGCCGCCATCATCCAGACCCTGACCCAGATTATGCTCGACTTGAGCAAGCTGGCCCAGGATATTCTGCTCTTCGCGACGGCTGAGTACGGCTTCTTGCACATACCACAGGAGTTGTGTACCGGCAGCAGCATTATGCCTCAGAAACGCAATCTGGGAGTCATGGAACTGGTGCGTGCGCGTACTCAGACCATGCTGGCTCTGCAACAGCAGGTGCTTGGTATCCTGAGCGGTCTACCTTCCGGCTACAACATGGACTATCAAGAAACGAAACGGCCCTTTATGGAAGCCCTCGATCTAGTGCAGGAGAGCCTGGAGATTTGCACGCTAGTGGTAGGTACGTTCGATGTCAACACCGAACGCTTAATTGCCGCCTGCACCTTTGAGCTGTTCGCGGCTGATCGCGCCTATGAACTTGCCACCGTTGCTAACCTGCCCTTCCGCGATGCCTATCGCATCGTCGGCGCCGAGGTAACCGCCCTGCTAGATCGCCATCAACCCTTGCCCGTAGAGAGCCAGGAACAGTTGCGCGAACGCTTAGCGGCCCGTAGCCACCTGGGCGGTGCTGGCAATCTAGGCCTGGCCCAGACACATGAGCGGCTAACCCAGGCACAGAACACATGGACAGAACGCACAGCAAAATTCACAACAGCAATAGCAAACCTAGTAGGAACGCCTACTCAGGAATAGAATTCATACCAATCGGGAAGAAGTACAAATCGCCGAGGGGCAGGCCCTTGTGGCCGCCCGTTACGAACGAGAAGCTTCTGATGAGCGCGTAGGGGCGGGAGTGGAGCAGACGTGGGGGGCATCCTGTCTGGGGGACAGGTATAGGCCCTTGTGGCCGCCCGTGGGGAGTCTGGCCATGAGAGCAGCTCACCAATAAGGTACGGCGGGCAGCCACAAGGGCCCCAACCCCACATCTCCGCCGCCCCCGCCCCTACGCGAGACGCCCAGCAGCTCGTTCGGTTGATGTATAGAGGAGTAAAAACATGGCAACAGTGGTATTGGCTTATTCGGGTGGATTGGACACGTCGATAGCCATTCGTTGGATACAAGAACATTACGATCTAGATGTGATCACGGTGACCATTGATGTGGGCAATGCACGAGACTTGCCTGCAATCGCAGCACGGGCAGAGCAGATAGGAGCGGTGAAGTCCCTGGTAGTAGATGGACGTGCTGATTTTGTGCGCTACTTTGTGTGGCCCGCCCTGCAAGCAGGAGCAATCTATGAGGACGCTTATCCTCTGGCTACAGCCCTGGCACGCCCACTCATCGCACGACTACTGGTTGAGGTAGCACGTGCTGAAGGAGCAGTAGCGGTAGCGCATGGCTGCACAGGGAAAGGTAACGACCAGGTACGCTTCGATGTCTCGATTAACACGCTTGCACCTGATTTAAAAATCATTGCCCCTGTGCGTGAATGGAGTATGACACGCGATAACGAGATTGCCTATGCTGCCGCACACGGTATTCCTATTACAGTGACCAACGCCAGCCCCTACTCGGTCGATCAAAATCTGTGGGGGCGCAGTGTCGAGTGTGGCATCCTGGAAGATCCCTGGGAAGAGCCACCCGAAGAAGTCTATGCCTGGACAACCAATCCCAGTAGCAATGGTCACGCCAAGCACGAGCCGACGTATATGGAGATTACATTTGAGCATGGCATACCTGTAGCCCTGAACGGTGAAGAGGTGGAAGGGGTGACACTGATCGAAACGCTCAACAAAGTGGCAGGGTCCTATGGCATAGGGCGTATTGATCATATCGAAAACCGCCTGGTGGGCATCAAATCACGCGAAGTGTACGAGGCTCCGGCAGCTGTCGTCTTACATGCAGCACATAAAGCTGTGGAAGGTCTGACCCTGAGCCGCGATCAAGCGCGTTTCAAAGAGGTAGTGACCGCCGAGTATGGGCGGCTGATCTATAACGGTCAGTGGTACAGTGCTCTGCATCAAGACTTGGCATCGTTTGTGCAAAGTACACAACGCTTCGTGAGCGGTGTAGTACGTGTCAAGCTGTCGCCGGGAAACTATGCCATCGTGGGGCGCAAGTCAGAGCATTCCTTATATAATCATAGTCTGGCAACGTATGATAGCGGCGATCAGTTTGATCATAACGCTGCTCTGGGCTTTATCAAACTGTGGGGCTTGCCCTTGACAACCCAGGCACAGGCACAATTGCTGCCTGCCATTGGCGTTGAGGGCAATTTGTTGCCCGGAGGCCCAACCACTCTCAAAGGATGAGCATAAGTGGTTGGTGCAACATGCTGTGTGGTGTTGCACCAACCATCATTCATGAATGATTTCATCTGCTCACCGACTAACGCAGTTCCCCACGCACGAGGGCACGTGCGAGAGCGTTGTGACGCTGGATGAGCGTCGGTAGATCGACATCGAGCAGCATTTGGTCCTGAACGCGCACTCGTCCATTGATGACGCTCAAATCCACCTGCGGTGGGTGGCAAAAGACAAGCGAGGCCAGCGGATCGTGGGGAGCCCCTCCTGCGAGTCCCAATGTATCGAGCCGATAGCCGATAAAATCTGCCGCCATACCAGGCGCGAGATAGCCAATATCATTGCGACCCAGGACAGCTGCGCCGCCCCGCGTTGCCAGCCACAGAACTTCTCTAGCGGTCATTGCTGCCGGATTGCCCGTCACCCGGTGCAAGAGCAGCGCCTGGCGCGCTTCTGCAAGCATGTGCGAACTATCGTTGGATGCTGAGCCATCCACGCCGAGACCCACGCGCACGCCTGCCTGCCGCAGTGGCCCGATGGGGGCGATGCCTGAAGCGAGTCGCATGTTTGAGCTTGGACAGTGCGCGACGCCAGTGCGCGTCTGTCCCAAACGAGGAATCTCAGTTGTGCCTGGGTGAACCATGTGCGCATGCCAGACGTCCGGTCCCACCCAGCCGAGGTCTTCCGCCAGTTCTACAGGCGTCCGGCCAAAGGTCGCAGTGCAGTAGGCCGCTTCATCCAGCGTTTCGGCTAAATGGGTGTGTAAATGCACGCCATACGAGCGTGCCAGCTCCGCACTTTGCCGCATCAACTGGGGAGAGACGGAGAAGGGCGAACATGGAGCGAGCACGATGCGGAGCATAGCGTACCGGTTCGCGTCATGATAGTGCTCGATGGCTCGTTGCGAGTCACGGAGGATTGCTTCCTCGTCCTCGACCACACTATCCGGTGGCAGGCCGCCTTGTGATTCACCGACCGACATGGAACCACGGGCGGCGTGAAAGCGAAAGCCCATCTCAGTCGCCGCCGCGATCTGATCGTCGATGCGGGCACCGTTGGGCCAGATGTAGCAGTGGTCGCTCGACGTCGTACAGCCGGAAAGTATGAGTTCAGCGATGGCCGTTTTAGTGCTGATGGAGATGGCTTCGGGCGTGAGACCCGCCCAGATCGGGTAATGGATGCGCAGCCAGGAAAACAGATTGGCATCTTGTGCCGCGGGGAGATTGCGCGTCAGGGTCTGGTAAAAGTGATGATGCGTATTCACCAGGCCGGGAAGAAGAAGCATCTCCCGCGCATCGATCACGCGATCGGCCTGTTGCGGAAGCGCATCTGTCGGCCCTATCTGCCGGATCACATTTCCCTCCGCATAAATGCCCCCATCCGTCCAGCGGGTATCCGCATCATCCATTGACACGACCAGGGCAGCATGCTGAATGAGCAGCGATGTCATCTTGCGTTCAGCTCCTTGCTGCTTCCACGGCGGGTGCCTCGATGAGGTCTTGTAGGCGCAGGTTGGCTATCTTGGCGATCTCCACGAGAGCGACTGCCCTCTCCTGTGCTGGGGAGTTCTCCAAGCGGTCTTTGCCGCTCGCCAGGATGGTCTCCTTGGTGTTCTCCCTGACGCAGACCACCAGTGGGAAGCCAAATTTGTCACGGTAGGCTTTGTTCAGGCTGCTAAATGACTCGTACTCCTCTGGGGAGAGGCGATCGAGACCCGCCGAACTCTGATCCCGCAAGGATTCCGCACCCAGCAAACCCTCGACTGGGATCTGCATGATCTCGTACGCGTTGTATGCAGGTTCAGAGCTTGAGGGGGTCTGCTCCGATTTGAGCGCTCTGCCCAGATCGGGGTAGGATTGTATGAGTTCCAGCTGGCGCTCGGGTGGGGCGTCAAAGACGGTTTCCTGGAACGCACGGCGCAGTTCATAGACACTGTTGAAGGGGTGCTTTTGCCAGGCGGACTCAGCGATCCAGCCCCCACCTTGGAAGAGGCGTCCGAACTTCTCCACGAACTCGTTCTTGCTCAGGTGGTTCACCTGGCTGAGCGAGATCTTCTCTGGTTGCCAGGGCGTGGGGGTGACTTCCTCCACCAGTCTGCCCTTGCCGGTCAGGACATTGAAGAAGAGGTTCAGCAGGATGGCGGCCAGGCTGCCCATCGTGATGCTGTTGCCCACGATGATCTGCACTCCTGACGGAAAGTTCTTGTAGAAATCCGGAAAGGCCACGGGAATCATGGCCAGCCCGATGCTGACGGCCACGATGACCACGTTATGTTCATCATGGAAGTTGACCCGTGAGAGCGTTTGTATGCCGACCACGGCGACGGTGGCGAAGAGCACGGTTGCCGCGCCCCCAAGTACGGATGGAGGGATGGCCGCGACGAGCGCGGCAACCTTGGGAAGGAGCCCGAGCAGGATCATGATTCCGCCTGCGGCTGCCACGACGAAGCGGCTCTTGACGCGGGTCAGCCGTACGAGCCCGATATTTTCCGCAAAGCTGGTGTAGGGGAAGGAGTTCAGGATACCACCGAGCAGCGTGGCGAGCCCGTCTGCCCGCAGTGCCCGCGCAAGGTCCTCCCGGTGGATGGTCTTCTCCACGATCTCGCCGACAGCAAAGACGTCGCCCGTTGTCTCCACGGCCGTGATCAGCATGACAACTATCATGGAGATGATGGCGGCCAGGCCGAACGTCGGGGGCCCAAAGTGGAAGGGCGTGGTGATGCCCACCCACCCTGCTTTCCCAACTCCACTGAAGTCAACCAGTCCAAATGCTGCAGCGACACTTGTGCCGACGACCAGCCCGAGGAGGACGGCGATGGTGCTGAGGAAACCACGGAAAAACCGGTAGATGAGGAGGATCAGCAGCAGAGTTCCGGCCGCGAATGCCAGGTTCGTGAGACTGGCAAAATTAGGGGCTACCGGGTTGCCACCACCTGCGTCCTGGATCGCCACTGGCACTAAGGTGACGCCGATGATCGTGATGACCGTGCCGGTCACCACTGGTGGGAATAGGTGCAGTAGCCGACTGTAGTAGGGGGCGATCAGGAACGTGAAGATGCCGGCGATGATCACAGCACCGTAGATCTCGCGCAGTCCCACCGCGCCGCCGCCCGCCGCGTTGCCAATGGCGATCATCGGTGCGACCGCGGTGAAGGTGACTCCCTGGATGAGCGGCAGCCGAATGCCGACTTTCCAGAAGCCGACAGACTGGATAATGGAAGCGATCCCACAGGTGAAGAGGTCAGCGCTAATCAGTTGGATCAGTTGCTCGTTTGAGAGCCGGATCGCCGCCGCCAGCAGCAGCGGTACGATGACTGCGCCCGCGTAAAATGCCAGTACATGCTGGATTCCATAGACCGCCAGGCGCCCCAGTGGAGGAACCTGGTCCACCGGGTGGGCAGCGCTGCTGCGCCCCCTTCCTTTGAATGCTGTTAGAACACTTTGTATGCTAGCCATCCTTTAATCCCTTGTCCTTTCTGCTGGCAAAGCCCGGTCGAGAGCGCTTCGCTCATGCGCTCCAGGCTCGAATCCAGCACGCCTGAATGAGCTTGTTGCCGAAGGGCAATAGCTTCTTGAACGCTGTCCCGGTTTTTGACGCGGCCTCCTTCCTCTTCCAGGCGCGCGGTACATTCCCATGGACCGACGGTAATACGTAGCATGTTCGTCAATCGATGTCCTCCTCATTTTTCTTGTTGCTTCGTGAGAGCCGCCAGCACCCGCTCCGGGATCATCGGCTGCTCGGAGAGCCAGACGCCAGTCGCGTCATGGATCGCGCTCGCGACCGCCGGGGCAAAGCATGACAGTGGCATCTCTGCCATCCCACGAGCCCCGAAGGGTCCATGGGGGTCGGCCAACTCCAAGATGACCGGTATTACCTCCACTGGCATGTCGAGTACCGTCGGCAGCAGGTAGGTGCTGAAGTAGGGCGTAAGCACCCGACCATCACGCACCTGGAAGTTTTCGAGCAGTGCATAGCCGAGCGCCTGGGCAAGACAACCCTCGATCTGCCCCTCCACCTGCTGCGGGTTGATGGCCCGCCCCACGTCATGCGCACTAATGATGCGCAGCACCTGCACTTGCCCCGTCAGCGTGTTCACTTCCACCTCCACCGCCTGCGCTGTATAGCCATAGCAGAAGTTGGGCCGCCCCGCCCCGGTCACCGGATCAAGCGGTGTCGTCGCCGGTGGTCGGTACTGCACCGTGGCCTCCGCGTAGTACTTCTCCGACTCGCTCCACTTGGCACGGGCGGCCACCGCAGCATCATGCACGGCGCGTCCGGCCATGAACGTCAGGCGCGAGGCGGAGGCACTGCCCGCATTGGGCGAGATGCTGCTATCATCGGCGACCAGCGTCACCTTCTCCAGCGGGACCCCCAGCGTCTCGGCGACGATCTGCCGCATCGCCAAGTGCGAGCCTTGCCCCACCTCGGCCGCACCAACGCGCACTACGACCCGTTCGATTTCTGCCTCGCCATAGATTTCCGCTGTCGCCATGGCCTGCTCGGGGAAGCCAAACGAATAGCCCACATTCTTCAGCCCGCAGGCAATGCCGATTCCCCGGCGCAGGTGTGCTGCCGAGCTCAGGCGCGGCTGACCGTCGTACCCCCACCGCTCGCGTGCTTCCGCGACACAGCGCTCCAACACCTCCCGCACGGTCACCCCCTCCGGCAGTGGCTGCTGCGTCGGCTCCAGGTCACCTTCACTGTACAGGTTGATGCGCCGCATCTCGATCGGGTCGATGCCCAGCGCATGCGCCAGCCGCGTGACCATGATCTCCGCGCCAAACTGCGACTGCGGCCCGCCAAAGCAGCGGAAGGCCCCACAGGGAACATTGTTGGTGTAGACCGCGTAACCATCAACGCTGATGTTGGGCACATTGTAGCAGCCGCTGGAGAAGAGCGTCGCCACCTTGGTCACCTCCACGCTGGTGGAGGCATAGGCACCCCCATCGGCGATCACCTCGGCTTCCACGGCAGTGATGTACCCATCCTTCTTCGCGCCCCAACGGCAACGAATGAACATGGGATGGCGCTTGTGATGAGCGATCATCGACTCCTCGCGACTCCAGACCATCGCCACCGGCCGCTGTAACTTCCAGGCCGCCAGTGCCAGCAGGTGCTGGACGGAGAGGTCCTCACGCCCACCAAAGGCACCGCCAATCGCCGCATAGCGCACCACCACCTTCTCCTCCGGTAGCCGCAGTATCGCGGCGATCTGGCGGCGGTCCTCATGCATCCACTGGCCGGCCGTCTCGATCACCACGTGGCCCTGTTTGTCGATATAGGCGATCCCCGCCTCAGGCTGGAGGAAGGCGTGCTCCTGCCAGGAGGTACTAAACTCGCCAGAGAGCACCACATCGGCCTGGGCCATCGCATGTGCGGTGTCCCCTTTGCGGATGGGCATGTGCAGCAACACATTGGAGCCGTGGCGTTCATGGACCAGTGGCGCATTGGGCACCATTGCCGCACGCGGGTCGGTGACCGCGGGCAGATCCTCATACTCTATATGGACCAGCTTGGCACCGGCGACAGCGGCCTCCTTGCTCTCTGCTGCCACCAATGCCACCTTGTCACCCTCGAAGCGCACCACATCGCCGCACAGGACCGGCTGGTCAGCGTCGATGAGCCCGTAGGCGTTGTAGGGCACATCGCGTGCGGTCAGCACGGTCACCACCCCAGGTGACTTAAGGGCGGCACTAGTATCAATCGATTTGATGCGTGCATGCGGGCAATGGGCGAAGACGACCTGCAGATGGAGCATGCCCGGCCGCACCAGGTCAGCCGGATAGCGGGTCGTGCCTGTGACTTTGCCCAGCGCATCCGTGCGTGGTAGCGACGCGCCGATCAGATGGGTTGTCATGCTTGACCTCCTTTTGTACTTTCCGCGGCGCGGGCCACCGCGTCAAGGATCTTGCGGTAGCCAGTGCAGCGACAAATATTGCCACTAAGTGCGATGAGCGTTTCATCGAGACTGGGATGTGGGCGTTCTTCCAGCAGCTTAGCGCCAGCCATCAGCATGCCAGGGATACAAAAGCCGCACTGCACCGCGCCGCAGTCGATAAAGGCTTGCTGGAGTGGATGCAACTCAGCTCCATACGCTGCTCCTTCCGCCTCCCCTTCAGCCGAGAGTCCCTCGATCGTGGTAATCCTGCTGTTATGGGCCTGGGCTGCCGGAACCAAGCAGGACATAACCGCCTGTCCATTGAGCCAGACAGTGCAGGCCCCACACTCACCCTCGGCGCAGCCTTCCTTCGTGCCAGTCAGCGCGGCATCTTCACGCAGCATATTCAGCAGCGTCTTCTGCTGTGCCTGAGCAATCAGGTAGGGCTTGCCGTTGATGACAGTGTTGATGACTCCATCAAATGGGCTGGGTGGAGGCGTTGATTCCAGCTTCGCTTCACTGAGGGCAGTATTCGCATCCAGCAGCACCGGTTGCGCCCTCCATCCCTCGGCTTGCTTGCCATCCGCAATCCGCTGCAGTGCAAGCGTGACGAGAGTAGATACCGTCGCTTGGCGATAAGTAGCTGATCCACGCACATCATCGATAGGTGAGACATCTTTCAAGACCAGTTGACCGGCCTCGCGACACGCTCTTTCGTCGAGCTGCTTCCCCTCGAGATATGCTTCGACAGTGCGTGCATGCACAATTGTTGCTGCCAGAGCCCCCAGCGCAATCCGCGCATTGGTCACCGCCTCATCGTCAAATGTCAATACTATCGCTATATCGAGCACTGAAATCGCCTGCGCCCGCCGCAATCCAAGCCTCAAGAACAGACCACGCTGGTTCGCATTCATCACAGGGATGCGAATTTCGCGAATCAGCTCGTTGGGGTGGAGCACGGTACGGCGGTAGCCAGTGTAGAAATCATCCAACGCCACCACGCGCTCACTACCACGACGGGCCAGCACAAGTTCTGCACCCAATGCTGTAAGAGCCGTAATCGTATCATTCGCCGGTGAAGCCGTCACTAGGTTACCGGCGATGGTCGCACGATTGCGGATCTGTGGTGCGCCGACCTCCCAGCAGGCTTGGGCTAATGGCAGAGCATGCTGCACACAGGCCGTAGATGCGATCACGTCGTTGTGGGTAGTGAGTGCACCTAAAAGGATAAGTGAGTGCACCTAAAAGGATAAAGCCATTCTCCTCACGTATATAGCTGAGGTCGCGCAGGGCCGTAATGTCGATCAGCGTGGTTGTGGGACGTACGCCGCGCTGCAATTCGACAAGGACATCAGTGCCGCCCGCAATGATGCGAGCCTTCCCCGCGTACTCCTGAAGCAGCTCCAGCGCTTCCTCGACACCGCTTGGTTGAAAATAGGTTTGCCACATACATACTTCCTTTCGGAGGTCATCACCTAACTCCCACGATACGTACTGTAGGCCCAAGGCGAAACGAGCAGCGGCACATGATAATGAGCAGTTGGCTCGGCGATCCCGAACCGGATCGGCACATGATCCAGAAACGGGAACGTTGGGCTCGTTCCTGTTTCTGCAGCAAAGTACTCACCCACAGCAAACACCAACTCATAAATACCCGCTACAACTTCATCACTCACAAGCAGTGGCTCATCCGTGCGTCCATCAGCATTGGTCCGCACAGTTTTCAACAACCGGCGACCATCGCCCGCTGGATCCAGTTGCCAGAGCTCAATGGTCATATTGGCAGCTGGACAGCCTCGCGCCGTATCAAGCACATGTGTGGTAAGCCCACCTGCCATCTCACTTACTCCCGCTTGCTTCGATCTTTCTCGACATCGTCAGTTTGATCAGACCATAGGCCGGGAACGGATCACTATACACTTTCTGTTTCGGATCGGTCTCGGATGTGGCGATGGGGTCGCGTGTGAGATTGTGCCCTTCGAAGGATGTCTCCACCATCTGCGGGAAGCGATCTAGCAGTCGCAAACCCATCTCATGGATCAGGTGTTGAATCGACTCGCTCACAAATTCATGGAAGACGGTCTGCGCCACATCACGGACCTGCTCATGAGGAATATAGTGTGTCTGCATATCTGCAGGATCCCTATACTTCCAATGGACATCCAGGTAAATATATAAGGGGCGATCTCCCCGTTCAGGTAAGGTCGTGTAGGCATCACGGGCGAAATGGGTAAAGGCGCTCCCGCTTACCTTCAATAAATGCATCCCCACTTGCCCACAGTGATGTCCAGTAATCTTCGCAGTTCCATCAGCATAGTCAAAATCTATAGTGGCCGTGGCATAGTCATCGTGGGACCGACTGAACAACACATTGCTGTCCCCAAAGCGCCCTTGACCGCCTTGAGGCACCTGGGCTGCCCTAAAGGGCAGTTCCCTGCCTGTCATGCGCAAGAGCTCCATCTGGGGGTACGTTACCAGAAATTGTTGCCCGAGATGTTCAAGAAGCCCCTCGAGCGTTGATCCCTTGAACGCGAGGGACTGTCGCAGGATAAAGTTCTTCATGGTGTCAGTCGCGACGACCATGGAATTGTCACCCTTGGTGTACGATGGAAGAAAGTTCTCCCCAAAGACCTCGACATCGACCTCCACTGCCAAGAGAATGTTCTCTCTACCAGTAAATGACGACTCGGGGATCGGGGGCACGCCCGAAAGCGGAGTGGCATACATACGGTAGACAGGAACCCGTGATTTGCCATAGCTGATCACATAATTGTACTGATTCTCAGCACTCATCACTGTCCTCCTTGAGCTAATAAAAAGGACCAACACTGCAAGAAAGTATACTTGACTGGGCAGTCAAGCAGCCAATAGCTGTGCCTCCATACGTCCGCGTCCTGCGGCCCTGGCACTGTTCACACTACTTAGTTTCATCCACATGAACGGTATCGCGTAAGCGAAACCAGCAGATCTTGGCGATCTCGCCGAGAGCAGTCTCGATCTCGCTCTGACGGGTGTTATGAAGACGAGACGCAAAACCTGCCAGGATACTCTCTTTCTTGTTCTCGCGTACAGAGATCACGAAAGGGAAATCAAAGCGGTCACGATAGGTCTGATTCAGCCGCTTGAAGGTCGCCATTTCCTCTGGCGAGAGGCGATCCAACCCGGCTGATACTTGTTCGCTTGTTGACTCCGGGGTAAGGGTGCCAGCGAGGGCTGCCTGTCCGACCAGGTCCGGGTGCGCCTGGATCAGTGCCACTTGCTGCTCGACAGGTGCCTGAAAGATGACCTGACACAAAGCCTGATACAGCTGTGTCAGACTGGTAAATGGTCGAGCATGCCACGCCTGTCTGACAATCCACGGTGACCCTTCAAAAAGCGAACTGAGGGTCGTGACAAAGCCGTCCTGGTCAAGTCTATTGATCTCCTCTAGTGTCAGCTGTTTTGGCATGATATCTGTTCCTCATCGACGGCAAGGCCCACCACCAGGTTGGCACGAGTCCATCTCGATATTCAGGAAACCTCCTTCAGGGGAGTGGCCTGGCACTCCAAGTAGAGCAACAGGTGTAGATGATGGACTTATTTTTACTTATCGGAAATTGAATTTCCACATACCAAAGTATAATCATTTTTCCTGATACTGTCAAGGGTGTTTTTATGATTTTTTTCCATGGACTCTTCGTCTTTGCACTTTTGAAGAAGAGGGAGTATAAGGATGGCCGAAGAAGCCAACGCCTGAGGTAACACCCAGGATTTGCTGACGTCGGCACGATGATATGGAAGGAAGTGGTACGAGTCGGATGGCAAAAAGGAAAACACCCACGGTCAAATAACCGAAAAGGAAACTTGACCGTGAGAGTGAGACTTGGAACAAAATTCCTTGGCGCAAGCTAGAGCAACATTACCTTCTATGAACCGCTCTTTTCAGGGAAGAACCCCATCCTTA
>WNGR01001178.1_pt1 | contig 29361 bp, 28 predicted proteins | sample 5407581 | NCBI WGS metagenome assembly WNGR01 (sample SAMN13153383, study PRJNA577476) | soil metagenome | isolation source: 80 cm soil or saprolite under Garry oak tree replicate 2 | place: USA:California | collected 2016-06-15
CCCAGACCTGGGACATGGACGGGGCGGCGGCCAACTTCCCCGACATCAACTTCGTCATCTTCCACGTCGGGCTGCCGTTCCTCGACGAGACCTGCTGGCAGCTGATCAGGTACCCGAACCTGTACGCGTCGATCGCGGCGACGATCAACTTCCTGGTCCGGGCGCCGCGGATGTTCGCCGAGATCCTGGGCAAGCTGCTCTTCTGGTGCGGCGAGGACAAGATCATCTACGGCTCGGAGGCGCCGCTGTTCCACCCGCAGTGGGCGCTGCGCGCGTTCATGGACTTCCAGATCCCCGAGGACCTGTGCGCCGGCTACGGCTACCCGCCGCTCACCGACCAGGCCAAACGCAAGATCCTCGGCGAGAACCTGCTGCGCCTGCACGGCCTGGACCTCTCGGAGGTCAAGGGCCGGCTGGGCGCCAGGAGCTAGGCAGCCTCGGGCGCGGCACCGAGACCGGTAAGCCGGCCTGCCTGACTGGCGGCCAGCATTCCGGGCGGCCAGGCAATTATGTCTTGACAAGCGGGGATAATCGCAACAATTATCGTCTTAGCGCAGGTAGGGCGGGCAGGCCGCGATCTTGAGATGTCGCATGGCCCGCCGGCGGGACGCGCAGGCTGTCGAGGGAGCGACGGCCGCGGGGCACTGCGTGATTCACAAAACAAGGCAAGGGGAGGGGCCTAGCTATGGACCCAGTAACATTAATAGTTGTAGTGGCCATAGTGGCGCTAGTCGTCTTCTGGGTGCGAAAGCGCAAGCGACGCGCCACTGAGACCCTGGATCTCACGCTGGCCGTGGTCGGCTACGAAGCGTCGGGCAAGACCGTGTTCATCGGCAGCATGTTCAACGAGCTGAGGGTGCCCGATGCCAGCGGCATCTTCCTCGATACCAGCCCGGAGAACGCGGGCAGGCTGGCCGCTCTCTACAACACGACGGCGGACACCGACAAGAAGTTCCCTGATTCGACCAATAAGGGAGAGCTGATCGAGTGGCCCTTCACGGTGAAGGCGAAGTCCGCGACGGGCGTCACGGAAATCGGCAGATTTTCTTATCTGGACTTCGCCGGCGAATCGCTCCGCGAGTTGTATACGGCCGCACCCAATCCCGAGACACAGCGGCTCCACGACCGCTTCAAGAGTGCCGACATCCTGATGGCCGTGCTGGACGGCCTCCAGGTCAAACGTTTCCTGGAGGGCCGCCCGCTACCCGGCTTCCGCAACGACCTGAGCACGCTGCTCTCACTTCTGTCCAACCACACCAAGGCCGTGAACCTCATCCTGACCAAATGGGACATCCTGGAAGACCAGTACACCTTCCGGCAGGTGGTCGAGCGCCTGCTCCAGATCACCACCTTCGCCAATTTCGTAAAGGCGCACCGGGTCCTCGGCGTTTGCCGGCTGATTCCAGTCAGCTCGGTGGGACCCGGCTTCGTTCACGAAGTCGGGGACTCGATGCGCAAGGTACCCGGCAAGGTGATCAACCCGGTCCGGGTCGAGATCCCGGTCGCCTGCGCGCTTCCCGACGCACTCACCGCGCAGCGGCGCAAACCGGAGGCGGCCGGGCATTCGACGCTGCTGACCTGGGCCAAGGCCATGAAACTGAACCTGGGGGTGATCCAGATCGACTTCAGCTCGTTCGGTGCCGCGGCGGCCGTGGTGACCCCGGCGCAGAACACGCCCGCCGCCATCAGCCAGCTCGTCCGGTACTGCACGGCCAAAGTGGGCCGGCTGGAGAGCGACTTCCCCGAATCCGACCTGGTCCGATTCGTCTACCAGCAGGGGATGTGATGGTGGCGGCGCGGGCATGGCCCTACGCGGTCACCAGGGGCGCCGCGGCTGGCTATCAGGCCATCGTGGGACCGGGTTTTCTCGCGGATGCCGGGCAGGCCTATGTGCTCGAATACGCGAGCAGGGAAGAGATGTCCGGGGCCGATGCCATCACGGTGCGCGAGGTACTTGGTGTCACCCGGGAGCCGTTGTCGCTCGCCTACCGTGTGCTGGAGGCGCGAGCCCATCGCTACGGGCTCGGCGGCGACGGTGTCCTGGAGGACCGCGCGGGCCGCGCCATCCGGGTCTTCGAGGGGCTGGTGCTGCAACTTCCCGCGGAACGAGTGCCATCGCTCGGTCTCACGACGGCAGACTTCGACGCGGTCACCGCGGTGACGGCCCCGGCGTTCCGCAAGCTGTGGACGGCTGAGAGCCGCGTCGAGCCGGAGACCTCGGCCGCGATATCCGTCGGAGGGGCCCGCTCCGACGGCAGGCCCCTGGACCTGCGGGTGGCGGAACCGTACGTGGTGCCGGGCAGCACCGCTAAACATGCCGGCCAGCGCCGCATCCCGCCGGACGGCCGCCCGGCGGCGACCGGTGAACCGCGTCCCCGGCGCGCCCGCCTGATCACGGCCGCCGTCTTGGCCTGCCTGCTGGCCGCGCTCCTGGCGTGGTTCCTGAACCGGCCGTCACCGGCTTCAGCTCAGGTGACCGTCCAGCGGCTTTGCTCGGATCTCAGCAGCGGCGATACCAGCGGGGCCTATCAGCAGTTCTCGGACGCCTACCGTCATGCGACGAGCCTGCCCGCGTTCGGCTCGAGCTTGCTGGGGTCCAGCGCCAGCGGCAGCTGCCGGTCGACGACCGTTGCCGCTGATCACGCTACGCTTACCCTCCAGCGGGCCGACCGCACCGTCAGGATCGTCACGCTGGACTTGCAGTCCGAAGCCGGCCAGTGGCGGATAACGACGATGGAGGTGAGCCCTTAGCCTCACTGGTCTCGCAGGGCGCCGGGCAGCAGCTCCGGCGGGAAGTCCTGGTAGGCGACGGGGACGAGCCAGCGGCGGATGGCGGCGGTGCCGACCGAGGTGTAGGCGGGGGCCGTGGTGGCGGGCCACGGGCCGCCGTGGTGCTGTGCGGCGACCACCGCGACGCCGGTGGGCCAGCCGTTGCAGACGACCCGGCCCGCGATGTGATCGAGCACCGCGACCACCTGGCGGGCCAGTTCCAGGTCTTCCGCTGACGCCGTGTCGACGTGCACCGTTCCGACGAGGTTGCCTGCCAGCGCGCCCAGGACCGGGAGCAGGTCCTCGACCGACGGGTAGGTGATGACCAGCCCGGCGGGCCCGAACCGCTCGCGGGACAGGACCGCGATGTCGGCGGCGAACTCCTTCAGGGTCAGCTGGAACACCCGCGGCGTGGCACCCCACGGTCCCGGGCCGGGCTGCCCGGCGGCCAGCTCGGTGACGCCGGGGTGCTCCGCGGCCTCGGCCACCGCGTCCTGGTAGCCGGCGAAGATCCGGCCGGACAGCATCGGGCCGCCCGCCGAGGCGCCGACCGCCTCGCCGACCGCGGACAGCAGGCCCACGTCCACGGGGACGAACAGCAGGCCGGGGTTGGTGCAGAACTGCCCGGTGCCGAGGGTCAGCGAGCCGGCGTACCCGGTGGCGATCGCGGCCGGGCGGGAGAACGCCGCACCCGGCAGTACCACCGACGGGTTGACCGAGCCGAGCTCGCCGTAGAACGGGATGGGAACCGGGCGCTCGGCGCAGATCCGGGCCAGGGCCAGGCCGCCCGCGGTCGACCCGGTGAACCCGGCCGCCGCTATCAGCGGGTGCCGCAGCAGCCGCAGGCCCGCCTCCACGCCGTGCACCAGGCCGAACGTGCCAGCCGGAGCCCCGGCGGAGGCCAGCGCTCCGGTCACGATCTCGGCGCACACGTCGGAGGTGACCGGGTGAGCCTCGTGCGCCTTGACCACGACCGGGCACCCGGCGGCCAGCGCGGACGCCATGTCCCCGCCGACGGTGGAGAACGCGAACGGGAAGTTCGACGCCGCGAACACGGCGACCGGGCCGATCGGCCGGTCGATCCGGCGCAGGTCCGGCACCACGCCCTCGGCCGGCGTGACCGCGGCGTCGAGGTAGCCGCCGTCCCGCAGCACGGCCGCGAACAGCCGCAGCTGCCCGGTCGCGCGAGCGACCTCCCCGGTCAGCCGCTCGCCGCCGAGCGCGGTCTCGGTGTCGGCGATCGCCGCGAGCTCGCCCGCCCGGGCGCCCAGCGCGTCGGCCACCGCCTCCAGCGCCTCGGCCCGGTGGCCGAACGCCGCCCACGCCGGGGCCGCGGCCGCCGCCGCGGCCACGACCGCGTCCACCCCGGCGTCCGGGGTCTCGGCGACCGGTTCCCCGACGGGTTCTCCGGTCCTCGGGTCAAACCCCTGAATCATCAGCCCTCCTGGCTACGTGGGGTTGGGTTCTGGATTGCGGCCGGGCCTGGCCAGGAAGCCGAAGTCGCAGCCCTCGTTGGCCTGGGTGATGTGCTCGGTGTACAGGGCGCCGTAACCCCGCTCGAACTTCGGCTGGGGGGGCTGCCACCGTTCGCGACGCTCCGACCAGGCCCGTTCGGGAATATCCAGGGACAGTTCGCGGGCTGCCACGTCCAGCGTGATGAGGTCCCCGGTCTGGACCAAGGCCAGCGGTCCGCCGACGAATGCCTCGGGGGCCACGTGCAGCACGCAGGCGCCGTAGCTGGTGCCGCTCATCCGGGCGTCGGAGATCCGGACCATGTCGCGGACGCCGCGGGCCAGCAGGTAGTCGGGGATGGGCAGCATGCCGTACTCGGGCATGCCGGGACCGCCCTTCGGCCCGGCGTTGCGCAGCACCAGGACCGAATCGGGCGTGATGTTCAGCGCCGGGTCGTTGATCCGCTCCTGCAGCTCGGCGTAGGAGTCGAAGACGACCGCGGGGCCGGTGTGCTTGGCCAGTCGCGGCTCGGCGGCGATGTGCTTGATGACCGCGCCGTCCGGGGCCAGGTTGCCGCGCAGCACCGCCACCCCGCCCTCGGCGGCCAGCGCGGTATCGGGCGTGCGGATGACGTCGGGGGCGTGGACGGGTACCTCGGTGATCTTCTCGCCGAACGGGCGGCCGGTGACTGTCACCCGCTCCGGATGCAGCGTCCCGGGCACCTTGGCCAGCTGGCCCAGCAGGGCCGGCAGGCCTCCCGCGAAGTAGAAGTCCTCCATCAGGTATCGCCCGCTCGGCCTGACGTTGGCCAGCCACGGCACCCGGCGCGAGATCGCGTCGAAGTCGTCCAGGGTCAGCTCCACCCCGGCCCGGCCGGCCATCGCGATCAGGTGGATGAACGCGTTGGTGGAGCCGCCGAGCGCGAGCACGGTGGCCACCGCGTCCTCGAACGCCTCCCGGGTGAGGATCTGGTCCGGGGTGAGGTCCTCCCAGACCATGGCCACGATCCGGCGGCCGCTGGCCACGGCCATCCGGTAGTGCGCCGAGTCGACCGCGGGGATGGAGGCCATCCCGGGCAGGGTCATGCCGAGGGCCTCGGCGGCGGAGGTCATCGTCGAGGCGGTGCCCATCGTCATGCAGTGGCCCGGTGACCGGGCGATGCCGCACTCGAGTTCGGCCAGTTCGCAGTCGCCGACCAGCCCGGCCCGCGCGTCGTCCCAGAACTTCCACATGTCGGTGCCGCTGCCCACCGGCTGGCCGCGGAAGTTGCCGCGTAGCATCGGGCCCGCGGTCACGTAGATGGCCGGGATGCCGGCGCTGGCCGCGCCCATCAGCAGGGCCGGCGTGGTCTTGTCGCAGCCGCCCATGAGCACCGCGCCGTCGGCCGGGTAGGAGCGGAGCAGCTCCTCGGTCTCCATCGCCAGCAGGTTGCGGTACATCATCGGGGTCGGCTTCTGGAACGTCTCGCTGAGGGTGGCCACCGGCATCTCGACCGGGAAGCCGCCGGCCTCGAGCACGCCCCGCTTGACCTGCTCGGCCCGCTGGCGCAGGTGCATGTGGCAGGGGTTCAGCTCGGACCAGGTGTTCAGGATGGCGATGAGCGGCTTGCCCAGGTGCTCCTCGCCCTCCACGCCCAGCTGGCGCATCCTCGACCGGTGGCTGAACGCCCGCAGGCCCGAGGTGCGCTCGCCGCCGAACCAGCGGTAGCTGCGCAGCTCCTCCGGCTTCTTCACAGCATGCCCCAGCCGGTGAGGAGGGCGCGGATCTCGTCCTTGACGGCGGCCGGGAGGGGGCCGGCGTCCCTGGCTACGGCGGCGAACGTGCTGGCGTCGCGGACGCCGTACTTGACGCCGACGACGTTCGGCGCCCGGTCGGCGAGCACGGCGATGTCCGCGCCGGCGATGCGCTCGTCCCTGACGTAGAGCACGATCCCGAGGTCAGGAACTGCCGCGGCGATGGCGGCGTGGTACTCGATCCAGCCTTCCCGGGAGACGTAGGGGTGCACCGGCTGGTGGATCATGATCATGCGGGCGCCGTGCTCCCGGGCGTGCCCGGCCGCCTCGATCGCGGTGGCGATGTCGTGGCCGACGCCGGCCAGCAGCTCGGTCCCTGGCTCCGGTCCGCGGCAGGCGCGGGCCGCCGTCTCCACGACCTGCCTGGCCTCGGCCTGGGTGAGCGCGTAGAACTCGCCGGTGTTGCCGTTCGGGGTGATGACCGTGATCCCGCCGTCGGCCAGGCGCCGGGTCAGCGCGGCGTAGCCCTCCCAGTCGGGGCTCCCGCCGGCGTGCAGCGGCGTGACCGGCACGGCGACTACCGTGGCGAGGGCGTGCCGCAGGGTTTCCGCGACGGCCGGGGTGAAGCTCATCTGCTGTGGTTCTCCTGTGATTTAAGGAAATTTCGGCTGACGAAGGCAATGATGTGGCGGCGGAGCAGGGTGGCCGCCCGTTCGGCGTCACCATCCTGCGCGGCCTGGAGCACGGCCAGGTGTTCCGCCGCCTCCCGCTCCCAGCTGGGAGTCTGCCGCCCGCCGGGCTCGTGGCGCCAGGCGGCCACGCTGACCAGGGCCGTCTGATCGCGCAGGTCGTCGAGCATCTGGACCAGCAGCGGGTTGCCGCAGCCGGCGTAGAGCTCACGGTGGAAGTCGCGGTTAGCCAGGCTGCGTTCGGCCTGGTCGCGGGCGCTGTGGGCGCGATCAAGAGCCTGGTGCGCGGGCCGCCAGTCGCGGCCTGCGGTTACCGCGCGGGCCAGCGCCTCGGGCTCGAGCAGCAGGCGGACGTCGTACAGATGCCTGGCCTGCTCGTCATCGACGATGCGGACAGCCGCACCCTTGTACGGGTTCATGGTCACCAGGCCCGCGCCGGCCAGGGTCTTCAGCGCCTCGCGCACCGGGGTCTTGGATACGCCGAGCACTTCGGCCAGGTCGGTCTCGACCAGCGGCTGCCCGGGCTTGAGCTCGCCGGCCAGGATCGCGTGCTTGATCGCCCCGAGCACGGCGACCGTCCGGGACGGCAGCGCCCCCGCTGCCCCGGTCAGGAACGCGGGACCGGGCATCGCGGTCGTGCTGGGCGGGGACATGCTCGGTGTAGACATCATGTATCGCATCTCATATATGACCGGCTCCGAGCGTACGCCGAGGCGACATTGGGTGTCAATTAGGGATAGTGGATCGTTACACCCGCTATGACAGGTCTGGCGATCCACAATGACGCGAAGGCCGCCGGGGCCGCGGAAATGTCGGTGGGGGGTGGTGGGATAGCAGGTATGGAGACGTTCACGCTGGTCCCGCGGGGGCCGTTCTCGCTGGCGGCCAGCATCAGGTTCCTGGAGGGGTTCACGCCCGCGTCGTACTCGGGGGCGGCGGCGGGCGTGCTCGAGCTCGCATTCCCCGTGGAGGGCAGCTGGCGGACCGTGGGGACGCTGCTGCTGCGGACGCGGCTGGAGTACGAGACCGGCGAGATCACCGGCAGGCAAGGTCACGCCGGACGGCCCCAGATTAGTTAAACTGGGGTTAGCACGTGGTTGCGCCTAGGGTTCCGCTGGCTGTCCGCGCCGTGACAAAGCGCACGGCACAACGACAATCAGGGCGGCAGGGACTGGACCGAGCGGCGCCGCGACCTGGCTGAACCGGCTGGCCCTGACCTGACTGGCAGGGTGCAGGCAGGGAAGCCGGGGAACACCTGACGGGATAGAAGCCCTGAGGGCTCCTGTTCAGCCTGCCTGAGGAGCCCCGTTGGACCGGTCGACCACCCTCTCCCTCACCGTCACGCTCGCGGTCCTGGCCGCCGCCGTCACGCACGCGACCTGGAACGCGATCGCGCACGGCATCAAGGACCAGACGCTCGCGTTCGCGCTGATCGGCGTGGGCGGCATCGTGATCGGGATCCCGCTCGTCATCGTGGCCGCCATGCCCAGGGCGGCCTGCTGGCCGTACCTGCTCGCCTCGGTCGCCATTCACGTCTTCTACAACCTGCTGCTGATGCGGTGCTACCGGCTGGGCGAGTTCGGCCAGGTCTACCCGCTGGCCCGGGGCACCTCGCCGCTGGTGGTGACGATCCTGGCGGCGATCTTCGTGCACGAGCACCTGGCGCTGCCCCAGGTGGCCGGGGTCCTGGTGGTGTCCGCGGGGCTGGCGGTGCTGGTCCTGGCGGGCCGGCGGCCTGGCCGCGCGGGGGGGTCTGGGGGGGTCGTCCCCCCTGGCATGCAGCGCGCGGCGTTCCTGGCCGCCGTCGGCACCGGCCTGACCATCGCCGCCTACACCACGGTGGACGGCGTGGGCGTGCGGCTGTCGGCCAGCCCGGTCGGCTACATCGGCTGGCTGATGGTGCTGGAGAGCCTGGGCGTGCCGATGTTCGCCCTGGCCCGGCGCCGCGACGTGCTGCTGAAGCAGCCGAAGCGGATCCTGCTGGCCGGCCTGGCCGCCGGGGCGCTGAGCGTGCTCGCCTACGGCCTGGTGCTGTGGGCCCAGACCCACGGCGCGCTGGCCCCGATCGCCGCCCTCCGCGAGACGAGCGTCATCTTCGGCGCCATCATCGCCACGCTGGTCTTCCGCGAGCCGTTCGGCCGCACCCGCATCGCCGCCACCGTGCTGGTCGCGGCGGGCATCGTGCTGCTGAACGCCGGCTAGCGCCGGGGTCAGCCGGCGGCGGGTCTCGCTCGTCTCCGGGGGGCTCGTCTGCGTCGGGGCGGTAGCGCTGATATCCGGGCTGCTGCCCGGGTTCGTTCGGTACAAATCCGAGGCCGCATGACTCCGGCGGACGCCGGGAAACCGACCCCGGGAAAGGGGGGTGCCCGGCGGCGCAGGGTTCCGCCGGGCACCGGGCCGATGGGGTCTTAGGTCGGCCTGTTCCTACCCAGAGAAACGGCGTGAATGCAGAAATGGATCGAAAAATACTGCCCCACGTAAGCAATACGTCACAACTTGACATCACTGGGCGCTCACGTCACCCGGGTATCACGGTCACGGCCCCCGTCGTATGATCCACGCTCGTATGATCCACGCAGGGAGCCGCAGATATGACCGAGAAGATTTCCGCGACGATCGAGATCGCCGCCGCACCGGAGCACGTGTGGGCGGTGCTGGCCGACCTGGCCAGCTACCCCCAGTGGCACCCGGTGTTCCGCGAGGCGTCCGGGCAGCTTGCCGCCGGGAGCAGGATCACGCTGGTGAGCTCGCAGCCGGCGACCGACCGCACCGTGACGGCCAAGGTCAAGGTGCTGACCGTCGAGCCGGCCGCCGAACTGCGATGGGCCTCGAGCGTGCTCGGGCTCATGACGAGCGAGCGCAGCTTCACCCTGAGCCCGGCCGGCGGCGGCACCCGGCTGGTGCAGGCCGGGACCTACCGGGGCCTGTTCTCCCGCTTCCCGGCCAAGACCCTCAGCCGCATCCAGGACGGCTTCGAGGCGATCAACCAGGCCATCAAGCAGCGGGCGGAGGACCTGGGGTAAAACTGGGGAAACAGCGCCCCGAAGGGACGGTCATGATCGAGCCCTACCAAGCCATCGGCCTGGTGCCCACCATGCGCGGCATCCGCCACCGCGACGAGATCCGCGTCAACATCGAGCACATCTCGCACCTGATCAAGGCGGCCTCATGGCTGTCCAGCCTGGACCTGCCGGTGCGGCTGATCGCCATCCCGGAGGGCGCCCTGCAGGGTTTCAACGACGAGGTGCTCGACCTGGATCACGAGACGTTCGCGCGGGAGTGCGCGATCGACATCCCGGGTCCCGAGACGGATGCGCTCGGCGCGCTGGCGCGGCAGTGGAACGCGTTCCTGATGGGCCAGGCCAAGGCCCGGCACCCCGAGTTCCCCGGCCGCTTCTTCAACGTCGGCTTCGTGCTCAGCCCGGATGGCGACGTGATCCTGCGGCATCACAAGGTGGTGCCGCTGCTGCCCGTCGAGCATTCGGTGACGCCGCACAACGTGTGGGACAAGTGGATCGAGCTGTACGGCCGCAACCTGGACGCGTTCTACCCGGTGGCCGACACCGAGATCGGCCGGCTCGGGTTCCTGATGGCCAACGAGGGCTCCTACCCGGAGAACGCCCGCGGCCTGGCCATGAACGGCGCCGAGGTGGTGTACCGGGGTCCCTACCCGCACCCGCACGTCGGCAACGGGCTGTTCGAGGTGCAGAACCGCGCCCGGGCGCTGGACAACAACTTCTACCTGATCGCCTGCAACGTCGGCACGTACTACCTGCACACGGACTCCGACGTGCCGATCGACACGTTCGGCGGCGGCTCGGCGGTGATCGACTACCGGGGCCAGATCGTCGGGCGGCACGACTACAGCGCGGGTTCGTCCTGGGTCGCCGGGACCATCGACGTCGGGGCGCTGCGCAAGTTCCGGGCCGCCGCGCAGTGGGACAACTGGATCAAGGACCTGACCACCGAGCAGTACCAGCTCATCTACGAAGAGCCCATCTACCCGAAGAACCTCTACCTGGACCGCGCCCCGTACACGCACGCCGAGTACCGCCGCGAGGTCATCGACAGGCAGATCGAGCTCATGCACGAGCGCGACGTCTGGCGCCGCCCCGACAAGAGCTAACCCGGCATGGTGGGCCGGCACGATGTGGCAGCGTGCCGGCTATTACCGGCTCAACGTCACATCGTGCCGGCTGGCGGGTGCTCGCCGAGTGTTACCTCAGCTGCCGATGTAGCTCATGACGTGCTTGATGCGGGTGTAATCCTCGAAGCCGTACATGGACAGGTCCTTGCCGTAGCCGGAGTGCTTGAAGCCGCCGTGCGGCATCTCGGCCACGATCGGGATGTGGGTGTTGATCCACACCGCGCCGAAGTCCAGGCGCTTGGCCATCCGCATCGCGCGGCCGTGGTCCTTCGTCCATACGCTCGAGGCCAGCCCGTACTTGACGCCGTTGGCCCAGCGGACCGCCTCGTCCTCGTCGGTGAACCGCTGGACGGTGATGACCGGGCCGAAGATCTCGTCCTGGATCATCTCGTCGTCCTGCTGCAGCCCGGCGATGACGGTGGGGGCGTACAGGTAGCCGCGCTCCCCCACCCGGTGGCCGCCGGCCACCACCTCGGCGTGCGCCGGCCTGCGCCCGACCATGCCCTCCACCCGGGCCAGCTGGTTCGGGTTGTTCAGCGGGCCGAAGTAGGCGTCGGGCACGTCCAGCCCGCCGGTCGTGGTGTTGCTGGCCTGCTCGGCCAGCGCCGCGGTCAGGTCCGCGGCGATGCCCGGCCCGGCCAGGACCCGGGTCGCCGCGGTGCAGTCCTGCCCGGCGTTGAAGTAGCCGGCCCCGGCGATGCCCTCCGCGGTGGACGCCACGTCGGCGTCGTCGAACACGACCACCGGCGCCTTGCCGCCCAGTTCGAGGTGCACTTTCTTGAGGTCGTCGGCGGCCGCGCGGGCCACCTCCATGCCGGCCCGAACCGACCCGGTGATCGACACCATGCTCGGCGTGGGGTGCGAGACAAGCTCGCGCCCGGTGTCGCGGTCACCGCAGATGACGTTGAACACGCCCGGCGGCAGGAACTCGGCCGCGATCTCGGCCAGCAGCAGCGTGGACACCGGCGTGGTGTCGGAGGGCTTGAGCACGACCGTGTTGCCCGCCGCGATGGCGGGCGCGAACTTCCATACCGCCATCATCATCGGGTAGTTCCACGGGGTCACCTGGGCGCACACGCCGATGGGCTCGCGCCGGATCATGGAGGTGTGATCCTTCATGTACTCGCCCGCGCTGCGGCCCTCGAGCACCCGGGCGGCGCCCGCGAAGAACCTGATCTGGTCCACCGCGGGCGGGATCTCCTCCGAGGCGGTCAGCGCGACCGGCTTGCCGGTGTTGCGGGTCTCGGCCGCGACGATATCGTCAGCGTGCTTCTCCATCGCGTCGGCGAACCTGAGCAGGGCCAGGCTGCGCTCGGACGGGGTGCTGTCCCGCCATCCCCCGAACGCGTTCGCGGCGGCCTGCATGGCGGCGTCCACGTCCTGGCGGCTGGATACCGGAGCCTGCGCGTAGACCTCACCGGTACTCGGGTCGATTACGTCACTGGTACGTCCGTCGCTGGCGTCGACGAACTTCCCGTTCACGAAGTTCTGCAGCGTGCGGTCTGTCATCCCGCGCCTCCATCCGCCGGGTCAATCTCTGCGACGAGCTTCGCAGAGATGAACTATCTCCACAAGTGATTCAGTTGCTATCTTTACTTATACCTACGAAATCAGTTGACTGGTAGGGAATAACCCGAGTCCGGGAGAGGAGACGGCGGTATGGCGCGTAGCCCGAGGACGCTCCCATCCCAGAACCCTGGTGCTGTCGTACCCGATGATGTCTCTAAGCAAATCATCGAGCAGCTGCAGCAGGACGGCCGGCGCTCCTACGCCGCGATCGGCAAGGCCGTCGGGCTGTCCGAGGCGGCCGTCCGGCAGCGCGTGCAGCGCCTCCAGGACGCCGGCGTGATGCAGATCGTCGCCGTGACCGATCCGCTGACGCTGGGCTTCCGGCGGCAGGCCATGATCGCGATCAAGACCGACGGCGACCTGGAGAAGGTGGCCGGGCAGCTCGCCGACATGGAAGAGATCGACTACGTCGTCATCACCGCCGGGTCGTTCGACGTGCTGGCGGAGGTCGTCTGCGAGGACGACGATCACCTGCTCGAGATCCTCGGCCGGGTGCGCGCGGTGCCGTTCGTGACCAGCACAGAGACATTCGTCTACCTCAAGCTCCGCAAGCAAACGTACTCATGGGGAACGAGATGACATCCTTCGACGCCATCGCAGACTCGCAGGAAGCGGCCAAGCGCAATCTATGGCTGCACTTCACCCGGATGTCCGCCTACGACGACAGCGACGTCCCGGTGATCGTGCGCGGGTCCGGGGCCTACGTCTTCGACCAGAACGGCAAGCGCTACCTGGACGGCCTGTCCGGCCTGTTCGTCACCCAGGTCGGCCACGGCCGTACCGAGATCGCCGAGGCCGGGGCGCAGCAGGCGGCCGAACTGGCGTACTTCCCGCTGTGGTCCTACGCCCACCCGAAGGCCATCGAACTGGCCGCCCGGCTGGCCCAGCTGGCGCCAGGGAACCTGAACCGGGTCTTCTTCACCACCAGCGGCTCGGAGGCGGTCGAGTCGGCGTGGAAGCTGGCCAAGCAGTACTTCAAGCTGACCGGCGAGCCCGGCCGGTACAAGGTGATCAGCCGGGACATCGCCTACCACGGCACGTCGATGGGCGCGCTGGCCATCACCGGCCTGGCCGACATCAAGCACCCGTTCGAGCCGCTGCTGCCCGGCGGCGTCCGGGTGCCGAACACCAACTTCTACCGGGCGCCTGACTTCCTGGCCGGGGACGAGGTGGACTTCGGGCGGTGGGCCGCGGACGAGATCGAGCGGGCGATCCTGCGCGAGGGCCCGCAGTCGGTCGCCGCGGTGTTCCTCGAGCCGGTGCAGAACTCCGGCGGCTGCTTCCCGCCGCCGCCCGGCTACTTCCAGCGGGTGCGGGAAATCTGCGACCGGTACGGCGTGCTGCTGGTATCCGACGAGGTGATCTGCGCGTTCGGCAGGCTCGGCTACTACTTCGGTTCCCAGCGCTACGACTACCAGCCGGACATCATCACCTTCGCCAAGGGCGTGACGTCGGGCTACTCGCCGCTCGGCGGCATGATGGTCAGCGATGCCCTGATGGAGCCGTTCAGCTCGGGCACGGCCACGTTCCTGCACGGCATCACGTTCGCCGGCCACCCGGTGTCCGCCGCGGTGGCGCTGGCCAACCTGGACATCTTCGAGAAGGAAGACCTGCTGGGGAATGTCCGGGCCAACGAGGCCGCGTTCCGCGCCACCCTGGAGAAGCTCTACGACCTGCCGATCGTCGGTGACATCCGGGGGGCCGGGTACTTCTACGGCATCGAGATGGTCAAGGACAAGGTCACGCGCGAGACGTTCAGCGGCGACGAATCCGAGCGGCTGCTGCGCGGCTTCCTGTCCCAGGCGCTGTTCGACGCCGGGCTGGTCTGCCGGGCCGACGACCGCGGCGACCCGGTCATCCAGCTCGCCCCGCCGCTCATCTGCGGCCAGGAGCACTTCGACGAGATCGAAGGAATCCTGCGCACCGTCCTCACCCAAGCCTGGACCCGCATCTGAGAGAACATTCACCGGATGGCGGAGCCGGTCATCCCGCTCCGCCACCTGGCGTTCACTGACCGGCGTTATGTTCTTGTTATGCCGGAGAACACAGCAAGTGCTCGGTCGTCGCGCTGGCCGATGTCGCGCCGCCAGGTGCTGGCCGGCGCGGGCGGCACCGGCCTGCTCGCGGCCACCGCCGGCACGGCCAGGGCGGCCATCCGGACGCGCCGGTCCCGGCCCGACGGCACCCCGGAGCAGATCCATCTCACCTGGGGCGATCACCCGGCCACCGGCGTCGTCGTCTCCTGGGCCTCGCCCGGGCAGGCAGCCAGGCCGCGGGTGCGGATCGGTCAGCGGGTCATCCCGGCCGAGTCCCGCCCGTACACCGACGGGATCAGCGGCGAGACGGTCTGGACCTACCACGCCCGCGCCGGCGGACTGCGTCCCGGGGCCACCTACGCCTACGCGGTGACCGCGGACAACGACAGCAACGCCGCCGACCCGTTCAGCGCCACCTTCCGCACCGCCCCCGCGGGCCGGGCGCCGTTCCGCTTCACCAGCTTCGGCGACCTGGCCACCCCCAACACCGCCTGGGTGCTCTCCTACGGGCAGAGCGCCTGCGCGGTCGAGGCGGTCGAATCCTTCCAGCCGCTGTTCCACCTGCTCAACGGTGACCTGTGCTACGCCAACCTGAACCCCACGGTGCAGCCCGAGGTTTGGCGCGACTTCGGCAACAACAACCAGACCTCCGCGGCCAACCGGCCCTGGATGCCGTGCCTGGGGAACCACGAGGTGGAGTTCGACAACGGGCCGCAGGGGTTCGACTCCTACCTGGCCCGCTACACCCTGCCGGAGAACCGCGTGCCGGGCTTCGGCGGGCGCTGGTACGCCTTCCGCGTCGGCTCCGTCCTGTTCGTCTCCCTGGACGCCGACGACGTGGTCTACCAGGACGCGGCTGCGTTCGTGGCGGGCCCCGCGGCGCTGACCCCGGCCGCGGGCACCGGCCACCCGCCGATCAAGCCGGGCACGTCGTTCTACCTCAGGGGCTACTCCGGGGGGGTGCAGACGGCCTGGCTGGAGCGGACGCTGGCGGCTGGCCGCCGAGACGAGGCGGTGGACTGGATCATCGTCCAGATGCACCAGTGCGCTGCCTCGTCCTCGGCCACCGGCAACGGCTCCGACCTCGGCATCCGCCAGCAGTGGCTGCCGCTGTTCGACAGGTATCAGGTGGACCTGGTGCTCAACGGCCACGACCACGACTACGAGCGGTCCTTCCCCGTGCGCGGGGCCGACGCCGACGCGGGCCGCGAGGTGACCACCGGGGCCGTGGTCAACACCTTGCGCCCGCGCCCGGTGACGACCACCGACAGCGGGGTGTTCGACACCAGCCAGGGCACCGTGCACCTCATCCTCGGCTGCGGCGGCACCGACGCCAACCTGGACGAGTACGGGACGGACACCGCCAACGGGCAGCGCCAGGCCAAGGTGTTCACCCGGGCCAACCGGCCCGTCCCCACGGCCACGCCGGACGTCTACGCGCGCGCGGCGGCGGACGCGGTCGAAGACGCCGTCTGGTCGGCCCGGCGTGACACCTCCACCGGCTACGGCATCGCGGTCTTCGACGTCGAGCCCGCCGGGTCGGTGGCCGGCGGGCAGGCCAGCATCAAGGTCACCCACTACCACGCCGTGGGCGCCGACCCGGTCAACCCGGCCACCGGCGCCAAGGGCGCGCCTACCCCCGACTACACCGAGTTCGAGACGTTCCGGCTGGTGCGGCCGCGCTCGTCGTAGGGCCTCGCCCGGGCCCGTCATCACGCGGGATACGGTCGGCTCATGGACGTTCTCGTAATCGGGGCCGGGGCCGTCGGCCTCACCACGGCGATCAGCCTGGCCGAGGCCGGGCTCAGCGTGACGATCAGGACGGCCGCGCTGCCTGGGCAGACCACGTCGGTGGCGGCCGGAGCGGTCTGGGGCGCGGTCAAGGCGGGCCCGCCCGACCGGGTGCTGGAGTGGGCCCGGGCCGGGCTGGAGATGATGGCCAAGCTCGCCGCCGAACCAGGCACCGGGGTCCGGATGGCGGCCGGCCGTGAAGTCTCCCGCACCCCGCTGCAGCCGTACTTCTGGACCCAGCTCCTGACGGACCTGCGAGCCTGCGAGAAATCCGAACTGCCCGACGGCTTCACCGACGGCTGGCACTACACCGCGCCGCTGGCCACCATGCCGGTCTACCTGGACTACCTGCGCGCCCGGTTCGAGGGGGCCGGCGGCGTGCTCGAGGTGTCCCCGGTCACCTCGCTGGCCGGCCTGGCCGGCACGGCCCCCGTCATCGTCAACTGCTCCGGCGCCGCCGCCCGCGACCTGGTGCCCGACCCGGCGGTGGTGCCGGTCCGCGGGCAGGTGGTGATCGCCGCCAACCCGGGGATCGAGGAGTTCCTCATCAACCGGGACCCCGAGCCGCCGTGGATCGTGTACATGTTCCCGCACGGGGACACCATCCTGCTCGGCGGCACGAACGACGAGGGCAACTGGGACCAGGACCCGAAAACCGAGGTAGCCGAACGGATCCTGGCCGGGTGCTGCGCCATCGAACCTCGCCTGCGCGGGGTGGAGATCCTCGGGCACCGGGTTGGCCTGCGGCCGTGCCGCCCCGAGGTACGGCTGGAATCCGAGCCGCTCGGCGACGGCGTGCTGTGGCACAACTACGGCCACGGCGGCGCCGGCATCTCGCTGTCCTGGGGGTGTGCCGCCGAGATCACCAGGGCCGTACTGGGCTACTTATCCAGCTGGCTCGCCAGCCGGGCGGGCGCGATGACCCGGTAGGCGTCCTGGCAGAGCTCGGCGATCTCGGTCCAGTCGACGCCGCCGTCGAGGCGGACGCCGACCCAGCCCCGGCCGCCGACATAGGGCGGGCGGAAGAACCTGTCCGGGTCGGACGCGGTGAGCTCCTGCTGCGCTCCCGGCGGCGCCGCGCACCACAGGTGCGGGAACTGGTTGCCGTGATGGCCGTCGGCCCACAGCGTCACGAACGAGCTCTTTCCCCGGACGAACCAGGTAGGCGCGCCGTGGCTGGGCCGCTCGGTGACCTCGGGCAGGGCCAGGCAGATAGCGCCGAGGCGTTCGGCCAGGCTGGCGTTCGTATCGTCCACCGGAACGATTCTGGCACCAGCCGCCCCCGGTACGCTGCTGCCATGAAGTTCGCGATCGCGATCCCCCAGTTCTACGGCGACGCCGAGTTCGACCCCGCGGCCTTCCGCGCCTACCTGGCCCGGGCCGAGGAACTCGGCTTCGACAGCGCCTGGACCCAGGAGAAGGTGCTCGGCCCGGGCGCGCAGCTCAGCCCGGTCGAGACGATGACCTACGCGGCGGCGTGCACCGAGCGGTTGCGGCTGGGGTGCGTGGTGTTCGTGTCGACCCTGCACAATCCGGTGCACCTGGCCAAGAGCCTGAGCACGCTCGACCAGCTCAGCCAGGGCCGGATCGAGATCGGCGTCGGCACCGGCGGGCGGGCCCGCCCGTTCCCCGCCTTCGGCGTGGACCCGCATCGGTACGTGGCGCGGTTCACCGAGGGGGTCACGGTGATGAAGGCTCTGTGGACCGAGCCGAGCGTTACCTTCCACGGCGAGTTCTGGCAGCTGGAGAACGCCGCGATGGAGCCCAAGCCGTTCCAGAAGCCGTACCCGCGGCTGTGGTTCGGCGGGGCCAGCGAGCCCGCGCTGCGGCGCGCCGTGCGCATGGGCGATGGCTTCTTCGGGGCCGGCTCCTCCCCCACGGACAAGTTCGCCGAGCAGGTCCAGATCGTCAGGGCGGCGCTGGCGGAGGCGGGCCGGACCGCCGGTGACTTCCCCATCGCCAAGCGGGTGTACATCGGCATGGACGAGGACGCCGAGCGCGCGCGGAGCCGGATGAACGCGGCCCTGGAGGGGATCTACGGGTACCGGGTGCCGGCCATCGAGGCGGCCGCGGTCACCGGTCCGGCGGCCGACTGCGTCCGCGAGGTCAGCCAGGTGGCGGCGGCCGGGGCCGAGCTCATCTTGTTCACGGCGCTGTTCGACCAGCGCGAGCAGATGGAGCAGCTGGCCGCCGCGGTGCTGCCCAAGGTCAGCTGACGCCGGGTCCGGTGCGCGGCGGGATCATGGCCTTCAGCATGTCCGGCACCCTCGGATTCGCCACGCCGCGCCAATCCGGAGCCAGCAGGCCGTAGCCCCCGGCCCTCTCCATCTGCGCGGGCATGCCGGTCACCCCGCGGGGCGGCGGGCCAGGGCGGCGATGTGCGGAGGCAGCGGGATCCCCGCGGGCAGCACCGGGTCGGGATCGGGATCCTGCCAGGCAGCGGTCAGCGGCAGCACGCCGGCCCAGACGTCTCGGGCATGACTGGAGTCTACGAGGGCGCCCATTTCGCAAGGTGAGCAGCAGCAGCCTAGGCCAAGGCACGCGCCATGGCCGTTCGGCTCAAGGATCTTGTGCATAGGGTGAGGTCATGAAGATCGGATTCGGTGCCCCGGTCGCGGGCGCGTGGGCCACGCCCGGGCATCTTGCGGCCTTCTCGGAGCAGGCCGAGGAGGCCGGGTACGCATCACTGTGGACGTTCCAGCGGCTGCTGGTACCCGAGGGATCCGGCATGGAGCCGGTGTACCGCAGCGTGCTCGACCCGATGGTGGCGCTGGGGTTCGCGGCCGCCCGGACGTCGCGGATCAGGCTCGGCGTGGCCATCCTCAACATGCCGTTCGTCTCCCCCGCCTACCTGGCCAAGCAGGCGACAACCGTCGACGTGCTGTCCGGCGGTCGGCTCGACCTCGGGCTCGGCATCGGCTGGATGCCGGAGGAATTCGCGGTGACGGGCGCGTCCATGGCCGGGCGCGGTGCGCGGGCCGAGGAGTACCTGGCGGTGCTGCGGACGCTGTGGGCCGACGAGGTCAGCTCGCACGGCGGCGAGTTCTACGCGGTCCCGGCGGGACGGCAGGACCCCAGGCCGGTGCAGAAACCCGGCCCCCCGGTGCTGCTCGGCGGCATGTCGCGGCCGGCCATGGAGCGGGCGGGGCGGCTCGCGGAGGGCTGGATCACCTCCAGCCGCGCCGACCTGACCAAGATCAGCGAGGCGGTGGGCGTGATCGGAGCGGCCGCCGCTGCCGCGGGCCGGGACCCGGCCGCGGTGCGCATCGTCTGCCGCGGCGTGGTGCTGGCCGGGGCCGAGGCCAAGGGCCCCGACGGCGGCCGCCGGCTGCTCTCCGGCAGCTACGGGCAGATCCTCCAGGACGCCGCCTGGCTGGCCGGGCAGGGCGTCACCGAGCTGTTCTACGACCTGAACTGGGACCCGCAGGTGGGCAACCCCTCGGTCGCGCCGGAAGCCGCGGCGGAGCGGGCTGGCGAGATCCTCGCCGGACTCGCCCCGCGCTGAGGCTGGTGATCTTCTCGACCCAGCCGTTCCCGCGGATCGGGAGCGTCCTGGGGAACCGGAGATCAGCGTCCTGAGGACTGGCTGACCAGGCCCTCGCGGTGGGCGATGGCGGCGGCTTCGGTGCGGCTGGCGGCGCCGAGCTTGCCGAGGATGTTGGACACGTGCACGCTGGCTGTCTTCGGTGCGATGAAGAGCACGGAGGCGATCTCCCTGTTGCTGCGGCCGGCCGCGATGAGCCGGAGCACCTCGCGTTCCCGGCTGGTCAGCGCGGCCAGGACCGCGCCGTCCGCGCGCTGTTCCGCGGTCCCGATCCTGGCCCGGCGGGCGAGGTCGTCGAGCGCCCGGCGCAGCGGCCTGGCGTGCAGCTCGTCCGCGGTGCGGGCCGCCAGATGCCATTGTTCCGCGGCGTCGTCCCGGCGCCCCGCCTCGGCGAGCGCCTCGGCCAGCCGCCACTGCGTCCTGGCGATCTCATAGACATAGGCCGGGCCGAACCCGTCCAGGACCGCCTGCCAGGCCCGCGGGTCGTTCTCGCCGCCGGCCCGGCCGTACTCCGCCTCGGCCCGGGCCAGCCAGCCGCGGCCCTCCGGGCCGAGGACGAACTTGGGGCGCTTGGGGAACGCCGCGCCTTCCCTGGCGATCCGCAGCAGCTCAGCTGCCGCCGCGAGTGCGGCGTTCGCGGACTCGTCGTCACCGGCCGCCCGGGCCTGTATCGCCCGGTCGGCCCGGGCGCTGATGGCGATCGCGGCGGGCCGGATCACGGACGGGTGGTAGCCCCACGGATCCTCGAAGGTGACGTCGATCGCGGCCCGGGCCTCGGTCAGGGCCTGCTCGAGGTCGCCCTGCCAGAGGGCGTGCTCGGCGAGCAGGCCGCGGGCGATGAAGCCGTCGAACGCGTGAGCCGACAGGAAGGGCTCGATCCAGGCGCGCCGCTCGGCCACCGCCGGGTTGCCGCGGGCGACGTCGATGAACAGGGCCATGGAGGACAGCGACGCCTCGGGCACGCTGGTCACCCGGACCGGGAACCCGTCGGCGATCTCCTGGGCGTGGTCCCACTTGCCGTCCGCGAAGTGGCACTGGAAGTGCAGGTGCTGCACATCCCAGCCGAACGGCGCCATGTTGAGCCCGGTCTGGTTGGCCCGCTTGGTTCCCTCATGCGCCACGGCCGCGCCGAGGGCCAGGTTGCCGAGCTCCAGGTGGGCCTGCGCGAGGTGATATGCCGCCCGCAGTTCCACACCGAGGACCTGGGCCTGGCGGGCCTGCTTGTGCGCCTCGGTCAGCAGCTTGATGGCCTCGTCGTTGCGGCCTTCGCGGTTGCTGATGAAACCCAGGGTGACCAGCGCGTCGGCCTGCACCCACAGCGCGCCGGCCGCCTTGGCCGCGGCGAGCCCGCGTTCGGCCTGCTCCCTGGCCGGGGTGAAGTCGTTCTCGATCAGCAGGGTGTTGGCGTAGGTGGAGATCGCCCGGGCGTGCTGCCAGGTCGGCGGCTCGGCCGGAGTGGCGTCGACCGTGGTCCTGGCCACCTCGACCGCCTCCTCCATGGCCTTGCGGTCTTCCGACAGGAAAAGGTAGGAGGCCAGGCGCTCGCCGATCCGGCTGGCCAGCAGGATGTCCGGCTCGGCCTCGCCGCGTCCGGCCTGGGCGGCGAGCGCCTGCCGCAGCCGCCGGAGCAGGTGCTCGGCGCGCTCGTAGTCGCCGCTGTCGGCCGCCGTGGTCGCGGACATCAGGCCGAGCTTGCCGCGGGCCATGCCGGCCGTCTTCTCCGGTTCCGCGACCCGTTCCCACAGGGCCAGGGCCTGGTCATAGTGGCGGTGCGCCTCGGCGGGTGCGCCCAGCCGCTCGGCTTCCTCCCCCGCTCGCACCGAAGCCGCGAACGCGCCGGGGATGTCATGGCTGGCCAGGCAGTGCTGGGCGAGTTCGGCGGTGGTCCCGGGCACGGCCAGCCGCTGCTCGTCGGCGAGCAGCGCGCTCATCGTGCCGTGCAGCCTGGTCCGCTCCCCGGGCAGCAGGTCACCGTAGACGGCCTCGCGCAGCAGGGCGTGCCGGAAGACGTAGCCTTCGGTACCGTCGGGCACCAGCAGTTGGTGAGTGACCGCCTCGCGCACTGCGGCCTCGTATTCGTCGGCCGCCAGGCCGGAGGCGGCGCGGACGAGCTCGTCGTCGGCCCGGCGGCCGGCCACCGCCGCCGTGCGGAGCACCCGCTGCGCGGCATCGGACAGCTGTTCCACCCGGCTGAGCAGCAGCGCGGCCAGGCCGGCGGGCAGCGAGTGACGGTCGGCGGGATCGCCGCCGACCGAGGCGGCGAGCAGCTCCTCGGCGTAGTAGGCGTTGCCCTCGGCCCGGGCCACGATGTCGTTCAGCGCGGTCGCGTCGATCCGGCCAGGCGCCGCGGCCTGCTGCCCGGCCAGCGCCGCCGTCAGGTGCTCGGCGAGGGCCGAGGGATCCAGCGGGGCGAGGTCGACCGCGATGACGCTGGGCAGCCGGAGCAACTCGGCGACGACTGGCCGCAGCGGGTGCCTGCGGTGCAGGTCATCTGTCCGATAGGTGCCGATCAGCGCGACCCGTTCCCGGTGCAGCATCCGGGACAGGAACGTGACCAGGTCCCGGGTGGAGGCGTCGGCCCAGTGCAGGTCCTCGAGCACCAGCAGCACCGGGGCCGCGGCCGCGAGCTCGGTGAGCAGGCCGAGCACGGCGCCGAACATCTGCTGCCGGGCCAGGCCGGACCGGTCCTCGTGGACGAGCTGCCCGTCGCCGCCTTCCGGCAGCAGCCGGCCAAGCGCGGGGCGCGAGCCCAGCGCGTCCCGTACCCCAGTGGGCTGGGCGGCACCGCGCAGCGCGTCGGCCAGCGGCAGGTACGGCACGCTGTCGCCAAGCTCGGCGCACTGGCCCGACAGCACGGTGAAGCCACGTCCCGCGGCGAGCTGGCTCACCTCGCTGACCAGCCGGGACTTACCGACCCCGGCGTCGCCGCTGACCAGCGCCGCCACCGACCGGCCGGCCTCGGCGTCGTCGAGCAGGGCCAGCAGGCGGCCGAGCTCGTCGTCACGCCCGACCATCCGCCCGGCCGGCACCCGTAGCACCATGACCACGAGTATCCCATCAGGCAGTGACAATTCCGATTGGTTAAGCTCCTGGCTATGGGTAAGGACTCCAGGCCGGCCGCGCGGTGAGCCTGCGCCTGATCCGGGCCGACTCGCTCTCCTCGGCCACCGCGCAGACTGGCGGGATGGTCCGGTCGGCCGCCATTTCCGGCGACATGGTCGGCGCGTCGGCGCTGTGGATGGGGCGGACCGTGGTGCGGCCCGGCACCTCGTCCGGCGACCACCACCACGGCCCGTCGGAAACGGGCATCTACGTGGTGTCAGGTAACCCGGTGTTCGTCTTCCGCGACCCGGACAGCGGATCGGAGGTCCGGCTGGAGACGTCGCCGGGAGACTACGTGTGGGTGCCGCCTCATGTCCCGCACCGGGAAGAGAATCCCTCCCCCGATACCGACGCCGTGGTGGTGATCGCCCGGTCGACCCAGGAGGCCATCGTCGTCAACGTGCCCTCGTTGTGATCGGGGTCAGAGCCACGACGGGCCGGGCCTGGTCAGGGCGGGGCGGGTGTGGAGGGCGCGGAGTCTGGCCAGCCAGCCGGCGATCCCCGCGGCGCCCTGCATGAACCCAGGTTCCGGGGGCAGTTCCGGCGGGGTCCTGGTGTGTTCGGTGTTGGACCAGGTGATGCCCTGCGGGGTGGACAGGGCGCGGCCGGCGACGTCCGCGGCCAGGGTGCCGGCCCAGTCGAGCAGGACGGTATCACCGGTGGCCTGGTAGCGGTCGAGCAGGAGCTGCCCGACGCCCGCGGTGCCGCGACCGCCACAGAACCGATCCAGCCGAACGCACGACGGGCCGCGTCCGCCCAGTCCAGTCTGGCTTCCACGGGTCAGTCGGGATTTTTAGTGTCGAACCGGCGGGCGCGCTTGATCGCGCCGCGGTTGCGCTTGGCCTCCAGTCGCCGCTCGTTCGCGCCCCGGCCAGGCCTGGTCGGGACGCGCGGGCGCTGCGGCGGGGCGACCGCGTCCCGGAGCAGGCTGGCCAGCCGGGCCCGGGCCGCCTGGCGGTTGGCGAGCTGGCTGCGCTGCTCGGAGGCGGCCACGGTGAGCACGCCGCCCGCCAGCCGCCCGGCCAGGCGTTCGGCGATCCTGGCCCGCGCCCAGTCGGGGAGCGCGGCCGACTGCCCGACATCGAACGAGAGTTCCGCCCGGCTGTCGGCGGTGTTGACCGACTGGCCGCCAGGTCCGGACGACCGGGAGAAACGCTCGCGCAGCTCGCTGCCCGGTATCAGCAGCCAGCCGTTGACCGGCAGATCCTCAGGCATCAGACCAGGCTGGCTACCAGCTCGCGGACGGGCTTACGGCGGCCGGTGAAGAACGGGATCTCTACCCGGGTGTGCAGGCGCGCCTCGGAGCCCCGCAGGTGGCGCATCAGGTCCAGGATCCGGTGCAGCTCGTCGGCCTCGAAGGCGAGTATCCACTCGTAGTCGTTGAGCGAGAAGCAGGGGACGGTGTTCGCCCTGACGTCCGGGTACTCGCGCGCCATCATCCCGTGCTCGGCGAGCATCCGGCGGCGTTCCGCGGGATCCAGCAGGTACCACTGGTACGAGCGAACGAACGGATACACGCTGACGTACGCGCGCGGCTTCTCGTCGGCGACGAAGGCGGGGATGTGGCTCTTGTTGAACTCCGCCGGGCGGTGCAGCGCCATCACCGACCAAACCGGCTCGCTGCAGCGGCCGAGACGGGTCCGGCGGAACCGCACGTACAGGTCCTGCAGGTCATCCGAGCTCGACGCCACCCACCAGAACATGTAGTCCGCGTCCGCGCGAAGGCCCTGGATGTCGTAGCAGCCGCGGGTGACGATGCCCTTGCCCGCCGCCTGGTCGAGCAGTTCGCTCACCTCGGCGGTGGTATTGCCGAGGTCGCCTGCCTCGAGCGCGACCCGGTCGGTCACCCGGAACACCGACCACATCGCGTAGCGCACCAGCTCGTTGAGATCACGGGCCTTCGGCCTGCCGGCCGTCTGAGGTTCGTCAGCCATGCCACCATTGTCGGCCACCGCGATCACCGGACCGAACGGGCGTCGTCAACGAGCCGCCGGCCTGGCCGCGAGGAACGCCAGCACCTGGCCGGCCGCCGCGCGGGCCGTCGCGACGCAGGCGGGTATGCCCACCCCGTCATACGCCGCCCCGCAGACCGCGAGTCCCGGCTGGGCGGCCACCGCCGCGCGAATGGAGGCCACCCGGTCCAGGTGTCCCACCGTGTACTGGGGCAGCGCGCCGCCCCAGCGCGTCACCCGGCTGGCGGCGGGCGCGCCCCGCACCCCGGTTGCCGCCGCCAGGTCCGCCGCGGCCAGCGCGGCGAGCTCGTCGTCGGCGCGCTGCAGCAGCGCCTCCTCCCCGATGCGGCCGACCGAGCAGCGCACGATCTCCAGGGGCTCGGCACCGGGCGTGGCCGCTTCGGCCAGGTGCGGCCACTTGACCGTGGAGAAGGTGACGGCCTTGACGGCTCGTCCGTCCACGGCCGGCACCAGGTACCCGCTCCAGCCGAGGGCGGCGAGGCCGGGCCGGGGAAAGGCGGACCGCGGATAGGCGAGCGTGACGATCGCCATGCTCGCGTAGCTGATCTCGCCGAACGCCGTGACCGCGGCGGACGCGCCCGGGACGGCGGTGAGCAGGCGGCCCGCGGGCCGCGCCGGGATCGCGAGTATCACCGCGTCGGCGTCGACCTGCTCGGGTGCAGCCGCCGACCCCAGGGTGAGCCGCCAGCCGCTCCGGGCGGGAGCCAGCTCGCGGACCATCGCGGCGCTGCGCAGTTCCGCTCCGGACGCCTTCGCCAGGTAGGCCGGCAGCATCCCGAGTCCCTCGGTGAGCGTGGTGAACACGGACCCGCCCGCCCGGGTGCCGGAGGCGGACGCCCCGTTCTGGCCGCCAGCCGGGCCAGGGGCCGGCGCAGCGGCCGGAGCCAGCGGCGGCAGCAGGGACCGCACCGCCTCGGCCAGGGACCGGTGCTGCCGGGACGCGGCCGCCAGCGCGGGCAGCGTGGCGTCGAACGAGAGCTCCGCCGAGCGTCCCGCGTAGACCCCGCCGAGCAGCGGGTCGACCAGCCGGTCCACGACTTCCTCGCCCAGCCGCGCCCCGATGTACCCGGCAACCGGCACGTCACCGTCGCGGGGGGTGGGCGGCAGCTCGAGGTCCTGGCCGGCCCGGGCCAGGCCCTCGTCGGACAGCACGCCGGACCTGGCCAGTTCGGCCATATCGGACGGCACGCCCATGAACTGCCGGCGCGGCAGCGGCCGGAGCGCGCCCAGCGTCCAGATCGCCGATGAGGTGGGACCCGGGGCCGCGCGCTGGTCACCGAGCCCGGCCTCGGCGATCAGCGCGGTGCCCTCCGGGCGGGTGACCAGCAGTGCTTCGGCTCCCTCGTCGACGGCGACGCCGGCGATCTCGGACACGGCCAGCTTGCCGCCGAGCCGCGGCGACCCCTCGAGCACGGTCACCCGCACCGCCGTGTCGCGGAGGAAAAACGCCGCCGCGAGGCCGGAGATCCCGCCGCCCACGATCACCACGTGCGGCCGCGCGTTCGTACGCTCCATGCCTCCAGCGTGGCAGACGCCGCCCGGTGCGACGCACCGGAGGGGTCCCGTCATCAGGCCATGGGGTGCACTGGTCACGATCAGCGACCGCCTGCGCGCGGCGTGACCTGGGCGCGGCCGGGCCGGTGCGCGATCGTGACCGCAGCCGCGGAACCGCGCGGTTCCCGGCGGCCGTCACAACGGCATGCTGAACACAGGGAGTCTGACCCGCCGCGCCACGCGGTCGGGGCGCACGCGGCCCGGCGTCATCGCCGGCGTCATGATCGGCAGCGTCCTGCTCGGCGGGGGCATGTTCCTCGCAGGATGCTCCGCCAGTTCGGACAGCTCCGCCAGCTCGTCCGCCGCGGCCGCGGGTACGGCCGGGCAGGCCACGGCCGGCACGCCGGAAATGGCCCAGGCGCCCAGCGCTGCCGCCCGGAGCAATCCGGGCGCTCAGCGCAGCGCCGGCACCACGGCCCGGCTGGTGCCGGCCAGCAGCATCATCTACACCGCGCAGCTGACCGTGCGGGCGGCCAACGTCAGCTCGGCCACCGCCCAGGCCACCCAGATCGCCGAGGGCGCCGGGGGCTACGTGTCGAGCGAGACCGCCTCGGTCAACCCCGACCACCCGGCCAAGGCCACCGCCAGCGTCCAGCTGAAGATCCCGGTCGCGTCCTACCGCGCCACGCTCGGCCAGCTGGCCAGCCGCCTCGGCACCCAGCTATCCCTGCGGCAGCAGGCCCAGGATGTCACCCAGCAGGTGGCCGACGTGAACAGCCAGGTCACCTCGGACGAGGCGGCCATCGCCCAGCTGCGCGCGCTGCTGTCGCACGCGGGCTCGGTCAGCGACTTGCTCAGCGTCCAGAACCAGATCAACGAGGAGGAATCGGCCCTGGAGTCCATGCAGGCCCAGCAGCGCGCCCTCAGCCACGAGACCAGCTACGCGACGGTGACGCTCACGCTCCTCGGCCCGAAGGCCAAGCCGGCGGTACACCACCCCAAGGCACCGCCCACCCTCGGGGGAGGCCTCGGCGCCGGCTGGCACGCGCTGCGCATCACCGTGTCCTGGACGCTGGCCTTCCTCGGTGCGATAGCCCCGTTCGCCGCCATCGCGGCTATCGCCGGATTCGTGATCTACCGCGGCCGGCGCCGGCTGGCGCGCCGCAGGCCGGCCGGCCCGTCCGCCTCCCCGGAAAGTTAGGGCGCCTCCACGGAAAGCTAAGGCCGCCTCCCGGCCGGCCGGGCACCGGTCCCCGGGGCCTGGGCCTCGCTCAGGCGGCGGCGCGAACCGACTCGACGTGCACTAGGTCAGCGAGCCTGGCCAGCACGTCCGGGTCGGTTTCCGGCAGCACGCCATGCCCGAGGTTGAACACGTGCCCCTCGGCGGTGCGCCCGCGGCTCAGCACGTCCCTGGCTCGCTCCTCGATGACCTCCCAGGGCGCGAGCAGGATCGCCGGGTCGAGGTTGCCCTGCAGCGCCTTTCCCGGCTCAACCCGCCGGACGGCCTCGTCGAGCGGGATGCGCCAGTCGACCCCGACCACGTCGGCGCCGGCCTCCCCCATCAGCCCGAGCAGTTCCCCGGTTCCGACCCCGAAGTGGATGCGGGGCACCCCGCCCACCTCCTCCGCGCCCGGAGGGCTCCCGCCCCCCGTACCCCCTGGCCCAGCCCCCTTGTCGCCGAGCGCGGCGAAGATCCGGCTGGTGTGCGGCAGGATCGCGTGCCGGTAATCGTCAGGGCTGACCGCGCCCACCCACGAGTCGAAGAGCTGAACGGCCGAGGCACCCGCCGCCACCTGGATCTGCAGGAACGAGATGGCGATGTCGGCCAGCCGGCCGAGCAGCGCGTGCCACAGCTCCGGGTCGCCGTACATCAGCGCCTTGGTCTTGTCGTGATTCTTGGACGGCCCGCCCTCCACCAGGTAGGACGCGAGCGTGAAGGGCCCGCCCGCGAAGCCGATCAGCGGGCGTTCGTCCAGTTCGGCCACGAGCGCCCGGACCGCCTCGGTCACGTAGGGCACGTCACCGGGATCCAGCGCGCGCAGCCGGGCCAGGTCCGCCGACGTCCGTACCGGAGTCTCGACCACCGGCCCGATCCCGGCCTTGATGTCCACGTCGATGCCGACCGCGCGCAGCGGGACCACGATGTCGCTGAACAAGATGGCCGCGTCCACGTCGTACCGGCGCAGCGGCTGCAAGGTGATTTCGGTGATCAGGTCCGGCCGGGTACACGAATCGAGCATCGAGATGCCCTCGCGCAGCCGCCGGTACTCAGGCAGCGACCGGCCCGCCTGCCGCATGAACCATACGGGCGTAAAGGGAACTGGCTCTCTCCGGCAGGCTTGCATGAAGGGGGACTTCGCCCGGGACACCGTCACGTCAGGGATCGTCTCACATCACCACACGGTAGCCGCCGGGAGACACGCCGTCCGAGATCCCACGAATCAGCGCGAGAGCGTGCCACTATCGGCATCAACCCCGTCAACCCCCGCAAGCCCCGTGACGCATCGCATCGAGGAGGTCGCCAGGATGACGCAGCTGAGCAGGCACTGCGCCGGATGCAGCGAGGAGCGGCTATTTGAGCAGTTTCACGCGGAGCCTGCGAGCTGCCCCGATGTGCCGGACGGCGACTGCCGGGAGTGGGCCTGCACGATATGCGGCGACGCCTTGATCATCGGCCTGCCCGGGCCCGCGTACATCAGCAGCGACAGCACCATCAGGGCCGCCTGACCAGCCAGCCAGTTCAGCACTGAGCAGCTCAGCGCTGTTGCCCGGGCGCATCCGGGACGACATTCAATCCGACAATCGGCATGAAACATTGGTGTTTCGGCATGAATCTATACGGCGCTGCGTGAGAAGCGATGACCGACACGTACGCTCGGGTCATGAGGGCGACTGACGGGCCGGGGGATCGGCGCGCGACGCGATCACGAGCGCCGCGACGATCGAGGGCGGTGTCCGCCTCTGCCGCAGGCACCCCCGCGGTGACGGAGATCAACGGGAGCGCGAGCGGCGTGCCCACGGCGGCGGCGGCGGCCGTGCCCACGGCGGCGGCGGCGGCCGTG
>WNGR01006448.1_pt1 | contig 29356 bp, 32 predicted proteins | sample 5407581 | NCBI WGS metagenome assembly WNGR01 (sample SAMN13153383, study PRJNA577476) | soil metagenome | isolation source: 80 cm soil or saprolite under Garry oak tree replicate 2 | place: USA:California | collected 2016-06-15
ACCGGCAACGCGATCTGCTGGCACAGCTTGTCAGTCGTCATTTCTTGCAGTATCCTAGAAGTCATCAAAATGGTGCCTTTCTGTCGAGAAATGGATTGTTTTCTTCTCTTTATCAGAAAGTCGCCTTTTTGTCTACCCCTTCTCCTTATTTGAATGGCATTGGCCAAAGACGGCCAACGTCACCACCTCGCTACACGACAGCGAGGCTGCTGGACCTGGGCGGTGTTTCTCATCGAAGCCGTTGGATTGGCAAAAATCATCGATCATCACGTACAGTGATGTCAGAAAGGTATCACAGTCAACCATCAGAGAGCTCCTTTTCCTAGTGAATGGGATTGACAAGCTCACTGTAGGATACTAGTACATGGAGGCTGAAATAAGTATGTGGTAGAATAGGAGGAAAAAAGAGGAGACCAGAAGAGATGCAAAAAGGGCCAAAACCAGCGGAACTGAGGTTAAGCGAGGAAGAACACAAAAGACTGGAGGCGCTGGTGCATCGGCATACGACACCCCAACAACTGGCCAAACGAGGGCGCATGATCCTGGGGGCAGCAGACGGGAAAAGAAACGCGGAGATCGCTAGAGAATTGGGAGGAAGTCGGGATACGGTGCGCAGTTGGCGCGGGCGCTGGATCAGCTTGCAAGCTGTCCCGCTGAGCGAACTGTCAGTGGCCGAGCGACTGGAGGATGTGCCACGTCCAGGCAAGCCATCCCAGATCACCAGCGAGCAACGGTATCAGATGGTGGCCATGGCGTGCGATCAACCCAAAGAACGCCCTATCAGTCACTGGACCGGGCGAGAAATTGCCGATGAACTGATGCAGCGCGGCATTGTGCAGCACATTTCTCCACGACACGCCTCGCGCCTGGGAAATATGGGGGCCTCCAACCGCATCTGATCCGCTATTGGCTCACCCCGCCAGCCGACCCGCAGCGAGAGGAAATCATCGTGGCGACCTGTCAGGTCTATCAGCAGGCCCCGGAGGTGGCCTGCCTCGGAGAACGCACCATGAGTACCGATGAGCTCACAGGAGTGCAGGCTCTCGAACGCAAACACCCAGGCTTGCCTCTGGCCCCGGGAAAAGTGGAACGCCGCGAATTTGAGTACCTTCGTCATGGCACCCGCACCTTTATCTTGAGTCGGGATGTGGTCAGCGGAAAGATCGTCGCTCCCAGTGGCGGACCGACGCGGACCGAGGAAGATTTCTTGGCGCATGTCCAGGCGGTGGTGGCCACGGATCAAGAGGCCAGGCGCTGGCACTTTGTCTGTGATAATCTCAACATCCATCAGTCTGAGTCATTAGTCCGTTGGGTCGCAGAGTCCAGTGGCCTGGATGAGGAGTTGGGCATCAAAGGCAAAAGCGGGATTCTGGCCTCCATGCCCAGCCGTGCTGCCTTTTTGAGTGATCCGAGCCACCAGATCGTCTTCCATTACACCCCCAAGCACAGTTCGTGGGTGAATCAAATCGAAATCTGGCTCAGCATTCTGGTGCGCAAGTTGCTCAAACGGGGCTCGTTTCTTTCCGTCGAGGACCTCCAATCCAAAGTCTTGGCGTTCATCGACTATTATAACGACACGATGGCCAAGCCTTTCAAGTGGACGTATCAAGGAAAGGCTCTACTGGTATAAACCATGGTGATATTTCCGCCTCAGTGTACTAGTTCTTTGCGTTTCCTACAAGCTCCTGGGAATGTTCGGCTTCACTCACACTGCTTGGTGTAGGTTGCCATTCCAATACTTCTTTTGGCGGTTTTTCTTTATTATTCTCCCAAAGACTGACATGGACTGGATGAATATTGAAGCGCCTGGCAAATTGCGCCTGCGTTTCGCCTAATGCTTTCCGCTGCTGCTGAATTTTGTATCCATCAGTTTGTGTGTAGTCGTGAGTTGGTTCTTCTATCCCTGGTATTTTTTTTACTGGCTCTGGCTGGTGTTTAACTTTGCCTTCTGGAACGAAGTCTTTATGGTATAGCTGGTCAATCCTCTCGCTTATGTAGTAGAGGTTGCTTTCAAGCTTACGCTTTTCCTCCGTCAACAGTTTCCTTATCTCTATGGTTTCGATGTCGTCTGATTTGGGAAGCACAGAAAGTTGATTGTTAATTTCTTCCAAGCGGTTTCGGGTGGAGATGTACTTTTCTCTGGCTTCCAGGTACATTTGTTTGTTTGCTTCATGAGCGACTTTACCAATCTCTTCGAGTTTCAACGCGAAGTCTTTGAGTTCTCCGAGTGCAAACATCTGACCTTGTTTGCCATAAACTGGTATCAGGAGAATGAAGCCGCCTATTTCACATTCATTGTAGCGTTTACCGTTTATTATCTGCATATGTGTAGGGAGATTATAACACCGCTTAGTTGCTAAAAAAAGAGGAAATATCATAATGCCATAGTAAGTTTCATTGTCAAAATTACGCGAATTGGCATTATATGAGAGACTTTCTCGATGTTTTTCTTCCTCATAAAGCTCTACAAAAGGCTTTTTCAACAGACTGGTTTTGTTTGCAACGTTACTGCTGTGCCAATTCCTCTGCCTTCTGTTCAGCAGGAACAATTACCTTTTCTCGCAATGAAGCAAGTAAATCGGCAAAACTTGAATATCGATGTATTGGGAGAACCCAATGGTATCTCGCGAAGTCAATGAACATACTGTATTCTCTTTTTGAGCCTTCCAAAAGTGGCTGAACTGGTACGGCGAGTGTTGGCACAATGGTATACAATTCTTGAGGAACACTACTCGAATCAGTGAGATCAGCGATGACAAAACGGGAGAGATGGGCAAGAGTTCTCACTGTTTCCGTCACATTTCGACTGTTTGGAGTATCGAAGTCGAACAGAATGGGCAAATAGTCATGTTTGCGAAGTTCGTCTCTGAGAGCGTCTAATATGAGTTTCCGTTCAGGTGTGAAGCGACCTAAGATCAAGACCACTTTAGTTGTGAGAGTGTTGATAACATGACGAATTTCCTCATTGTTCAGTAACAGGTAGATAAACTGAGCAACTTTCAGATTATCAACAGTGATAGAGGGCTGGTCGGCAGCAGTGATTACCAAGTTGTTCTGTGTTGCTCCTGCTAGTTCCACATCCCAAGCAGATACTCCATGAATGACGCAATCGTTGAGAATTGCGTATGTCATGTCCGTGCGAACTAATATGGCTACACTGAGGTTGGCTTCTCTAAGGTTGGCTTCGCTGAGGTTAGTATTTATGAGGTTAGCTCCACACAAGTTAGCTTTACAGAGGTTGACTCCTCTTAGGTTAGCACCATAAAGATTGGCTCCTCTGAGATCGGCACCGCCCAAATCAGTTTCACTAAGGTTGGCATTGGTGAGGTCTGCTCGTATCTCTTGATGCTGTGCTCTCCACTTATTCCAAACATCTACCCCTTGTATGAGGATATCAAGATGTTCTTGGTTAGCCATTAAGCTTATCTCCTGTTAAGAAGCTTTTCATCAAGTTCAGTTATTTAATTATATTCCATAATGGATTTAAACGGGAGAAATAGTCACTTCGTAAAAGCTTTTCTAGCCTGGCCGTGTTCGTCTGTGGATACTGCCGATAATCCCGTCTTATGGGAACGAAGAATAGGTACACCACAATAGAGAGGCTATTTCCCTCGATTACGGCGGCGTGACTTCTTTTGCTGCTTGCTTTTCTCCTTGTCTTGCTTGCGTCTCACGGTAAACGTCCGGTGGATTTCGGTGTAGGGTCGCTCGATGGTTTCTTTCACACGCTTTATAGCAAGCACAGAGACCACATCATCGGGTAACGGGACTGGCTCGCCTTGATTGATCGCCTCCGTCACCTGTTGTAAGAGTGGTTCTGGTGGGGGATGACCAATCACTGCCACATACCAACGCTTGGGACTCGGTGGGGCTTTGGACATGCTTTCCGGCCAATTCTGGATCATGCGAAACACAGAAAATTCAGCAACTTCTTGCTCGCGGACAATGGCTTGAATGCTATCATACGGAGCTTGTGATGTTTCACGGCTCGCAAAACGGGATGCTAACAGAAAAGGATAAAGAGGTGCTTCGGTTCGTGGTGGTTGCTCTGGTGGTCTTGGCATAGTGGGGAATTATTAGCACAACAATATAAGAAAAAAGTAAGAGGCTCGGATGATACCATATCTGTTGCAAGGGTAAGACACAAAAAACCATGAAACTACAAGGACGCAAGCAGAAACCACAAGACCACACCCTATAGTGGAAGAGAAGACCAACTAGAGGATAGTTGGTGCAGGTAGGCTAACCTCAGAACACTGGTTGGGAGTGAGTGGCCGTGTCGCAAATTATTTCTTGTCCGGCGCGAGACACATTTTGCGGTTCCTAGCGTAGCTAGTGGACTATATACCTTTCAATATGAAATTTATAATCCTTCAAGCTAGGAGAAATCCCTACGAAAACCTCTTCAATAATAGGATTTTGCAAGGTTCCGAACAAGAAGCCTATGAGAAGGAGTCAGCAGCCATTGACGAGATCGGGCTGGAACACCTGACGAACGCGACCTACGGTCACCGACCGAGAGCAACAAGCAGCCCCCTCCCATGAGGTGGGGGCTTTTTCTACATGGGCAAAACTACCGAGAGACAAAGCTAACTACTGCGCCGAGTTGCTTTATTTCTTGAGATTTTTCTTGAGACGGTAAATGGGGTTTCCGTGCCCATCGGTGCCGATGGGCTGCGAACTTAGATCGGTATTACCGGAGCTTATGTCGTCGGTGAGGTTTGTGACTCCCTCCTGGTCCATGTGCCAGCGATCTACAAATTCCCCCTTTTGGCTGTCATAGGCATGGACTTGGTAATGATTTTCACCATCCTTGACGATTCTCCGATCTCCGTGCTTAAACTGCTCACTCATCGAAAACTTCCTTTCTGTTTATTGTGTTCTCTACACAACACTTCTGAGGCTCTTTCTCAAAACTTCACGCAACACGTTTGACGATAAGTTTGCTCTCCTAAAATGAGAAACAAACTTTTTAGAGACCCTGTCGATAAGGGCATTGTTCGTTACACTCTGTGTGCGACCATTGGTGATACCTTTGGTGATTACGTATCCTTTGCTCCTGCCGATACTGCTCAGCAAGATACCTTCTAATTCGCTCTTCTTCCCTTTCTCTTGCCTCTTGCTCTAGCCTAAGTCGTCTCTGTTCAGGGCTTTCATACGTTGAACTCATTGATTTCTCCTTTCCTAATCAGGAAACTGTACTACCTGCCTACCTTCTATATGGTAGAGGATTGGAGCAACAATATAAAGTAACAGCAGGAAATAGAGGAAGCAGTACGACTCACAAACAAATTCAAAAAAAATGCACCTACCACAACAATACTATCAAACAGAGCAAAATGTCAAGGCTTTGCATTAACAAAATGCACAATGGCTACTAATTTCGATCAACACTTTTTCACTGCTTGGCTGATCAATTCGATTAACATTTTTAGAAGAGTGCTCAGAAATTAGATTATCGAAAACACCTGTGCTTGCCCTCATCTGTTCTCTAAGTATAATCTGGAATATCCTCAATCAGGTCTGCTGTCTGGACACCGAGCGCCTTCGCGATGGGTTCAAGGGTAGGGAGTGTGGGGATATATATGGGGTCATTGTAGATGCGCTGTATCGTGCGGTAAGCGGTATCGGCTTGCCTTGAGAGTTTGCCCATACTGACGCCCTTTTGTCTCGCTATCTCCTTCACCCGAATGCGAACCATATGCTCTCCCCTCACTATCAGTCAGATTTCCTAAGCTGGATATGATAGAAGGGAAATAAGCACATCAGGCATAAACGAAAATACTGTCAGGGTCGCAGAAGGTTTTTTGTCCGGCGTTACCGTTGTGCTAATTCCTTTGCCTTCAATGCCCTGAGAAGCTTTTTCAAAGCAGCGTTATATTTGGTAGCACTGCGGTTCCATCCTCGGAAGTCCCCCACCACCTTGCTCATCACGTCATCTTTTCGTGGATGTTGCCAATGCTTGAAGAGGTAGTCATCAATTCGCACAGGAAATAGAATGTTTTTCCCTTCTCTGTCTTCTCGGTTGAGGGCACGTTCAATTTCCCGTAGGACTGGGCCACTTTGCAAAGAGTTCTCAGAGCAGATTACCACCAACTTATCATAAAGTTTGATGCCACGATCTATCTCTCCCCAAACAGGTTCTCCCCATATGGCATCTTCAGGAAAATACCAACGTTGTACTCCATTGTCTCCAAGGTCAGTGTAGAGGCGATTACAAAAGCGTTTGTCCTTGCTACTATGGCTGATGAAGCAAGTGTAGTAGTCAATGGAGCCTACCAGAGAAGGGATTGCTTCGATAATGGAGTCAGGAACGCCAGCGTTACGAAGGAAGATTTTTGGTATTTTGCCTTGAGAGCGAATAAGGGTATCAATGCCTATGTTTGAAGGGCCAAAATGGACTACATTCTCAAGCCCATTCACGCTACTGAGATCGACATTCCCAAATTGCGTCATTGTTAATTTTGCTTGGCTCATGCTGGCACCTTTGAGAAGAGAACGGTTAAAGTTGACACCGGCGAGGTTAGCCTCGGTCATGTTGGCTTGGGTAAGAAAAGCGACACTGAGATTAGCCCAAGTGAGACTAGCTCGACTAAGATCAGCTAAAGTAAGAGTAGCGGCGATAAGATTGGCACCGATGAGATTGGTACCGGTGAGATTAGTGTCACTGAAATCCACCAGCATAAGGTAGGAATTTTGAAGATCAGCCTCAGTTAGGTCTGGTTGGACTTCTGGATGCTCTTTTCTCCACTTATTCCAAATAGTTACACCTTGTTTGAGGATATCGAGATGTTGCTGATTTGCCAAATTATTCGCTCCCATCATGAGCCTTTTTACTCTTCGGATTGAGAAAATATATTCTTTAGTAGTATCAACGCATAAAGTGCTGAGTCGTACAATAGAAAATGCCCGTTGTGTGATCTGTTTATTGGGAACTTTCACCTACTCAGCAATCTATAGGTATGATCGGAATTTTACCTCTTTCGCACTTGTGCGTTTATTATTAGCAGAAGCGTATATTAGCCTGTGAGAGTCACTTGTTTGACCGATCACTCAGGAGAGAAGAATTATCTGATGGAAAAGCGAAAAGAGAAAGATTATCTCTACATTAATGTGTGGGGATTGCTTGGGCTTATAGGAGTCATCGTTGGCGGAATAGCGTTTACTTTTCCTCAACTCTTCGATACAGATACCCTACTCATTTTGGGACTGATAGCTGTTGTATTTATGGAGGGGGATATATTTTTCCTTCGTTTTGCGCTGAAAAAAGGAGCAAAGCAAACACGAACGTTCGTAGTGTCAACCTTTTTTCTGGCACTGCTTCCCGTAGTGGTAGGTGTGATAGCTGTCTACGATAACAGAAAGTATATCGCTATATTAAGCCTCATCCTCACTATTCCTGTCAGTCTCTTCGGTATGCTCCCCACATTTTACTATGGAGATGAGGAAGTTAAGACGACCTGAAGTAAGGTTTTGAAGCTATTTGTCTGCTTGCGGTCAAATTTTTGTGTAGCTCGGTTCGCACAATCGCAAGTGTCCGACGCTGAGGCGAGATGTGAAGCCAGTTCAAGCGTTATTATACGATTGATTTGTAAAGCTGTAAGCCTGGAATGTCTTGATAATCCGCAGTATTGCGAGTCACAAGCGTAAGATGGTGTTCGATGGCAATGGCTGCATTGATCAGATCAAGGGCACGGGATTTGACCCGCTTCTGCTCGTTTTTCAACTGTTCCCGTAAAGCCGCACAACGTTTCGCTACCGTCAGTGAGAAGGGAAGAACCGGAATGCTCCTGCGGAATATCTGAAACTTGGCGTGGGCTTCTTTTGCGTTTACACTTCTTATAACGCCCTGGTATGCTTCCATGTAGGTGATAATGCTGATAGCAATACCTTCCGGTGCCAGTTTGTCTAATAGCTGTTGTGCTTCGGGAATGTCTGCCAGGTGGTCAATCACAAGATCAGTATCAACAAGATAGGGCATAGACTACAACGGACGGCCTGTGCTTTCCTGGCCGCGTTGGTCGGCAAGATCGCGTAACAGTTCTTTCCTGTCTACTCCTTGCAGTGCTCCTGCGCTTTGCTTTATTGCTGCTCGCACTTGCTCAGAGTTATAGTGTGTCCAGATATCTCGCTTTAGTAGCTGAGCAGTCTTTTTTCCTGTCGGCAGAAGCAGAGCCAGGATTTCACCATTTCGCTTGATCAGTCGAGGGGTTTTTGTGGTGTTGACCTCCTCTGCTACTTTCAGCAGGTCGGGAAGATTACTTGCATCAATTGGGATGATCTGTCTACTCATAGATATATTGTCGAGTTTATTATATTATATCATATCACTGTCTGCTTGTTAAGAATAAAATGAACTGAGCCTGGCTTCACAGATGGTTTTGAAGGCGAGGCTAATTTGAGGATTTGCATTGTAAAGAGAATTTGGTATTGAAGTTCAGCCTTATTTGGAGTATAGTATTCTGGATATACCTGAGTTCCTATTATCGCCTCAATCCTTTTCGTAGCATTGACCGTGCTCATACCTATCAGTTACTCACAGTATTCGACCTAAAAGCTATTTAGGAGTATTGTACATATAGAACCTCATATGAAGAAAACAACAAAAGAGCAATGGGAGAGGTAAAGTGAACTATCTGGATTTTGAATTGGTTATTGGTGCTGGTACTGGTAAAAAGCGTTTTTATCCTGTGATCGTGAACGACTCCCCAGCAGGTGAAGCATACGAATTCATGGAGTTTCCGTTCAACGAGCGGGAACTTGAAAACCAACTTCAAGCATTGCAATATGCTCTCATTCGCTCAAGTAGCAAACGGCGCAAAATCATTTCGCCAGAAGAGCAAACAGTCCAGAACTTCGGTCGTGCTTTGTTCGATGCGCTTTTTAGTAAAGAAGTGCGAAGCCGCTATGATGTGAGCCAGAATATAGCCTTCTCTCAAGGCAGGGGTTTGCGTATAAAACTACGTATTCAGTCTGCTGAATTAGCATCACTCCCTTGGGAGTTTCTGTATGATAAAAGGCTAGATAAGTACATTTGCCTTTCAAATAATACCCCGATTGTCCGTTACCTAGACTTGTCCAAACCTACCCACTCACTAACTGTGACACTTCCACTCTCTATTTTAGGGATGATAGCCAGTCCCAAAGATTTGTCCGATCTGGACGTTGAGCGTGAAAAGCAGCGGTTGGAAAAATCTCTAGAGATGCTACACAACCATGGTCAGGTGAAACTGACCTGGTTAGAAGGTCGAACTTGGCAGGATTTGCAACGAGCGATGCGAGGTGGCCCTTGGCATATCTTCCACTTCATTGGACACGGAGATTTCAATATCGAAAATGACGAGGGCCTGATCTGCCTTGAAGACGATGAGGGAAATGCAGTCAACTTCCCTGCCACAGAGTTAGCGCGTTTACTCGCTGATCACCATGCTCTACGTCTGATCGTGCTGAACTCGTGCGAGGGAGCGCGAAGTAGCAAGCATGATATCTTTTCTAGCACGGCCGCTATTCTTGTCAAACAAAGTGTATCTGCTGTATTGGCTATGCAGTATGAGATCACTAATACCGCAGCGATTGAGCTATCCCGTGTCTTTTATGAGGCTTTGGCTGAAGGATTGCCTGTTGATATGGCAGTAGCTGAAGCTCGCAAGGCAATCAGTATAGCAGTAACGGATACATTGGAATGGGGAACGCCAATATTATATATGCGTTCGCCAGATGGTGTCTTATTTAACCTCCCTCAAAATAGTACCGGCAGCCCAAACAAAGGGCAAATACACAGTTTCCCTCCAGTAGACGAACAAGTATCTCGCTGGATGCAGGCTACTGCTTCTAAGAGCAAGCAAACATGGGAGTCATACGAAGACTATATCAATCAGTTTCGTGATGTGCTGCACAAGAACGGTCTTGATTTGGACAGCGAAGATGAAGGTGCCATCAGATCTCTAGTTCAAGGTTGGGCTGCGAGTAGTAAAAGGGGGAAGCAGATTTCACCGTATACCTACAATCAACGTCGCTCAACCATAAGCAGCTTCTATATTTTTGCTCGTAAGCAGGGTTGGATGAGAAACAACCCTATCGAAATGGTACAGAGACTTGAGGAGCCTGACAAAGACAAAGGTAAACCGCTTGATATTGAGAGGGTCAACAATGCCTTCAAATCAATAGATCGCTCTGATCTCTTGGGCAAACGGGACTATGCACTCCTCTGCGTTCTGTTTACAACAGGACGGACTGTCAATGAGGTAGCTTCATTGCGATGCGGTGATATCGCATGGGCGAAAGAGAGCGTGACTCTCACCTTTCAGCGGTGTAAGGGCGGTAAGGTAATACATGCTCCATTGCCAAATTCTACGGCTCAGGCACTTATAGACTACCTTGTAGTTGTCTATGGGAATGAATGTCCACCTGACGCGCCAGTATGGGTATCCTGCTCTAACCATGGTAGAGGCGAGGCGATCGGTCACCGGGCAATTGCCGGTGTCTGCAACAAGTATCTCGGCACAACCAAGGTAGAAAGGATAAAGCATACCATTGTAGCAATGAGGCAGGGAGTAGGGGCCAAAGAGATTGAAAGTCTGTTGAATATAAATAGCTTTGTCTCAACTGAACAGCCTAAATTGTTTCGTTAGTAGATTTGCTGGTTCAACAGGGTTTGCCAAATGGTAAAGGCACTTATCGGTTATAAAACTATTATCATGTTCTTTGTAAGGAACTTTAAGCTTTGTCGCAGAATAGACAAAAGGCGGCATGGGAAGGGGAAAAGGCTTATTTCAGCACAATCGTTTTATTGCCTCGGTCAAACTGAATAATGAAGGTATCAAAAAAGCCTAACTGTCCAGCCAGTCCGCCAAACTCATCAGGAGAAAAATCAAAAGAGAAGACCGCAGGTGTAGAGAAAAAACTCTCTGCAACACCAATTTCTATGTGAGCAACGTATCCTTCAGCACTGCCACCAATGCCACCAAGTCGTATCTTTTCAAGTGTGTTCAGGTTAAGGTCAGGAGCAAGCAGATTGAGCAGGTCACCATCAAACATGCAAAAATCTGCTCCTGAGTCCACAAGGGCTTTGATTTTGAAAGATCGGTGGTGAGAGCGCAGGGTGAGCGGAATAAACGGGCGGGGAAGTTTGCTGTTGCCAATGGTTTAGTAGGGAAAGGTGTGTACCATAAAAGCTTAGCCAATATGCGGGAAATCATGCAGTGGCACTTTGAAAAGGATCGGGTCTTTATAGCCTTTTTTGATCGCTTCCTCATAAGCTTTCTTGGCACTTTTATGGGCACTAATCACGCTATCTGCGTCGGTTAAGGTCACCCATAACCCTTTGAATTGTTCGAGTACTGGTGAAAGATCAGTCGGTTTCATAGAGTGTCGAGCGTATTATAGCAGATCACCGTCTGCTTGCAACTGCATTTTTTTCAGTCGAAACCGTTGGTAAATAATCTTTCGTCTTTGCCTGACTGCTTCGAGCACTTTCCGGCGTTGTTTTTTGGCGTCCTGGCTCGCAAGAGAGGGAAGGGTGATTGGTTTTACGTGGTAGTTGGTCATAGATTGATGAGATTATACCATGTTACTTCCCTTTGAGGGCATCAGTCACCCTTTCCCACTGGACTGCGGAAAAATACGTGTCAAGCACGGTATTGGCAAATCTGCCAACACTGCCTGTATGCACTCGTGCATCCGGTGATCCAATCCACGTCAAACACTGATCTTGCAGCCAGTCTCGAAGCTGAACATCTGCTTGGTTGTTGGCAGCCAGGGTCTGCCAGTCGGTTTGTTTCAAGAGCTCGTAGGCAAACTTGGTCACCTCGTCTCCCTTTTCTAACGCTTCTTGCTCTCCTCTCAGGGAAGCATACACGGTTGTCCAATTGACCTCCGTGACTGCGCTCATCAAAAAACCCTGGACAAGATTATGGACTGCTTCTTGGTGGGGGGTGTACGTATTTCTTTTCCATTGATCTACATGTTTGGTCACAAAGTCCTTCACTGCTAATGGTGTCCTGTGATCGGCAATATGTTCGAGTGCCTGCCGCGTTTTATCGTAGCTGGTCATGGTGGTAAAGACGCTCCATGACGGGAAGTTCGGCCAGCCGTGATATTCAGAAAATTGCATCCCTGCTTCCTTCCTCTCCTGTATTCTTCGTTGTCCTCGTCGTTCAATGGGATAGTGCATACGAGTGTTTCTTTTCTGGTATCCTACCAAACGCGACGACAAATAACAAGACTGCGGAATGTTGATTGTTTGGTGGGGTGGGTGAAGGGTCACACCGAGCAGAGGTTGGAGAGGGAGTGAGTGAGGCATCGTCCTGGGGTGGAAGCGGAAGAAATACGACCCCGTAGCGATATGGTAGACTTTGCAGACGAAACGAGAAGACCGAAGGAGGCGGGGAGCGTCGGCAGTGTCGGTCGTTCGTTTCGGCAAAAAGGCGTCAAGCCATATCGCGGAGTGGGTGGAGATTTCTGGAGCGTCAGGGTGGAGCTTTGCATTTCGCGTAGGCTAAAATCCAACAAAGGGATGAAAACTCTCAAATTGAAATGTTAAAAAAGATGCTTTTTGCTTGACACACCGTTTTCCTCTTGCTATAACGCTTCCTATGCCCCTTGAACGAAAACAATTAGACACAGCATCTCTGCAAGCGAAATTTATACCCAAAGACCTTCCTGCTCATGAGCAATTTGGTAACGGAGAACGCTACAGCTTTGGCACAACGCATGTTGATATTTACCCGTTACCACCAGCTATGACACCGCTCCTATTTGTGCGTGGTCGTCGCAACCGCCTGGCAGTAGGTGATGTCTACAAAGTTGAGCCAACAGACAAAAACGGGCTGCATGTGTTGTATGTGGATGGGGAAATTGTGGTCAATCCAAATGGAAACTACGTGAATGTGTATACGGCTTCTGATCCTGAACTGCTCGGTTTGCAAGAGGCAGCAGAAGGAGAGAGACGAAAAGATCGACGCGGGACAGAATATACCCAGACAATGCTTGATACCTCTGGCACCAAAGAAGGCGAACGGGTGCAAACCTGGGGCAGAGTAGAAGCTGCTCCGAAACCGGTGAATAGAGGCAAAAATAGCCCGCTCCAATTTTTCCTTGAGGTTCCCATTCCTGACAAAGAAGGCGAGAGAGAGCGGTGGGAAGTGTACGCGACCAATAAGGCCAAACAACAAGTGAAGGGAAGAAAACTTGCCAAAGATGACAGAGTACACGCAGTGCTCTATAAGCATACCTGGACAGTGGATTTACAAGATGGCAGCGAAACCACGCATACCCGTTACAACCTGGCGACGATTATTGAGGTTGAAAAACACGAGCAAGGTGTACCCGCGAAGCGCAATACAGTGAATGCTCCGACAAGCTAAAGGGAACGCTTCCACGTCAGTGCTTTATGCTAGAGAGTTTGGAAACGTTGGGAATATTCGACCACGCCAGTGCTCTACTGTTTCCTATATGGTATCTTGTGAGTGCATGGTGTACGCCAGTGCTGTATGTTTAGTTTGCATAGTCGTTTTCCATTTCTTTGTCAAGAAAGCAAAACAAGGGAACTTTTCTTGAGGCTCTATCGTCATCGTTGGTGAACATTCTAAAACCACTCAGTAGGAGGAACCCGCGATGCTTAAACGATTTGCTATCCTCGTATCTGCCCTTGCACTCTTTGTCCTGCAATCTCAATCTGCCTTCGCCTGTGGAGGATTGGTAGCCCCTGATGGTGATATCCGCCTGGAACGGGCTACTACCCTAGTTGCCTGGCACAATGGGATCGAGCACTATATGACTAGCTTCACATACCAGGAGAATAGCGGGCATTCTGGTGCGAACCTGGGCTGGTTGTAACATCTCCCCTAGAGTTAAGGAAGGAGAGGCAACTGGAAATTTGAGAGGTTTTTTTCCATTGCTCTTTCATTTTTTGCAAGTGCTATGGAACCGACAGGCATCGAATTCGCTCTCAGCGGTGTTGATCCACTTCTTTCCCTCTAATGGGAAGAAGCCATTGCCTACGCATATCTGTGAATCGTTCTTTATAAATCATTCTGGATACTTATGAAAAGTAGCACTTACAGAACATTATTGCATCTTTTATATTTATAGCGTTGCTTTGCTTATTATGTTATAATGTCTGAGAAACTATTGGGCCTAATTGGAGATGCTTTATCGATCGTTATGTAATAGTGAGCAGCGAGAAGGCACTAAAGCCAGCCCAGACCTAGCTTCTGAGCTTTTTTGCAATGTGCCATTCTACAAATTTTGATATGCATTTTACTTGATTGAATTCTTTACAGTAAAGAGAGGTAAAAACCTAGCGATCTTATCGCAAGGCCTCACAGTGACTATAAGGAGATAACTACATTGAGCATGCCCAATCAAGATCGAAAGAAGCCCCATGTTACACATGAAGCCCATATCAGTGGCAGTATTTCGGGTCAAGTGCATACGGGTTCTGGGGACATAAATATTCATACATCTTATACGAGCAGCGGCGGAGAAATTTTCACAAAGGATGATTTCCTGGCCGCATTGGTGAATTTCAGGCAAGAACTAGAGATCGCTTATCAGAAAGATTTATCTAGAACAGCTTTTGACACTACAACTATTGAGGTGGAGGAAGCTACCCGAGAAGCGAATAAAAGTCAGCCCGATCCTAAAGGTATTATTCAGCATTTAGAAAATGTTAAGGGTATTCTTGCTTCGGGAACAGGCGTGGCTACCACTGCTGCTGTATCAGCAGATAAACTGATACCCATCGTCGAAAATATCATCCATTCGGTTAGCAAAATTTTCCATATATAAAAATTCAAAATAGATTAGTAAAATATCTATATGCCATCCCCATATTATTGTAGTAGAGGTTTCAGGATCAAAACGTGGATGATCAAATTTTGAATCACGAAACTCATATAAACGACATTACCTACGGGCCAATACATACTGGTAGCGGGAATATTAACATCTACTACCAAAGGCACGTTATTGCCCTTTCTGAGAAAGAGCAAGGTGATCTACTTCTTGAATATGCTGTATGGCAAAGAGAACGTTATTTGCACATGCCTATTTCTGGAATCCCTCTCCCTATCAATGTAAATGTTCCTCTCCATGATGTATATATCAAGTTGCGGATATTACCTCAGCAGAGACAGCTTCAAGATACATTCCCTATGAAGCATAAAGCCACACTTGAAGAGGCATTAGCCATAGTCAAGCGTTTTGGTGAACTACAATGGCAACAAGCTCAAGATACAGACGCTCGGAGCACTTTGGCTGGACGACCAAGTGAGGAACCTGTATCACCAGAATATGCTATTTCACAACATGACAAAATAGCTATTATTGGAGTTCCTGGTTCAGGAAAATCCACTCTCTTGCGCCATTTAGTCTGGGAACATGCAAATGATAGTCCTTTCTCCATTCCCTTGCTTATCCCTTTGGGCCAAGTAGATATTCTTATGGATCAAAGCCATATTTTACTCCTGGAGGCTGCCTTAGAAATTCTTACCGAACATAAGGTCGGTGAGGCTAAGCTTCAGTTGAAGAGTGCATTGATATCTGCCATTGGAAGGAAACATGTTCATTTTCTTTTTGATGGACTGGATGAAGTCCATGTTTGTAAGAAACAGATAATAGACACCTTGAATGATTTAGTAGCTGATGGATATAGGATAGTGATTACTTCACGGCCAATTGGCTATGAGCGACTGGAAGGAATTGAACATTATGAAGTACTTCCTCTCCTACCAGCAGACGCTGCTTCTTTCTCGCTTCGCTGGTTCAATATGCTAGCAGAAGCACGTAGAGTGCCTATTAACGAACGGCAAGCCTGGGCAATAGAACGTGGAGAGTGGCTCAAAGCGCAGATAAATGATCGACCTAGTTTACGTGAGATAGCCCGAGTACCTCTTTTATTGACGTTTCTTGCAATCCTTGCAGGAGATGAGCCAAGAAAAGACTTGCCGCGCCTGCGAAAGAAGCTATACAAAGAGTATGTCGAGCGCTTATTCACTACTTGGGAATCTCAACGAAAAAAGCTGACATTGGGTAATTTGGAAGGTGAAAAAGCGCGGACATTGGCATTATGGGTGTTGTATAGAACTGCTTATATCCTCCATTCAGTCTATTATAGTAACAGCCTTGAGGAACAGCCAACACCTGAATTTGTGAAAAAAATACTAACAGGGGAAATTGCTCGTCGTTGGTCCTTCAATGAATTGGAATCGACCGCATTATCTAGTGAGATTCTCGATTTCTGGGAGCACGCAGGCCTACTTATTAGATATAGGATACAAAAAGAGGAAATCTTCGCTTTTCGCCACCTCACTTTTCAAGAGTATGGATCTGCCCGGGCATTAGCAGATTTGGCGGAAAGCGAACCGGACACATTGAGTAGCCTCCTGCAAGAGCATATGTTTACACCTCAATGGGGAGAAGTCCTTCCATTGACCATAGCACATTTGGAATTTCATGAGTGTACATATTATGTTAAACAATTGATAGATGCTGACCAAATTGATGTCAAATGGCATCGTCCTCTTCTTTTAGCTGCTAATGCCTTAGCGGAAGGTGCCAATCCTAGTGATTTTTTCCACCGAACAATCATAGACAAACTTATCAAGTTGGCGCAAGTTGTTCCGATGTGGACATTAGATGGAATCAATGCTACAACCCTATTCAATATTTTGGCGAAGCAGGAAGATGATGATTATTGCGCCGATCTTTTATTAACTATTGTCCACCATGAAGACTCTCATCTTTTTCAACGAGTCTTAGCAACCGAGGCTCTAGCGAGGATAGGCCGAAGATCTGATGCCATAGATATCTTCCATTCTTTGAGTAAGGCACATCCACGTGATTTTCCATTGCAACTGTGGATAGCTCGTATCCTTAGTCGTCTTGAACTAAAAGATGACGTGGCTGAAATCTTGCAGCCGACAATGGCATTGCTCTCCGAAGCAGTAACAGGTGGAGCAATGGCCGGTGTAATAGCTGAAATATTAGCCGAACTAGGCAAAATAGATCAGGCCACAGAAATTTTAACTAAACTAGTCACTAATCATTTGGAGAAGGAAAGAGTACGCATTGAAGCCATCAAGGGATTAATACGCATACAACAACTTGGGACAGCAACTTTTTTAGCACACAAGCTTGCCAATGAGAAATCATTGAATGATTTCTCACGCTCGAAATTGATAGAAATATTAAATCAACTAGGTCCACCCAAAGAATTGCAAAAGTTGTTAGTGGAAATGTTGCGAAATGAAAAATCTTTTCGTTCGCAGAGTATAGAGGCTTTTAAAATTTTTAGCTGCACTAAACGCACTTTTGAGTATATTCAGGTTCTTGTGTCGATTATCTATGATAAAGATCTTGAAAGCAAGCTACAGATTCACGCGGTCAAAGAACTTACCCAATTTAACCAAGATACAATAGTAAAGGACATACTCCTATCTTTAGCAAATAACCCTGAAATTGATCGAAAAGTGAGTGAGGTAGCAAGGGTAGAACTGAATGGACTAAATAGAAACTCATTCCTAATAAGTTCCTCAACTGATAAATCAATATTTGATAAAGATGCTTTTGAAGATTCCGATAAAAGAGAATCATCAGAAAATTTAATCACACGAATGCAAGAATTAAGGTATCGTTTATACTGGATTGTGGGAACTCAAATCCTTATCGCAGTATCAGCATTTTTGCTCTTCCAGGTTATCATTATTCCTGCTCTGTCTTTTCTCTATGAACGTACGAGAGATAGTTATTTTATGGCCATACCATTATCAGCTCGCATCCCTCTAGTGGTCGGAATAGCGTTCTATTTGATCTCACCTATCTTGATCTATCACACCTACAAATTTATTGAATCAGGCCTACTCGAGCGAGAAAAATAGACTTTACAAAGAATAGGTGCTCCACTTTTATTTTTAATTTGGCTCTTTATCCCAATAAATATTTATTTAGTTGCTCGTCTATTAACTCACTTTTATACTTTACTACTTTTCCCGACTGATCTCTTTTTTATTAACCGAATTGTTTCAGTGATCTCTTTTTTAATTATCAGTTCTTTATTTATTCTTTTAATGAAACTTTCTAAAATATTTTTCCGAAGATTCTACTTTTACCTTTTCAATATTTTTTATCCAGTATTACTGGTCTTATCATTATGGATATTAACTCTTTTCCCATCATGGCTAGCTATACCTATTATACTATTATATATCGTTTATACTATAGCCCCTCCAATATTCCTAAAAAGAGGCGATAAACTTGTTGATACTTTTCTTTCTGCGTTATCTATCGTATTTCCAATATGGATATTAACTTTTTTCCCATTATGGATAATAGTTTTTATCACACTATTATTTATCGCTTACATTATCCTTGCTCCTTATCTAATAAATCGTGTGAAAAGTATCCAAGATAAAAATAAAAATAACAGCCTAAAATCAGTGCAAATTTATACTGCGCTATATCAAGTAGAGTTAAACCAGCATAGAGGGAAATGGAATCCATTAAGAAATCTGAGTAGGCCCTACGTAGGATATATTTTGGGAGGAAAATCCATCCAGCAAGTATTAGAGCAGATTGAACATGACTCAGATGTTTCCACTGAATTAAGCTGGTTTTTAGTTGATCTACTTGATAACTCCGCTCCAGACAAATTAAACGATGTTCTAGCCTTAAATCTAGCCTGTTCAACGGCTAGGAATACCAATGCAAAACCAGATCTGCGCATTCGTGCAGCACACGCTATTGGAAACAGAGGATGGCAGGAGGAAGAGGAGATGGCGGCTATCCTCGTACAAATATGTACTGATACTGAAACAAAGAACAGTTCACGCATCAAATGTCTTGCAATACTTATTAAGTGGAAGCGAATTGACCAAGTAATCTCGGTATTGGAAAAACTTGCGTTAGACGAACAAGTTCCCTTTACCAGTCGCACCTGGGCAACGGAAGTTTGCAAATTTCTATCAGATCAAGAACTAGCGCTGCAATCTCTTTCTAAGATACTTAGGGTAAAGCAGCCTTATCATAGGCTGTTAAAAATTGAAAACAACCAGGTGTTCACAAGGATTTCTATTAAGGCATTAGAAAAACTCGCCTTAAATGAGCAAGTTCCTTTTAGAAGGCGCCTCTGGGCCATTGAGTCTATCGCTAATTTAGCTTTGTTTTCGGCCTCTAACGGCTCTGGTTCAGTGAAGTGTTTTTGATACTCGACCTGGGCCACCAACTGGCCCTCATAATGATCCTTAACATCTAGGCCAGTTAGTGTGAAAAATATCCCGCAAGATGTGAGCTACGCCAGCCAACCACGCGATTTGAGAACACAGGTGGGGTGGCCCTCATGTGAGGAACATTTTTCAAGGAGATTAGCAAAGTGGCCCTGATGTCGAGGAACAAGTGGCCCAGAATCTGCTTACATATTCCCTTTGAAAGAACCTAAAGCTAGTGAGATTTTGAGAGAATCTGCTACTGAAGTAATACCTATAGAACCCAATACTGCGGTAACTTTGTCATCGTTTAAGGCCGAAACTACTTCCGAAGTAACTTCTATTAAGTTCATTCCTAAGGGATCCTCATTAGAATCTACCATTAATGACACTCCAAAAGAGGTTAGCTCGCAAGCGAAATTGCAAGAACCTGTTACCAAAGCAGTTTCGATAAAGACTATTGCTGAAGTAATTTCTGACGAGCAAGTAAGCCATTTTCTTAATGATCTCGCTCACAATCCAACAGTTAATCTTAAGATACGCAAAATAACGCAAAAAGTGGAACAAGTAACCTTTGCAGACATTCCTGTTAAGCTCAAGTGGCCTCGAAATCATTTTATCGTTATCTTATTTGCACAGATATCCATTAATATTCTAATACTTTTGTCTTTTCATGCTCTGGCATATCCTGCTCTCCAGTTACTATATGGAAGGTTACTCTATGCTAACATCTTTACTTGGCTCGATCAATTAGGAATTAGCCTAGATTTAGCACTCTTTTTAGCTATCCCTTTCTATGTTTTTGATCTACTTTGCTATTTACGCAACACCTTACTACCTAGTGAAAAACTACGGGTAATCCGTTTGGTTGTAATGACTATGATTCTACTATATTGTGTTTCATTTACTTTAATATTTGTAATTGCTCATATATTTTCGATTTTAAATTTGCAGTCTATTCTAGGCTTTGATGATCTATTTTTAATAAACCATGCAGCGGTGCTGCCACTTTTACTATATTTAGGCATATTATATCATCTTATCTTACAAAAATTCATGAAAATAGCTCCGTTCAGAACATTCACAATGCTCTTTGCCTCCAAGCTAGGATGGATAATTATTATTGTATCCCTGCTGATTCCATTATGGGTTACCTCAACACTAATAGTCTGCTTTATCGTTCTTTTTATCAGTTTGTTACACATGTTGATTCGTCGCAATAGTAACTTAGCTTAAACATTTGGTCTGGATTAAGATGACAAACTTACCAGTCGAGCAAGTCAGCGAAAGCCAAAGGCAAAAGGTATGCAAGGTCACTGTGGCAGCGAGGCATGCCGTGGGGAAATGTGCTGGATAATCCCGCGACGCTACACTTCATCAGCAATTTCGCGTCCTGTCCAGTGGTTGATGAGGCGTTCCTTAGGCTGCTCACACGCCATCACCACCAACCGACAGATTTGTTGGACGCTGATCTCTGATGGTTGCCCTGGGCGGGACAGATCCGACAGTCACTCCTCCACTGACAATTCTGAGAGCAACGCGGCTTGAAAGCCGATCCAGCGCATCCGTCACTCCCTTACCCGGTTCATCCCCAGACCCACTTCTCGGGGAAATCTCGCCATTGCTTTTCCCACCAGCAGCTCCCAAAACAATCCGTCCTCGTAAGAGGAGCTGATGGGGAGTGCTATGGCGGCGTACAAGCTTGTTGACGACTTCTCGTTCCTCTTTGCTCAAACTCAGCACGGCTGCCTTCGGCCCTCTCATGGTTTGTTCTCCCTTTCTTTCTATTTTACTACCACGTTCTTTCAGCCGCAATGTACTAGTTAAAGAATGCGTATTCTGCCGCCAATAACGCTCTGATGGCTCATCCCTTTTGAGAACGACACGAGGGAACTTTCTTCACAGGAGCAGCGTCATAGTGGATGAACTCCCACAACGGGAGGAACAGAAAAGGAGATTTCACTATGCTCAAGATGCTCAGAGGGATTGTTCCCCTTGTCATTGCCATCGGATTGTTTGCCTTCCAAACTGTACCAGCCCTCGCCTGCGGCGGATTGATTGCTCCCGATGGTGATGTGCGTCTGGAACGGGCTACCACGCTAGTAGCCTGGCATGATGGCATCGAACATTACCTGACGTCCTTTACATACCAGGAGAGCAACGGGCATTCTGTTGCGAACCTGGGCTGGATCGTACCTCTCCCTGCCGTACCCATCAAGATCGAGGAGGGCGGCGCATGGACGCTACAGCGCCTCTTCCGCGAAACCCATCCCGAACCCGTACGCTTCTTTGCTGCAGATAATACTGCTACTTCTGCATCTGCGGGTGTAGAAGTATTGCAGCAAGTGAAGGTCGAAGCGCTCAATATCACGGTTCTGCGAGGCAGTGGGCAGGCCGTGCTGGACTGGGCCACCAAAAACGGCTTCTTTTTGAATGACGACACACGCGCCCATTTGCTTGGCTACGCTAATGGGAGTCCAATTTTCATGGCTGCCAAATATGATACTGCCGCTGCAAAGGCTCGTCATCAAATCCAGGGCGACGGCGCTCCAGTTTTAATCACCATGAAGACGGCGCATCCCTGGGTGCCCCTTGAGGTGCTGGCCCTTGACGGGCAACAGGTCCAGGCCGACATTTACTTCCTGACCGACATGCCTATCAATACCAGTGATGTCAAGGCCAGGATCGGGCAGTCCACTGTAGGCAGCGACGTACCTGGCGCACCCGGTCTCCAGCTAGCATACCAGGAACAGGTGAACCCCACGCTTTTTCACGATCTGTCGACCGATCGCAACATGGGCTGGGTACGGCAGGATAGCTGGCTAACCTACCTGAACCTGAATGCCCCCGACACGAAGGTCACATATGACCTGGGCATCAGTTCAACCGGTGTGATACGCATAGCTCCCTTTGGAACGCCTCCAATGGCCGTTGTCGATGGTCAACACTCACGTGAACTCCCGGGCTGGCTGCCAACGCTCCCACTGGGAACTCCTCAAACAGCAGAGACGCTGGCATTCCTGTTGGGCATTACAGTCCTGGCGTTCTTGATCTTCCGGGCAAGAGCACGCCGGAGCCGAACGCATGATATGGCACGATAAAATCCCTCACAATCAAAAAAGCGAGCAAGGTCGACCTTGCTCGCTTTTTTGATTGTGAGGAAGATTCAGGTAGACGCGAAAAAAATTCCCAAACCCCCTTGACAAATCTTGCATATAGATGTAAAATGCATATAGATGCTTAAGCAACTTGAAGATATGGAGCATCTACCACTATATGCATATAGGTGCGGTATGACGGAAGTAAATAAAGACAAAGGTCAATTTCACAACGCGGTGACTGAAGCCTGGTCGAAAAACTGGCTGGTGCCGGTGGTTCTCTTAATGCTACGGCAATGGAGTTCCTACGGCTACGAGATAATGGAGAAGATGGCGGCATTTGGATTGACCGCTATGAATGCCGGAACATTCTACCGGACGCTGCGACAGATGGAGAAGGATGGGATGGTAAGTTCCAATTGGGATACTTCAGAGGCCGGGCCCGCTCGACGGGTGTACTCTATCACAGAGGCAGGAGAAGCCTACCTGAAGTTCTGGGCCGAGTCACTGGATCAATATCAGAAGATGATGGACAGCTTCTTCCAACTCTATACAGGCCAGTCAACGCAAGCAAAGAAAGATCATGAGTTGTAGGGGCAACGGCAGCCGCGTTCGGGGAACGATGAAGGCAGTCCTTGCCCTGTTATACATCGCAGACAACTGCGAGTAAGAAAAGGGAAGAAACATACAATGGCAAAAACCAAGGTAAACGAAGCGACCGGGAAACTCACCGAGTCTCTTCGTGAGACAAACCAGGCAATTGTAGAGACTGCTGTCGAGGCCCAGAATCGCAACCTGGCCTTTGTTCAGAACACTTTTGAGAACGGGGTCGAGCTTCTTAAGAGCCACGCGGATAGCACGCGTAACCTCATAAGTGAGCAGCTAGAACAGCCCGAGAAACAGACTGTCGATTTCCAGGAATTGGCGAATAGCGCTATTGCAGCCCAGGAGCGCAACGTGCGCTATGTCCAGAGCTTTGTCCAGAATGGGACAGAGGTCCTCAAGAGCCATGTGAACAGCACTCGCACACTGATGCAGATCCTGGCGGAGCAGTCACAAAAGCAGCAAGAGACGTTCCAGGCACTCGCTCGTGAGTCATGGGATACTTATGTAGATTTCCTCTTTACTCCCTTCGCATACTATCGTCAGGCAGTCGAGACTGCTGAGTCGATAGCCAGGCAGGGTGTACAGACGGCAGAAAATATTAGTCGCCAGGGTGTGCAAGCAGCCCAAAGAGTTGCACGCCAGGGCCAGAACGCGGCTGAGTCAGCTACCAAGTAACTCAATTTGCGTAGTTTACAGGGGGGGTCGGAGTTTAAACCACGACCCCCTTTTTTATCTTATTACTCCGCATATTGAAGCACTTAAAAGATGCTACATTACTAGCAGGTCACAAGCTAGTGCTCTGTCAATGTTCAATGGATGAGTGAAATGTAGTGGCACCCCTTGTGGGTGCCAGGTACCCACAAGGAAGGAGAGTTTGCAGATGCCAGATGGTAGGAAGCCCGGCGGTTCGCTGGACCCAATGGAGTTATGGAAGCAATGGTACGACACATCTTCTAAGATGTGGGTCAGTACTCTCGATGGAAACAAAGAAACATTTGTCGATACCTATGGCCTTTACCGCTTATGGTTGGAAACCGTAGGCAAAGCCCAGGAACAGGTGCAGGCTAACATCTCAGGTATGATGAATACCAAAGATATCTGGAATACCTGGTTTGAAGCGACGGTGGGAGCCTGGAGAAAAGCCGCCGAGATGGGAGGAGACCCGCTGGGGCTCACCACCCAGTGGCTGGAGATGATGGAAGAAACCCGTAAAAGGATCATGGCTGGAGACGTCTTGCCAACCGACCCTTTCACCTTTTTCCAAAAATGGTACGAGGCTACCAGCGAGACGTGGGCAAAAGTCGTTGACGACATGCTCAGCTCCGAGAAGTTTATAGAATCGGCCAGTCCTTTTATAGAGATCTACTCAAACTTTGTCAAAACCTTGCACCGCGCTAACGAAGAGTTCTTTAGCAATCTTCAACTTCCCACGCGCTCAGACCTGGCACGAGTGGCAGGGCTTGTCGTCGCCATGGATGAGAAAGTCGATAAGTTAGAGGATGCCTTAGAGAACCTCGAAGACGAGCAATCGCAAGAATCACCTCTACTGAGAGCGGCAAACGAGGCTATTGGGGGTCTTGAAGGACGCCTGGGCAAGGTAGAGAACAAACTGGATACACTCTCTACTGCTCTGGGGAAGAACGAGGCCGTGAAGAGTCTGGACGGCCGTCTCGGTCGTGTAGAGAATAAGCTCGATACGCTTTCTGCTTCCTTAGACAAGAGTGAGGCAGCAGGAACTGTTGAGGGCATGGCAAAACGCCTGGATTGGGTGGAGAGCAAGCTGGATAAAGTCCTTGCAGCCCTGGAAAAAATCGAAGCCAGGGAGCATCGAGGCCCAGAAACTGCCAATTCCACCGGCACAGTACAGCGTCGTAAATCGCAAAAGAAAACTGAGTAACAAGCAAGGTTCTGCTAAAGACGGGTCTCGATCCTTTAAGAGGAAAACAGGAGTGCAGAGGACGGAGTCCTTTGCCGGGGTCTGGGGAGTCCCCAGTTTTTCCACCCACAATCCCCCTAAAGGAGGCAGAGCCCCAAAGACTCAATGAGGAGGACTAGATGACAAAAGAAAGCGTCATACCAGCTGCAGATGACATGATAAGCAACCTCAAGAAGTATGCCAGGGGTATGCGGATCATTCTAGACGGGGCTCAGGCCGCTACAGGTCAAACGCCTAAAGAAGTGATCTGGACTAAAAACAAGGCTAAGCTTTATCACTACGAGCCGACTATTGAGAAGCGTTTCCCAATTCCTATCCTAATAATCTATGCACTTATTAATCGCCCTTATGTCATGGATCTCATGCCCGGCAACAGCCTGGTGGAATACCTGGTAAACCAGGGGTTTGATGTGTATATGCTCGACTGGGGTGTTCCAGGTGATGAGGATCAAGACCTGACATTCGACAACTATGTATTAGATTACCTGTCCCGTGCTGTGAAGAAAGTTCTCCGCCATGCTCATGCTGAGGAATTCACCCTCTTTGGCTTCTGCATGGGTGGAACAATGAGTGCTATGTATGCCGCCCTTTTCCCTGGTAAACCGCTCAGAAACCTGATTTTGCTGACGACCCCGGTTGATTTCACGCCCGAGGATATGGGGCTCTATGGACTGTGGACCAGTGCAAAATACTTTAATCCTGACTACCTGGTGGATGCCTTTGGCAATGTCCCGGGCGCGATGGTGGATACGGGAAATCGAATGACCAGGCCTGTTACCAACTACGTCGGCACCTACGTCACCATGTGGGATCGTCTTTTGCACAACAAGCCCATGGAAACGTGGCTGGCTATGAACAAGTGGGTGAATGACGGTGTGCCATTCGCTGGCGAGGCTTTCAAGCAGTGGATTCGCGAATTTTACCAGCAGAATAAACTGGTGAAGGGCGAGATCAAGCTGCGTGGGCGTCAAGTAGATCTGCAGAACATTACCTGCCCCGTCCTGAACATTGCGGGCAAAAAAGATCACATCTGCACCTTGCCACAAGCCGAAGCCACAATGAAGCTCATCAGGAGCCAGGATAAAGAGTTCTTCGTGCTGGACGCGGGGCACATTGGCCTGCTAACGGGCTCGGATGCCAGAAAGAATCTCTGGCCAAAGATACGGAGCTGGCTGGAGGTTCGCTCCAACTAACCAGTTATGCTACAATATCCCTGTGTGCCAGCTCCAGGCAAACGTATGATACGGAGTGAGTGTGAAGGAGTAATATATGACAGATACATCACAAACCGGGCAAAGTCCCATCGAGACTTGGAGCAAGCTAATTGAGAGTACCATGCAGGCACTTCCAGTCAAGCAACCAGAGATTGGCTACGGACAACGCGAAGAGGAAACGAAGAAAGATCCCTGGCTAACCCTGATTGACCGGCTCTGGCAGGCCAACCCCTACAGCAAATTACTGCCAATTGATCCTGCTGAGATTACTCGTGCCTTCCAGCAAATCTGGATCGATGCCATCAGTAACCCTGGCCGTGCCTGGGCTAACTATAGCAATTTTGTCCAGCAATACACTCAGTTGATGACCTCGGCTACGCTCAAGTTCTGGTCCAAAGACCAGGATGTCGAGCCGGTCATCGAGCCAGGAAAAGGCGATAAACGTTTCAGCGCACCCGACTGGCAGCAGAATCCCGTCTTTGATGTGCTCAAACAAAGCTACCTGCTGACCGCCACGACCTTGCTCAAAACCGCTTCCGAGACCGAGGGGCTGGATGAAAAGCAGCAGCATAAGCTGGTATTCTACCTGCGCGAGTTCCTGGACGCCATCAGTCCAACCAACTATGCCTTCACCAATCCACAAGTGCTTCACGAGACCATCCAGAGCGGTGGGAAAAACGTGGTAGAAGGTGTAGAGCATCTTTTACGTGACCTCAAAGCCGGACAGATCAAGATGACCGACACCGAGGCTTTCGAGCCCGGGCGAAACCTGGCCCTGACACCAGGCCAGGTGGTTTACCGCAATAAGCTGATTGAACTCATCCAATATACGCCCACAACGGAGAAGGTCTATGCGACCCCCTTGCTGTTTATCCCACCCTGGATCAACAAATATTACATCCTGGATATGCAGCCGCAGAATAGCCTCATCAAGTTCCTGGTAGATCACGGTTTTACCGTCTTTGTCATCAGTTGGAAGAACCCCGATGCCTCGATGGAAGATACCAGCTTCGATGACTACCTGACATTGGGGCCGCTGGACGCGCTCGACATCATCAAAGAGATTACAGGCGCACAAAAGGTCAATGTTGTTGGCTACTGCATTGGTGGCACACTGCTCTCTATGGCCCTACCCTACCTGGCAGCGAAAAAGGACGAGACGGTGAACTCGGCTACCTTCTTCGTAGCCTTGCAAGACTTCAGTGAAGTGGGTGACACATCGGTGTTCATCGATGAGCCGCACGTGACGTACATCGAGGGGCAGATGATGGAGCGTGGCTACCTCGATAGCCGCTCGATGGCAACCATGTTCAATATGTTACGCGCCAACGACTTGATCTGGAGTAATGTGGTGAACAACTATTTGTTGGGCAAGGAACCGCCGGCCTTCGATTTGCTCTACTGGAACAACGATGGAACGCGTATGGCCCCTGCGGCCCACTCGTTCTACCTGCGCAACACCTACCTGGAGAACAATCTGATCAAGCCCAACAAGATCGTCTTAAAGGGTGTACCCATCGACCTCGGCCAGATTCGCCAGGATATCTACGCCGTTGGTACACAGCAGGACCATATCGTGCCCTGGAAGTCGGCCTGGCGCATCACCCAGCTTGCCAGCGGCAAGGGACGCTTTGCCCTGGGTGGCAGCGGCCATATAGCCGGAATCATCAATCCACCCAGCAAGGCCAAAGGCTATTGGACGAACGATAAGCGGGTGAAGAATGCTGACCAGTGGTTTGATAGCGCCGAACACCACGACGGCAGCTGGTGGACGGACTGGGCAGATTGGCTGAAACCTCGCTCCGGTGAGCAGGTAGCTCCACCCAAAGTGGGCAGCAAGGCACATCCGCCGATCACTCCAGCACCAGGAACCTACGTACTGGAGAAGTGATATCTACTCCTCTTGATTATTAGGAGAGAATCGTGCCAATTAAAAGACTGCAGGCGAGCGTGCGCCACCAACCAGGTATTGCTATCATTGATTTGCACGGAGAAATTGATTCCAGTGCAGAAAGTGTGCTGAATACCGCCTATAATGAAGCTGAGAGCCAGGAGCCGGGCAGCATCCTGCTCAATTTCAGCGATGTGCAATATATCAATAGTACGGGCATTGCCCTCATTGTCAGCTTGCTGGGACGGGCGCGCAAGTCCCAGCACCGCCTGCTGGCCTGTGGCTTGAGCGACCATTACGTAGAGATTTTTAATATTACGCGCCTCGCCGATTTCATGAGCGTTTTCCCCGACGAAGCAAGCGCACTGAAAGACGGAACAATATCCACCTCGTAGCCTCCCCGAGGGCTAGTAATGTCCTTGTTTCCGGTAGAGCCTTACGAGATTGTTGAAACTGAAAACCGTATCGGGGTGCTTAGGGCCCAGCTCCTGCCTGCAAACCTCCAGGGCGCGTTGAAAGAACTCCTCGGCCTGCTCGTACTTCTCCTGCGCCTCGTAAAGAATCCCTAAATTGTTGAGGCTGTTGATCATATCGGGGTCGGCCGGGCTGAGCACCTGTTCGCAGATAGCCAGCGCTTGCTGCAAAAGTGGCTCGGCCTCTTCATACTTGTCCTGGGCATAGTAGGCCCCGGCCAGGTTGTTGAGACAGGTGGCAGTATCAGCATGTTCGGAGCCGAGCACCTGCTCACAAAGCGTCAACGTTCTCTGGAAAAGCTCCCTGGCCTGTTCATACTTTCCCTGATTGAAGGAGTGGATCGCCTGGTTATTGAGGCTGGTGGTAGTATGGGGGTGTATCGCGTCCCGTGCCTGCCCGTAAATTACCACAGCTTCTTGCAAGACCGGTTCAGGCCCTTCATCCTTCTCCTGGGAGACAAGTTCCATTGTGTCAACCATCTCGACAGCATCAACCATATTAATATGCGGGAATATATCACCCGGATGCTCTCCCACCAATTTTCTCCTTCTGATCGGGATATGCAAGCTACACCACCAACCAGCCCATACTCCTCCCCACCTTCCTAGGCCTTTGCCGTGAATAAAGCTCAACCTTGCTATATTGATACTTATCACCCTTCTTTCATACACCATATGCCTGTTTCTGTCCACTATGCCCTCTCCAAGCAAAGACAAAAGTACTGGAAACAGTTTGACATTGTACTTGCTAGAGTGTAATATGTCGGTGTTGCACCTGTAGCTCAATGGATAGAGCACTTGACTTCGGATCAAGGGGTTGCGGGTTCAAGTCCTGCCAGGTGCGCCAAAGGCCCAGTTCTATTCCTGCAAGAAGAAAGCGACATCAAACAGCAAAGCAATGGAAACCCAAACCACTCGTAGACCAATATCAATAGG
>WNGR01003169.1_pt1 | contig 29327 bp, 19 predicted proteins | sample 5407581 | NCBI WGS metagenome assembly WNGR01 (sample SAMN13153383, study PRJNA577476) | soil metagenome | isolation source: 80 cm soil or saprolite under Garry oak tree replicate 2 | place: USA:California | collected 2016-06-15
TGAGTTGCATTTCGCGGAATTCACCTGCTTGTCACTCCGCCGTAACTTATATCTCCTAGCTTGTCTCGAGCGGGGTGGCTCTCGCCGCCGCAGCGATACCCCGCCCTGCCCAAGTCCCGCAGGGCCTTACGCTCAAAACCAATTACCCCTCGGGGCCGGCGCTCCCCTGGTGCTGGCCCTTTGTTTTCCACAGGATCCGCAGGCCGTTGCGCGTTGTAACCTAGAATTAACATTTCCGTTACAAACAGATTATCTCTGCCGACTAGCTTTTGGGCGGGGTCAATTTGCATGTCGGGTGTTCTGCGCAATCGGAGCCTTCACGTTAGCTTTCCAGGCCGACCTAGCGCTCAAATCTTAACGGAGGAACGAATGCGTTTATTCTTGGGGTGTATCCTAGCTCTCGCGCTTTGCACATTGCCAGCTTCGGCGGCCGCAGGCGGCGGGGCAAATAACCGTTCATCGGACGCAAAATCCACTGCCGCGTCCGATAGCAAGACGTCAACCGAACCAACCGGCAAGCCAGATGCCAGCGCCGAGCCGGCAAAATCCAGCCTGGACTTGGAAATCCAGGAGCTCCGCGAGCAATTACAACTACAGAGCGAACTCATCAGGCAGCAGCAAGATAGGGTCCAAGCGCTTGAAGAGCAGTTGAAGGCGTCCAGCAGCGGGCGAGAAGCCTTATCGTCGTCTCCGACCGCTACGCCTGCCAGTGCGGCGAACAGCTCTAGTCCGGTTGGCGCCGCCAGCGCAGTGCCGGCTTCGGCAACAGTTGCCGCCGCATCACCTGCGGCTCCTCCGGCAACTCCTCAGGCTAATAATGCCCCTCCGGAGTCGCCACTTCAGCTTCGTGTTGGCACTGCGTACATCACGCCCGTAGGCTTCATGGATTTCACCGGCGTATGGCGCAGCCATACTGGCGGTAGTGGAATTGGAACGAACTTTGCCGGCATTCCCTACGGGACCGTATTTCAGAATAACCTCAGCGAATTCCGCTTCAGTATGCAGAACTCCCGCATTGGCTTCCGCGTTGACGCTATGGTTAAAGGCGCTCACATGATTGGCTATATGGAGTCCGACTTCCTCGGCAACAATCCCGGAAACGTGGCCGTGAGCAGCAATAGCAACACCCTCCGTTCCCGGTTGTACTGGGCAGACGTCCGCAAGGGCGCGTGGGAAGTGCTCGGCGGCCAAACCTGGAGCTTGATCACTCCCGGCCGCAACGGCATTTCACCTCTGCCCGGCGATCTCTTTTATTCGCAGGACATAGACGTAAACTACCAGGCAGGTTTGGTTTGGGGCCGTATTCCCGAACTTCGGCTTGTGTATCACGCTTCGCCCAAAATCGCGCTTGCAGTTGCTCTCGATGCTCCCGAGCAGTATGTAGGAGGCTCCGCAGGTGCCCCAGCGATTACGCTTCCCGCCGCCCTTGCTGCCCTTCCCAACAATCCCTATTCTGTAACTGCGGCGAACACTGAATTCAATAACGGCCAGACTACTCTGAACGTCCCCAACGTTGCTCCAGACGTAATCGTCAAACTCGCGCTCGATCCGGTAAGCAGAGTCCACTTTGAGGTCGGCGGACTGGAAAGACAGTTCAAGCTCTGGAATCCCACCAATACGACGAAGTACTCCGCAACAGGTGCCGGAGGTTTCCTCAATCTCAATGTGCAGCTATTCAAGGGCTTCCGCTTGCTTACCAACAATTTCTATAGCGATGGAGGTGGGCGTTACATCTTCGGCCAGGTTCCGGATTTGGTCGTCCGGACTGACGGCAGCCCCTCCCCGATTCATACCGCTTCGACCGTAAGCGGCTTTGAATACACTAAAGGTAATGCGTTCTTCTACGGCTACTATGGCGGCATCTACGTTCTCCAGGATGTCATCATCGATACCACTGGAAAACCTGTAGGCTACGGATGGGTCGGAGCGGGAGCACCTCCATCTCAGAACCGCACCATTCAGGAAGGCACCCTGGGCTTCAACCAAACCATGTGGAAAGATGCCCGGTACGGCGCGTTGAACTTGATGGGGCAGTATTCCTATCTCACGAGGAACCCATGGTCGGTAGCCGTCGGCTCACCCCAGCAGGCTCTCTTGAACATGGTTTTCCTCAACCTGCGTTACACGCTGCCGGGTGGTGCTCCTAACCTGGAGCGCTAGATCCGCAATTCGAGCAGAGAACATGGCCGCTGGTCGTAAGCCGTGTGTAAGGGGTCTTGCGCCCAGCGGCGAACCCAACGAGTCACGCAAAATTTACGCCGGATTGAACCTGGATTGACCGCGACCGGCTATTTCTTATCCGTGCTCCCAAGGAGAGACCGAATTCACATGTCCGTAACAAACGCGTAACGGTCCCGTAACACGCAGTGAGAGACAACATTCTCGAAAGGACAAGATTATGAGCATGCGTAAGATTCTCGGCTTCGCTTTATTGGCACTATTGGCTGCGGCGCCCGCTTGGGCTCAAAATATCAATGCGGCGGGTGCGACGTTTCCTTACCCCATCTATTCCAAATGGTTCGACGAATATCACAAATTACATCCTGGCGTTCAGATCAATTACCAGTCTATCGGATCCGGCGGTGGAATCCGCCAGCTTCTCGATCGTACCGTCGATTTCGGAGCTTCGGACGGCCCAATGACGGACGACCAACTCAAGCAGGCCGGCTTCAAAATCCTGCACTTCCCCACGGTCCTTGGCGGCGCCGTGCCTACTTACAATATTCCGGGCGTTACCGCTGAGCTGAAGTTTACGCCGGAGGTGCTGGCCGGAATTTTTCTTGGCAAGGTCACCAAGTGGAATGATCCTGCCATCGCCGGACCTAACCCGGGCGTGAAGCTTCCTGCCGAAGATATCGTGGTGGTCCACCGTTCCGATGGCAGCGGCACGACCTATATCTGGACGGACTATCTCTCGAAAGTAAGCGACGAGTGGCGCACCAAGGTCGGCAAGGACACTTCAGTCAACTGGCCCGTCGGCTTGGGCGGCAAGGGTAACGAGGGCGTCGCCGGTCTGATCAAGCAAACGCCCGACTCGATCGGTTACGTCGAATTGATCTATGCCGTACAAAACAATATTCCCTACGGCTCGGTAAAAAACGCCACCGGTGAATTCGTAAAGCCCAGTCTGGTCAGCGTCTCCGCCGCCGCGGCCGGTGCGGCTGCTTCCATGCCCGACGATTTCCGCGTCTCCATCACCAATGCTTCCGGAAAAGCGGCTTATCCGATCTCTAGTTTCACTTGGCTGTTGATTCCCGCACAAATTCAGGATGCTGCAAAAAAGGCCGCCATCAAGGACTTCCTTGGCTGGATGATGACCAGCGGCCAACAATTGTGCGAAGGTCTGGCCTATGCCCAACTGCCCAAGGAAGTCATTGCCAAGGAGCAAAAGGCTGTCGCCATGATTCAGTAGCGTCAGCCGCATGAAATGGCAACTGCGCACACCACCGTCGACGCCGCGGGCCTCTCCTGGGGCCCGCGTGCGCTCATTCGCCGCCTCCGCAGCGGCGACGAAATCGCCCGGCTGGTCACCCTAGTCTTTGCCCTTTCGACGGTGTTGTTGACGGTGATGCTTGTCGATCAGCTCTGGATCAATTCAGCTGAGGCCAGGCATCGTTTTGGCCTAACCTTTTTGTGGAGCGGGGTTTGGGACCCGGTATTTAACCAGTTTGGAGCGCTGCCCTTTGTTTATGGCACGATGGTCACTTCGGCGCTCGGTCTATTAATTGCCGTTCCCATCGGACTCGGCGCGGCGATCTTTCTCGCAGAACTGGCGCCCCGCCGCCTTTCCGATAATCTCACCTTCCTGATCGACCTGCTCGCCGCCGTTCCCAGCGTCATTTATGGCCTCCTCGGAATATTCATTCTGGTACCGCTCATGCGCACGGAGATTCAGCCTGCATTGAAGCGCATGCTGGGATTTACGCCCCTGTTTCAAGGCCCGGCATACGGCATTGGACTCTTGACGGCTGGCCTGGTGCTCGCCGTCATGATCGTGCCCTTCATCATTTCTGTTTCGCGCGAGGTTTTGCTCGCCGTCCCCGGCGACCAGCGCGAAGCTGCCTTGGCGCTGGGCGCTACGCGCTGGGAAGCCACCTGGAAGGCCGTCGTTCCCTACGCCCGTACGGGAATAATCGGTTCTATTTTTCTGGCTCTTGCGCGCGCTCTCGGCGAAACCATGGCTGTGACCATGGTCATCGGAAATAATCCACGCATTTCCGCATCGCTCTTTGGGCCGGGTTATTCCATTGCCGCCGTCCTCGCAAATGAATTCAGTGAGGCCACTGGCAATCTCTACTTGAGCGCCCTGATCGAGCTGGGACTGGTGCTCTTTTTCCTGACCTTCCTGCTCAACGGTCTGGCCCGCCTGCTAATTTTCTTGACCACCAGTCGTGGCAGCGTGGTGCACACATGAGCCTGCGCATGTTTTGGCGCAAGTCGGTTAACGTGCTGATGCTTAGTTTGACCGGCCTCTGCGCGCTCGTGGCCGTCTCGGTGCTCTTCTTTATTCTCGGATATCTCCTCTATCACGGCGGTAAAGACGTGAACTGGGACTTCTTCACCAAGCTGCCTAAGCCCGTCGGAGAAGCAGGCGGTGGCATGGCCAACGCCATCGTCGGTTCCGGCAAGCTTTTATTGTTGGCGGCGCTTTTTGGCGTTCCCGTCGGACTGCTGGGCGGCGTTTATCTCGCCGAATTCGGCGGCCGGGTCGTGCCTTTTGTTGTGCGCTACACCGCAGATCTATTGAATGGCGTGCCCTCCATTGTGATCGGTATTTTTGCCTACGCCGTGGCCGTCATGCCGGTGCATCACTTTTCCGCTGTGGCAGGGGGCTTTGCCCTGGGCGTGATGATGATTCCGATCGTGCTCCGCAGCACTGAGGAGTTCCTGCACGCCGTTCCGCGTGCGATGCGAGAAGGGGCCATGGCTTTGGGCGCTAGCAAATGGCGCACCATCTCCAGCGTCGTTGTGCCGGCAGCTTCGCGCGGTATCCTGACCGCCGCTTTGCTGGCCCTTGCCCGCGTGGCCGGCGAAACTGCGCCCCTGCTTTTCACGGCCTTCGGTAACCGCTATTGGAGCCCTGGTTGGGGCCAGCCCATCGCCTCGTTGCCTGTTATGATCTTTACCTACGCCGTCGGACCTTACGAGGACTGGCACCGGCAGGCGTGGGCTGCAGGCTTGGTCTTGCTCGGCCTGGTGCTCATCACCAATATTGTCGTCAGAACCCTGCTCTCACGCGGAACTTCGCCACATAGGCCATAGATATGGCGCAGAGTTCAGCCAAACCTGCTTACAATAGGACGGACTCCTCAGAGAGTTCGGTGACGGGAGCCATGGAAACTGTCCTGAAACCGCCGGTGCCCAGCGGTTCGCAGATCGCTCTTGAGGTACCCCTGCGGATGCAAGTCCGCAATCTTGATTTTTACTACGGCAAGCTGCGCGCCTTGCACGGTGTCAACCTGCACATCGCCGCCAATCGCATCACTGCCCTCATTGGCCCTTCGGGCTGCGGCAAATCTACCTTGATCCGCACTTTCAACCGCATGCACGAGACTGTGCGTGGCACCCGCCTCGAAGGCGAGATCCTCCTCGATGGGGAAGACGTATTCGCGCAAGACGTCACGCGCCTGCGCCGCCGCATCGGCATGGTCTTTCAAAGACCTAATCCCTTTCCAAAGTCCATCTTTGAAAACGTCGCCTACGGACTGCGGATCAATGGTCTTCCCGCAGCCCAGCGCGGCCGTTTAGCCGACGCCGTGGAACATAGCTTGCGGCGTGCGGCGGTGTGGGACGAGGTCAAAGATCAGTTACACAAATCGGCCTACGCCCTCTCCGGCGGACAGCAGCAGCGGCTGTGTATCGCGCGCGCTCTGGCGGTGGATCCCGAAATGCTCCTCCTGGATGAACCGTGCTCTGCCCTCGATCCGGTAAATACCGCCAAAATCGAGGAATTGCTCTTCCATTTGAAGCAGAACTGCACCTTGGTCATCGTGACCCACAATATGCAACAGGCCGCGCGCGTCAGTGACGCCTCCGCCTTCCTGCTCAATGGTGAGTTGATCGAGTTCAGTCCGACGCCGCAGCTCTTCACCACACCTTCTGACCCGCGCACCGAGGCTTACATCACCGGCCGTTTCGGATGACGTTTGGCGGCACCTCAGAACAGGCGGGATCTTAAGAGGCGCGAACAATGGAACGACATTTCGAGATCGAACTGAACGGCCTAAAGGAGAGGCTCCTCTGGATGGGCAGCCTCGCCGAACGCGCGGTCCACCAGGCCATCCATTCGGTGCTGGATGGCGACGCCTCCCTCGCCGAGGTGATCCTCGAGGAAGAGCCGGCCATCAATGAGCTGCAGATGGAAATCGACGACCGGGTCATGCAGTTGCTTGCCCTCCATCAACTCATGGCTGCCGACCTGCGCTTCGTCCTGGCCATTTCGCGGATCAATAACGATCTGGAGCGCATCGGCGATCAGGCCGTCAATATCGCCCAGTCCTCACAGCGCATCCTGCGGCATCCCCGCGTCAAGCCCTACGTCGATCTGCCCCGCATGAGCGAACTTGCCGAAGGAATGGTTCGCGATAGCTTGAACGCTGTCGTTCGTCGCGACCTCACCCTGGCCCGCTCTATACTCGTTCGTGATGACCAGGTAGATAACCTCCGCGATCAAATCTTTCGCGAGTTGTTGAGCTACATGATGGGCGATTCCGCCGTAGTCTTTCAGGCGTTTGAGCTGATCCTTGTCGCCAAGAATTTGGAACGAGTCGCCGATCACGCCACCAATATCGCCGAGGACGTCATCTACATGGTCGAAGGTCACGACGTGCGCCATGCCGCCGCAGACCGCCGCTAGTTTTTGCGAACCGCTTGTACGGCCATCCCGAGGCAAGCCGCCATTTGAGGGCCCGGGCAGCTGGTCTAGCCATAGGAGGGGTTCGCCGAATGTTGTGCACGCAGGCTGCGCCCACTCAGCCCGCTCATGACTCTATTCCGCGGCGGCGCGAGTTGGTGTACATTGACGCACTGCCCTGATGCCTTAAACTGAGGCAGAGAAAATGAATCCAGTCGAGCCTGCAACCCAATCGACCCTTCGAGAGGCCAACCGCATGAGCCGGGACTCGCTCACCATTACCGACAATCGTACGGGCAAAACCTATGAAATTCCCATCACCGACGATACGATTCGCGCTCTCGACCTCCGCCAGATCAAACTGAACCAAAACGATCTCGGCATGATGAGTTACGATCCCGCCTTCAATAATACCGCGCTGTGTAGAAGCAAGATCACCTTCATTGATGGGGATAATGGCATCCTGCGCTATCGCGGATATCCGATCGAGGAGTTGGCCGAACGAAGCACTTATCTTGAGACCGCCTATTTAATTATTTTTAGCGAACTTCCCACCCGCAAACAATTAGAGGAGTGGACCTACCACGTCACCCATCACACCTTCATTCACGAGAGTATCAAGAAATTTCTCGATGGCTTTCATTACGATGCCCACCCCATGGGCATGCTCATTTCCACCATCGCGGCGCTCTCCACTTTCTACCCTGACGCGCGCCATATCTTCGATGCGGAGTCCCGCCGCAAGCAAACCTATCGTCTGATCGGCAAAATGCCCACGCTCGCCGCGTTCGCCTATCGCCATAGTCTCGGGATGCCCTTTGCCTATCCCGATAACGAGCTGAGCTATCCCGGCAATTTCCTCAATATGCTCTTCAAGACCACGGAACTAAAATACAGGCCCAATCCAACGCTCGAGCACGCTCTCGATGTTCTTTTCATTCTTCACGCCGATCACGAGCAAAACTGCTCCGCCAACGCCATGCGCAATGTGGGCAGTTCACACGTCGACCCCTATTCCGCCTGTGCTGCCGCCACCGCCGCCCTATATGGCCCCTTGCATGGCGGCGCCAATGAAGAAGTTCTGCGCATGCTTATGGATATCGGCTCTATCGCTAACGTGCCTTCCTATATCAAGCGCGTCAAATCCGGCGAGAAGCGTCTAATGGGCTTTGGCCACCGAATCTATAAGAACTATGATCCGCGTGCCCGCATCATCAAGGGCATTGCCGACGACGTGTTCGACGTCATGGGACGCAATCCGCTGCTTGATATCGCCCTGGAGGTCGAGCGCATCGCCCTGCAGGACGACTATTTCGTTAGCCGCAAGCTTTATCCTAATGTCGATTTCTATACCGGGTTGATCTACCAATCCATGGGCTTCCCGGTCACCATGTTCCCGGTACTGTTCGCCATTCCGCGAACCAGCGGTTGGATCGCGCAGTGGGAAGAGATGTTGCTCGATCCAGAACAGAAGATCGCCCGCCCCCGCCAAGTCTACATGGGCTACGACAAGCGATCCTACAAAGTGATGGACGAGCGGTCCTAATCCTCTTCAACTGAAGCCTTGAATCGCCTCGAGGATTGCACGCCATCCATGGCGAGCCAACGTCATCCTCGCCCGCGTTGTGGAAAAACCGGTGGAAAAACACAAGGAAAAACGGTGGAAAACCAGTTAGATATCGACCGCAATCATGCACCGCCGCTCTTGACCCTGCCGCACCCACACGCTACACCTTCCTTCCGCTCGCCACAAAGACCAGTTTCAGCTGCTTATTCATGATTCATTTGAAGAAGGTGGAAAATCCTTGCAAGTGGAGACGCGATGCCCAGCCAGCCGATTCAAATACTCTTGGTCGAAGGGGATCCCATTGACGCGCGCCGCCTGACGCGGATGCTACGCGCGGGAGGCGCCGCCAAGTTTCGCCTGCACCGCGCCTATAAGCTTCGCCAGGCCAAGCGTCATCTGCAGAATGGCCGCGCGGATGTGGCCCTTCTCGCTCTATCGCTGCCCGACGCCCAGGGTTTGGACATTTTGGTCGAAGCCCAACGTACTGCTCCGAGCGTGCCATTCATAGCGCTCAGCGGAGCGGCCGACGATTCCCTTGCCGCTCGAGCTCTCCAGCTCGGTGCTCAAGATTTTCTCGTCAAGTCCGAACTTAATCCGGGCCAGCTTGCGCGAGCGCTGTCATTTGCGATTGCCCGGCAGCAAGCCCAGTTGCACCTGCGCAGCCTCTCCCTTATGGACGAACTGACCGGCCTGCACAATCGCCGCGGCTTCATCAGCCTGGCGGAGCAGCGCCTGAAATTGACTTCGCGCCAAGGCGTGCGCTCTACACTGATTTTCATCGACGTAGATAATCTGAAATACATCAATGACAACTTTGGCCATCGCGAAGGCGATTACGCCCTCCAGCAAATCGCCAGGCTTCTGCAGGAGTGCTTTCGGGACTCCGACATCATCGGGCGCCTCGGCGGCGACGAATTCTGCGTTCTGCTCTCGCAGAGCGCCGAGACAGGCAACCTTCTGGTTCGCAAACGTCTGTTTCATCTGATCGATAGAAGTAATGAGAATTCCAGGTGCTTCTACGCCCTTTCGGTCAGCTTGGGCGTCGTGGATGTCGCCGGCCCCCATGAGCTCGAGCAACAGATCGGCCGCGCCGATGCGCTCATGTACGAAAACAAGCGCGCCAAGCGGATTCGCGGCGAGCGCTTCATCCGCCTCCGCCAACTGGTTTAGGAATCCTGCTTTTCATCCTGGATCCGCTTCGGCACCGCGGCGAGAATCTTTGCGGCGCGTAAAGCGACGCAGCACACGCCCGCGGTGGCGCCGGAGATTTTTAGCCTGGGGATTTTCCGGAAAAGGCGCGGCATCGCCCATCAGCCCGGCCCACAGAATGCGGTTGAAGCGCGGCGTATCCAGCCGATCTTCGGCGGAAAAATCCATGCCTTCGGTCTGGGCCGCCCAGTAAGCCGCATCATGCCGCGGCTGCACATAGGCGTGATTTTCCGCGGGGCTGAACGCCGTCGCCGTCGTCGCGGGCAAAGGTAGCTCCGTGGTCCTGAGCGCGGCCGGCACGATGGCCCGGTAATCCCATGGCTGCAGCATACGGTCGAACACAGCGGTCATTGGTTCGACCGAGCTGTCGTTCAGGCCTAAAGGCTCGATCCCCAGCACGTCTTCTATCGTCCTCAGCACATGCACCGAAGTGTAGCGTTCGGACACCAGAGCGCGCTGGCGCACATAAGGTCCCACGACAAAGGCCAGACTCCGATGCGCGTCCACGTGATCCGGGCCATCCTGCGCATCATCTTCGACCACGAAAACAAGCGTGTCGTTCCGATAAGGGCTGCGGGCGATCTTCTCGACCACGAGGCCGAGCGCATAGTCATTGTCGGCCATCTGCGTCTCAACCGTATTGACACCGTCAACTGCGCGCGCGAAATCTCCAAAGTGATCGCCGCCCAGGCGCACCAGCTCGAGGGCGGGCAAATTGCCATTGCGCACGTAATCGTCGAACTCATGCTCCCATTCCTTGAACCGCCAGTAATCCGGAAGGCTCAGATCGAAGCCGCGATAATAGGGGTCTGTGAACGGAGCGAGATCCGCATTAGCGGCAAATGTGACGGCGGTTCCTTCGGCGCGCGGGTCGCGAATCGCCGGCAGGTGCACGGGAGTGTCATCCCGCAGTCGGTAGCGCACGAGATCGATGAAGAAGCCGTAATTCCGCAGGCTGAGCTTGGCCCGAATGGCGCCGTCCCAGAGATAGCCCGCGCCTGCGGAATTCTCGTCGTCATCCGCGGCATCCGGCGCGCTGACGTTAGCCGTGCCCGGCAGGAGATCGTCGTCGCCCGGCGTCAGCGGATTCGCCCGCCGGCGCTCGGACAGCGACGCAATGCCCGTGTTGATATTGCGCTCTACGCCTTCGTACGTATAGTCGAGCCCATGGTCGGCATATTGCACCGGAAGCGTCTTCTCGACTGAATCGGTTGCTCGCGCCGCAGTGCTCCAGTTCCAGCCATCCCCGCTTACTTCCCCGCTGGCGTAAAAATTGTCGAGCGTCACAAAGCGGCGCGCCAGCTCATGATGGTTTGGCGATAGGGGCTCGGGAAACAAGGTGAGTGCAGGATCGCCATTGCCGCGTTCCAAATCGCCAAGCACCTGGTCATAGCTACGGTTTTCCTTGATGATGTAGACAACGTGATGAATCTTGCCGCGCAGGAATTGGACGATGGCCCGGTCTTTGGCCCCCACGGCGCGGAAGTGATCATTTTGCGCCACCTGCTCGGTCAAAGCGCGGAGGCCTTTCTCTGACGGCACAGGCAGACTGAGCAAGCCGGCTCGGCTGCGCTGAAAAATGAAGGCATTCCTTGCGTGGCATGCCGCAGCCGACGGCGTATAGCCGCAGCCCGCCGGATTCGCTCCTTCGGGGCTCTTGCCGTTCACGACGTACAGCCAGCCGCCATCACGGCTGACGCTAACGGAATTGGGATACCAGCCAGTGGGGATCAGGCCGGCGATTCGCCCGGCATCCTTGTCCAGCTTGATCACGGCCAAGGCATTCGTTCCGCCCTCGGTGACGTATAGCGTGCGCTCGTCAGGAGAAAGCGCCAAAGCATTCGGATTGCTTCCCTTGAATCCCCGCGGGTTCAGGAATATATCCTTGGGCGCAGTAACCGGAAACTGCGAAATCAGCCGGTCGCTGTCCGTATCCACGATGGCGACCGAGTCGCTGTTATCACAGGCGACATAAAGTCGCGAGCCACTGCGGTTGAGGATCATTTTGTTAGGCGTCCCGCGCACGGCGATTCGCCCGACCACCTGCGCCGCGTTGCTCGCTCCCGGCTTCAGCGCCACGACCACGATCTCGCGGTCGCGGATGCTGGAGATGTAAGCTTTCTCATTGCCCTTGACGACCACCCAGAAAGGGTATTCGCCGCCGGCTATGCCCTTTTTCGAAGAATCGCTCTTCCCCGGCCTCAGATCGAGTTCGGCAGTGTTCACACGCGATTTGATATCGAAAATACTGATCGAATCATTTTCGTAATTGGCCGCAATCAATTGGGTACCCGCCGCGTTCACGCCGATTCCGGCGATTTCGGGCGTAACCCCTAACCCGAGACCCGCCGTATGTCCCAGCTGCACCGGCGTGCTGGCTTCCTGCCACATAGCACCTCGCCGCGTAAAAACGTGTACGACATCCTGCTCGCCCCCCGAAACGTAAAATTCGTTCCCATTGGGGTTCCACGACAAGCCATTGAAGGCAAGCGGCACCTGCAGGACCTGTACCTTCCGGGGTGGCTGGGTCGTAATGTCATAAACGAACACGTACTCATTCGACTCCTGCGGAGCCAGATTTCCGCTCAAGTCATACCGGATGTTGTAACCGCTGGTGAGAATCAGAAGGGTGTTGCCATCCGGGCTGGCTGCTGTGCTCACAGCCTGGCCAACTGTAAATTGGGGCCAGCCGGGCAGGTCCGGATTCAGAGGCGAAAAGCGAGCGCCAGGGGCTGCCGTTGGGCTGATACGCATGCCTGTCGGCAAATCGGCAGTCTTACCGGTGCTGACATCGTCCTCGTCAGGCAGGCTGCGCGCTTCCACCTGAAACACTGTGCCGCTTCGGGTCGCCACAAAGACCAATAAAAGAAAAATAAGGCGGTGCCAAGTTCGCATATCTCTTATTCCGATGCCACACGCGACTCGCCAAAGGTACAACTGACAGCTGCCGATTTTACCAGAGCGATGAAAGTGGCACATGCGTGCACTCCCGGGCGTCACATGTACTTCTCGAAGGTTTTGATGGAAGCCACGGTTTTGATGGAAGCCAAGGATCGTCTCGTCCTGAACAAGGCACTGGAAAGCTAGAGCAAGTCTCGTAGAATACATTATTTAGGGATTAACTGTTCGGTTCATCGACGTCGACAAAGACCCGAAATTGTGCTAGACTGTCTTTGCGTTTGTTGCTCTTGACATTCCTTTTGACTCGTTCAGAGGGCTGCAGGAACAAACTTGCAGCCCATTTTTGTGCGGGTTAGAGGCGCCAACCGAATTTCGGTTGGAAAAGGCGAGGGTCGGCAAACAGCTCATTGAAGAAAGAAAAGGACGAAAGAAGTGAAGGAACAAGGAACTGTGAAGTGGTTCAACGCCAGCAAGGGCTATGGTTTTATCCAGCGTCAAACCGGTGAGGATGTCTTCGTGCATTACTCGGCCATTCAGGCAGATGGATACCGTAGTCTGAATGAGGGCCAGGCTGTGGAGTTCGAAGTCCGCAAGGGCCCCAAGGGCTTGCAGGCGGAGAACGTTGTAGGCCTCTAACCCATACGGGGCCCGTTCGGGGACGGGCCCCAACCTCCTCCCGCGCCCCGCGGCCAACCTCACCAACAGGATGAGCGTTGCCGCTTGACAAAGTCCGCGGGAAACAAAGTCCTGGAAGAGGCAAACGGCTCAAGGAGGCAAAGTGCAGATTCTTTCCACTGGACAGCAAATCAAACACCAGCAGTACGGCCTGGGCATCGTGACCGAATCGGATGCCGAGCGCACCGCTATCGATTTCCACGATCACGGCCGCAAGCTCTTCGTCACAAGCCTCATGTCGGCCGAGCTGATTGGCGATGCCCCCATAAATCCCGTGCGCGCCAAGCGGCGCAGCCGAAAATCCACCCGCCGCAGCTGACGATGCGACCAGCATCGTCATCCCGAGCGAACAACGTGAGCGAGGGATCTCTCCTCGTTTTCGCCGGCTAGCAAGGCGACGGACCGGACCTCGATGCGCTCTCGGCGCCCCGGCTGCCTTCGCGAGGGTCTCTCCGACTTTTCGCCGGACCTCGGCGCTCTAAAAAGCCCTGAAATTCTTTTTAGTGGCCGGCGCTTCCCGAATTCAGGCGCCTTGCTCCGACAACTTCGATTTCAGCGAACTCTGTATCTTCTGAGGAGTGATCGGCACCTCGCGCATGCGAACCCCGATCGCATCGTAGACCGCATTGGCGATAGCCGCCGGCACCGGCACGGTGGACGGTTCACCGCCTCCAAGCGCGGGCATTTCTTTGCGGTTCAGCAGGACCATCTGAACATCGGGCACGCGGCGGAAGGTGACGATGGGATAGCTCACCCAATCGAGGTTTTTCACACCCTTGGCATCGAAGCGAACTTCTTCGAGCAAGGTGCGGCTCACTCCTTGAATGACATTGCCCCCGATCTGGTTCCGCAGGCCGTCAGGATTCACAATCAACCCGCAATCGTGGGCCAGTGTAACGCGCTTGACACTGACCTCGCCGCTGGACTTATCCACCTCGACCTCGGCTACCGCTGCCGTAATGGTGCCGTCCCGGCCGGAGACGGAAACTCCCCTGCCCATCACTTTGGAGCCCGAAGTCGGCGCCGAGTGCGAGACGTGTTCTTTCCATTGCGCGGCCTGCGTGGCGGCGACCAGTGCTTCAGTGACGCGCTTATTGTTTTTCAGGTATCGAAGCCGAAATTGAACCGGATCGACGCGCAGGTCCGCGGCGATCTCGTCTAGGAAGGTTTCGCTCGCAAACGTGCGCGCCAAGTCTCCCGGCGCGCGAAGATTGCTCGTGCGTAATGGCGTCGGAGTATCCTGCGACCACGGAATGAGCGCGGCGATAATCCGCTGGTTCTCAAATTCGTACGCTTCCCCGCCGCCTGCTGTTCCATTGCTTTGACCCGGACTCACGCTTTTCATCCCAATTTGCCGCGCGGCGAGCAGCGGATTTCCCGCCGATTCGCTCCAAGGGAAGCCGCGCTCCATATAATCCCACGCCACGATATTGCCCTGCGCATCCACCCCGGCACGTACGGTTATAAGCTGTGCCGGTCCTTTCGGCTCCCAGCCATGCTCGTCGGCGCGAGTCCATTGCACTCGCACCGGCTTGCCTACCGCCCGCGAAAGAAGTGCGGCATCCAGAGGGGCATCATCAGGACTGAGCCGGCCGTAACACCCCGACTCTTCTCGAAAGATCACGCGAATGTCCTTTTCCGGGATGCGCAGCATGTCGGACAAGGATTTCCTCGTCCGGAAAGGCCCTTGCGTTCCCGACCAAACAGTCACGGAATCGCCGCGAACATCGGCAACTGCGCAGGATGGGGCCAGCATGCCATGCAACTGGAAGGGCCAGCGGTAGGTCGCCTCGTATTTCTTGCTGGCTTGGGAGAGGGACGCTTCCGCATTGCCTTTATTGACAGTCACTTGATCGTTGAAGCTCTTCGTATTTTTCAAATATGCATAGAGCTCTTCGCGAGTGGCGGGTAGACTCGCGCTCGGTGCTGACCACGTTACTTTCAGCGCCTTCGCCGCCTGAATCGCCGCCCATTCCGTCTGAGCCACCACCCCCACGAAATTCCCCTCCTGTACGACCTTCACGACTCCGGCGACCTGCTTGATCGAAGTTTCGTCCACGTTCACCGGTTTCGAATTCACCACCGCAGGACGCACCACGCGGCCATGCAGCATCCCGGGAACCCGCACGTCCTGCGCGTAGGTGAATTCGCCGGTGAACTTTCCCGGCAGGTCGGTGCGCTTCACCGACGTTCCCACGATTTTGTAGTCCTTTACATTCTTTACCGGCACATCAGGAGAAATCTTCAGGTCCCAGCCGGTTCCGCTGGCCTCCATCTTCACGTTGAAGCGCTTATCGCCGAGGAGATCGCTGTAAGAAATCTTTCGCGCGGAATCGCCATTCGCGCTGATCACCCCGTCATTCACAGTGAGCTGTTCAGCGGGAGTATTTAGCCGCTCGGACGCCAACCGTAAAAGCTCGCGCCTCGCCACCGCCGCGGCTTGCCGCAACTGTGGTCCCGCCCGCTCGAGGGTTCTGCTGGCCGCCGTGACGGCCTGGTCCACGCTCTTCGACGTGTCCCCCGCCTCCATGTGAATCCGGCTGAAGGGCACGTCCAGTTCTTCCGCGACGATCTGCGCCAGCGCCGTTTCCGTCCCCGTCCCAAGCTCCACCTTGCTGGTAAAAACCGTCACGGTTCCGTCCTGCGCGATGGCCAACCAGGAATCGAGCGAACTCGCCTCTGGTTCGCCGCCGCCGGCTGCCGCTTGCGCTAGGGCGCGAGCCGCAGGCCCAAACAAACTGAAGCTCACGACCAGCGCCCCGGTTCCTTTCAGAAGCTCTCTGCGGGAGATTGTGCTGGTTTCCATTTCTGCTCTCCTTCTTCGAAATCGCCCTGTGTCGCACAGCCCTTAACCTGTCGCCCGAAGGTTTAAACGTAGCGGGTGCACGCCTTAGCACCCGACCTTCAGCGCGGCATCTTCATACAGATGCTGCGGCCCTCTTCACCGCGCGGATCACGCGCAGGTGACTGCCGCAGCGGCAGAGATTACCTTCAAGCGCCCGCTTGATATCGTCATCGCTCGGGTGGGGGTTCTTGTCCAGCAGGACCTTGGCGCTCATGATCATGCCATTCATGCAGTAGCCGCACTGCGCCGCCTGCTCCTCAATGAATGCCGTTTGCAGGACATGAGGGCGAGCGACCGTGCCCAAACCCTCCAGCGTAGTGATTTGCTTATTCTTGGCCGAGCTCACGGGGTAGCTGCACGAACGGACGGTATTGCCGTCGATAATCACCGTGCAGGCTCCGCATTGCGAAAGCCCGCAGCCGAACCTCGGACCTTTCAATTCGAGGTCGTCCCGGAGAACGTAAAGAAGCGGAATAGTGGGATCGCTGTCCACGCTCCGGGACTTGCCGTTCACATTCAGGGTTATTTGCGCCATGGTGAACTCCGTTTCGGAGATTCCTCCTTCGACGAACCTCCGCACTCGAGGTTTCCCTCGACGATTAGAAGATGAGCCTTTGGGAACCGCTTCGCGATAGCCCTACTATACCCCCGTCTCGCCGCCACCGAAAAGCCCCACCGAGAACCGAAGATGCGACCCGTAGCCGAACTCTCGTGCAGCTCGTTGGAATTTCAGCCGGACCAGTGACCTCAGCTTCCACGTCCGGCCAACTCCGATTTGGCTTGACTTTGTTTTTGCTTAGGTATATTAGCGCGGGCATACCCATGGGGTGCGGGGATACCCACCAAGGTCGTCGGAGGCGAGAGATGCTAGCTAGACTTCTTGCGAAAAGAACCACTGTTGTTCTCTCCGTGGCTGTCATTTGGGCCCTCAGTCTCTTTGCTGCTCAAGGCTATGCGCAAGTGACCGGAGCGACGCTCTCCGGCACAATCACGGACCCCTCTGGCGGGGTGATACCCAATGCCATGGTGTCTGTTAGGAACACCGCAACGGGCGTCACGCGAGAGGTCACCGCCGATACGGCCGGCTTTTATTCTCTCCCCAATCTTCTGGCCGGAAGCTATGAAGTCACCGTCACGTCGTCAGGATTCAGCACGGCGCGCCAATCGAACCTTACCCTCGGCGTGGGCGCGGAGCAACAGCTCAACTTTTCCTTGAAGGTCGGACAAACAAGTCAAACCGTCGAGGTGACGGAGGTGGCGCCACAGATCCAACTCACCTCCTCGACGCTCACCGCCGAGGTCGAATCCACCACGGTGCGCGAGTTGCCCCTCAACGGCCGCGACTGGGCTTCACTGGCCACTCTTTCCCCCGGCGTCACCGGCCTAAATGGAGAAGTTCAATTGCCCTTCGAGAGCGGCGCCCTCCGCGGGAACCGCGGCTTTGGGTCACAACTGACCATCTCCGGGGGCCGGCCCACGCAGAACAACTACCGGCTCGACGGGCTCAGCATCAGCGATTACACCAACGGCTCGGGCAGCGTCATGGGGGCCACCCTGGGCGTGGATGCCATTCAGGAATTCTCCGTGATCACCGGCAACTATTCGGCCGAGTATGGCAGGACCTCCGGCGGGGTAATCAACGCCATCAGCAAATCGGGGACCAACGCCTACCATGGCGACGCCTATGAGTTCTGGCGCAACGATAAGCTGGACGCGAACGACTTCTTCTCCAATACCAATGGGCAGCCCCTACCGACTTTAAGGCGCAACCAGTTCGGCGCCGCACTCGGCGGCCCGATTATCAAAGACCGAACGTTCATCTTCGGCGATTACGAGGGGATACGCCTTGCTGAAGGAACCGCCAGCGGGAATTCAAGGGTCCCGTCCGAGAATGCGCGAAACGGACTCCTTCAGGTCCTGCCCGACCCCAAGACCGGAACTGCACCCCAATCCCAGGGAACGCAACTCACTGCCAGCTGACCGTGGACCCGAATGCGGCGAAGTACTTAGCGCTCTATCCTCACCCCAACGGGCCCGTAACAAACAACGAGAACGTAGCCACCTTCGTCTTCGCACCGACACGACGGGTAAAGGAAAATTTCGTCACCACACGGCTGGATCACAGGTTCACTGACAAGGACAGCTTGTTCGTGACCTATAATTATGACGACTCCCCCTTCACTACGCCAGATGGCTTCGATACCATTTCGGTCCTGAGCGAGGTCCTGCGCCACGTCGCCGCCCTGGAATGGACCCACACTTTCACCCCGGCCCTGCTCAACACCGCGCGGATTGGTTACAACCGGAACGTCACGACTAACAACATAACGACCGGGTCGACCGGGGTCATTCCGGGCTACTCGGACCCTTCTCTGGGCATGATGCCAGGATATGATCCGCCCGGCATGATCGTGAGTGGCATGTCGCGGACCAGTGGCGGTTTGCCCGGCGGATTTACCTATTTCCGTTGGAATTCCGTTCAGTTTTACGACGACGCCTTTTGGACCCGAGGAACCCATTCTCTGAAATTCGGCTTTGCCATGGAGAATATGCGTTACAATCCCTTCACTCTCTATCTCCCCAACGGACTGGTGCGCTCCTCCCTGGCGGGTCTCCTCACCAACCACATCAACTCCTTTGAGTCAGGGCTTCCAATCAATGTTAGCCCGCGGGGCTACCGGGAGACCCTCTTGGGGGGATATGTCCAGGATGACTGGCACTGGCGCCACAACCTTACCCTGAACATCGGGCTGCGCTATGAAATGAGCACCGTGGTTAGTGAGCAGTATGGCAAGCTCACCAGCCTCCGCAACCTCTCCGACCCGTTACCCTTCTGCGGGACGTCGGCTCCCTCCGTGACTGACGCCTTTTTCGGATTGCCGGGTTGCGCTGGCGTTAAACCGATCACCTCGAACCCCACCCTCCATAATTTTGAGCCGCGCATCGGTTTTGCCTGGGATCCGCGCGGCAATGGGAAGATGGCCGTTCGCGGGGGCTTCGCCATCTTTGACGTGCTGCCGCTGCCGGGATACTACTTCAGTCAGGCCTGGGCGCCGTTTTTCCTCACGACTACGCTTGCCGACAAGACTACGCTCGCCGGGGTGCTTGGCGTTCCGCCCGACCCCAACAATCCAAAGAGTGCATACGGGATCTTCGCAACAAAACAACCGGGATGCCCGGTGGGGAATTGCACGCTCACCGCCTCGTATACCGAACCGAATCCCAAGCGAAATTACGTCCAGCAGTGGAATATCAACTTCCAGCGCCAAATCACGCCCACCCTGACGGCGACGGTGGGTTATGTGGGCTCCCATGGCGTCCACCAGCTCATACGCGGCGATGATTTCAATATGGTCGTCCCCACGAAGACCTCCGCGGGATGGTTGTGGCCTGCCAGCACCGCCAAACAGAATCAGATTAACCCGGATTTCGGGACTATCCGGGGGCTCAGCTGGGGAACCAGCTCCAGTTATGAGGCGTTTCAGCTTAATGTCCAGAAGAGGATGAGCCATGGCCTCCAATTCGGAGGTTCTTACACCTACGGCAAATCGAAGGACAACGACTCCGGGACCATCTTGGGCGACGCCTTTTCGAATTCCATCACGACTTGGTTCTGGTTCGACCCGTCCATCAGCTGGGGCCCCTCGGACTACAACATTACCCATAACGCGGCGATCAACGCCATCTGGGACGTACCCGGGTCTAAGTCTCTCCACGGGCCTGCTGGCGTGCTCGTGAATGGATGGGAGATTGCCAGCATCCTCAAGCTGAATAGCGGAATTCCGACGACTCCCATCATCAATGACGACGCCATGGGTGTGCGAAATGCCGGCTCAGACGGATTCGGCCTTCCGGATCGCGTTCCGGGATGCGATCCCATAAACCACAACTACAAGAGCGATCCGAACCTGACTTACATCAACATGAAGTGCTTCACGGTGCCCATGGCGCCCTCGGACCCAGCGCTCGCATCGCAGTGCAGGGCTTTTACTGCTGTTCCGAATAGTTGCGCGAACCTCTTGGGCAATGCCGGCCGCAATAGCATCACCGGGCCAGGGCTCTTCAATCTTGACTTCTCGTTATACAAGAACTTCCCGATCAGGAAGATTTCGGAAAGCGCCAGCGTGCAGTTCCGGGCGGAGTTTTTTAACATCTTGAATCGCCCCAATTTTGGGGCGCCCTTGGACTTTCAGGGCGGTAAAACTGCCGACATATTCGACGCTACGACCGGGTTGTCGACCAACGCTGGGGGGTTGGCGAACCCGACGGTCACGAAACCCAGGGAGGGTCAACTCGCGCTGAAGTTAATCTGGTAACGGACGGCGATTCGGGGGAAAAGAGTCGGGCCGAGGCGCCCGCTTTGCGCCCCGGACGCCTGTGCGGGGGATCCGCTTTTCCGTCGCATTCGAATTTCCTTTTAGTTCGAATACTATTGAGATACCCATAAGATATCTTGTTGACCAGATGATAATATGCTATACTCTTGTATGTTCTTCGGCGATCCGTCCCTTTCCTTGCCTTCCCTCCGCGCTTCATTAGGTTCCCTGGGCTTAGCGCCCACCCATTCCCTCGACCTACCGCGGGCGTGTTCTTTCGCGAACTTCCAGCTTTCAACTCTCGACTTTCAACTGTCGACTGCTAGCCCATCGTCCTCGCGCCCTAACTGCCGCATAATGAACACTTGCACAAACTGGATCGTAAGTCGCTTGAAATGAACACTTACGAAAACGACCATCCGGCCAGGATGGCTCGTCCCGAGCGAGGAACCCGAGAGAGGGAACTCTCTGTGTCGGCCGACACCTACCTCCCTCCTTGCCGAGGAATACAAGGCCCGCAGAATGAACACTTACAAAAAACACCCGGGGGCCCCTCTGGGGCGCGCAAAAGTCTACCAACAGGATGAGCTTTTGCGCGTTAACAAAGTCGGGGGCATTCTGTTACGTTCGCAATACCAATTCCCCGCCCCGCTACGCCCAGCAACACCCGCTTTCATCGGACGCCAGCCCGGGGGTATCCTTCTCAAATGCACGTGCGAACCTGGAGGTGATGCCCCATGAAACGCCCGATCATGATTTTTTTCGTTCTTTGGTGCTTAGCGGGAATCGCGGCGGCCGACGAGGGCATGTGGCTGTTCAACGTCCCTCCCACAGCCCAGCTCAAAGCCAAGTATGGCTTCGACCTGACCAAGTCATGGCTCCAGCACACCCAGCTTTCCTCGGTGCGCTTCAATAATGGCGGTTCGGGATCCTTCGTGTCGCCGGATGGCCTCACCTTCACGAACCATCACGTGGGCTCCGAATGCATCCAGCAGCTCTCTACGGACGGAAAGGATTACTTCAAGACCGGCTTCTACGCAAAGACGGAGGCCGAAGAGGCCAAGTGCCCTGACCTGGAGCTGAACGTCCTTGAGAACATTGAAGACGTCACCTCCAAAGTGAACGCCGCGGTAAAGCCCGGCATGTCCGTTGCCGATCAGGGCCAGGCCCAGCGCGCGGCCATGTCCACCATCGAACAGCAGTGCGCCACGGAGACAAAGTTGCGCTGCGATGTGACCACCCTCTACTCCGGTGCGATGTATCATCTCTACAAATACAAAAAGTACACCGATGTGCGCCTCGTCTTCGCGCCGGAATTCGACGCTGCGTTTTTCGGCGGCGACCCGGATAATTTCGAGTATCCCCGCTATGACCTGGACGTCTGCTTCTTCCGCGTTTACGACAACGATAAGCCCGCGCATCTGGACAATTACCTCAAGTGGTCCACCGTCGGCGTCAAAGACGGCGATTTGATCTTCGTTTCCGGCAATCCCGGCTCCACGGGCAGGCTGAACACGATGGCGCAGCTCGAATTCCTGCGCGACACCGGCTATCCGCTGGTTCTAGATCGGCTGGCCCGTCGCGACGAGCTGCTCAAGAAATTCAGCTCTGAATCCAACGAGAACGACAAGATCGCTCACGATGATCTCTTTAGCGTGGAAAATTCGTTGAAGGCCATTCGCGGCTATAACTCAGGCCTCACCGACAAGACAATCATGGCTAAAAAGTCCGCCGAAGAAAGCAAGATGCGCCAGGCCATCGCCTCTGGCGCCGCCAAGAAAACGGAATTCGGCGATCCCTGGACCGAGATCGCCGAAGCCATGGATACCGAGAAGCAGATCTATCTCCCGCTCACCTATTTCGAGCGCCGCGGCGGCTTTAGCGGGGATCTGGCAGGTTTTGCGCGGATTTTGGTGCGCGCCGCCGAAGAGCGCCCCAAGCCCAATGGCGATCGTTTGCGCGAATATCGCGATTCCGCTTTGCCTTCTCTGGAACAGGATCTCTTCTCCACCGCGCCAATCTACAAGTCCCTGGAGCGCACTGAGCTTGCGGATTCGCTCGCCGAGATGAAGGAAAAGATGCCGGATAACGCCACCGTCAACCGCGCGCTGGATGGGAAAATGCCCGCCGAGCTGGCCCAGTATTTGATCGACAACACCAAACTGGACGACGTCGCCGTGCGCAAACAGCTTTATGAAGGTGGCAAGCCTGCCGTTGACGCGAGTGGGGATCCGCTGATCAAGCTCATGCAGGAGATCGAGCCCCAGGCGCGCGCCGTGCGCAAGCAATATGACGATGAAATCGACTCCGTCGTGCGGCAGGATGGCGCCGCCATAGCGAAAATCCGCTTTGCCACGGAAGGCACGGCCAGCTATCCCGATGCCACGTTCACGCTGCGGCTGAGCTATGGCGTGATCCGAGGCTATACGGAAAATGGCGAGGGCACCACGCCGAAAGGCACAAGACTGCCCTACTTCACCACGTTCCGCGGCGCCTTCCAGCACGCGGCCGACCACGGCAACAAAGATCCTTACAAGTTGGCGGATCGCTGGACGGCTGCGAAATCAAAGATCAAGCTCGATACTCCGCTGAATGCCGTGGAGACAGCCGATATCATCGGCGGCAATTCGGGCAGTCCAGTGATCAACAGAGCCGGAGAGCTGGTGGGCATTATTTTCGATGGCAATATCCAATCGCTGCCATGGAATTTTGTTTACGATGACTCGATCGGCCGTTCCATCCACGTTGACGCGCGCGGCATCCTGGAAGCTCTGCGGGATATCTATGGCGCAAACTCGCTCGCCGACGAATTGACGGGCAAGGGCCGTCAGGCAGCACCATCGGAACGCTCGAGCACAAACGGGTCCCCAAATGGATCAAAAATCAGGAAGAGCCCGGTGGCCTACTGACGGGGCTGGGCGGCCGCGCCCATCTCTTGCGAGGCAGAAATTTACAGGAGAACATCGCCTTCGGCCGACGCCTACACCAAGTGACCCTGCCTAGTCTTGGTCTTCGCGATCGAGCTCGGGGTGGGTCTTGAGCCAGCAAATCCCGGCGACCAGGAAGAATCCCAGCGCGTCAGCTCCGCAACGTCCCATGAATTCCCAGCCTGAATTAGAAAAGTCCGTGAGAACGAGCATTCGGATTCCCACGGCTGCCGCAACCAAGCCTCCGGCCACCGGAAGAATGAATGTAAGCCGATCCCTCCATACAAGCCACCACCGCTTATTCAACTTCGCCTCCCAAGAATTTAGGAAAGAAAAAAGGAGCAACTATAGTGCCCCTTTTTCAGGGAAGAGGAAAGCTCAAAATGGGGCGTATGCGGCAGCCGTCCAAGGCCCCCGAAACGAAGAGGATTGGTAATTCTTGACCGATAATTTCGAGAAACGTCGGTCGTTGGGAAGCAAAGTGATTTGCTGCGATGGTGAGCCGGGCCATCCCTCCGGACTCCCCGCTCTCAAGACATAACTACCGCGCAAGGGCCCCCTGTTTGTACCTTCCGGTGGCCTTCTGTAATCTAAGCGTCACACGCTCGCGCGGCACGGGGAATCGAGCCGCCTGACAAATTCAAAGACGAGAGCCCTATGGATCGACGACGCAAAATCATCGCCGCAGTTTTGTGCATAGCGCTGGCTGCAATCGGCACATCCGCCCAGACCATGGCACCACCCAGCCGGAATTCCATCGCCGGAGGCTCTCCCGGATTACCGCAAAACTCGTTTCAGAACCAAACCATGGGCAGCGTCCCCGCGGGTACGGCCAGCCCGCAGCCGATTCCACTACCGCTTGCTGACGCCATCGAACGCGGCCTGCGCCAAAATCTCGGGTTATTGCTCTCGGAGGATGCGCAACTCTCCGCGCAAGGGCAGCTCTGGCAGGCGCGCAGTCCGCTTTTGCCGGACTTCTCCGCCAGAATCTCGGAGAACGCACAGAAAGTAAACCTCGCCGCGGAGGGATTTGCCAAAATTGTCGGCCGATTCCCCGGTTTCCCGCTGGTTGTGGGACCGTTTGGTTTTTTTGACGCGCGCGTGGCGTTTTCGCAGTCGCTGCTGGATTTCAACCTGCTTGCCAGCGAGCGCTCCTCACGGCAGAATGCAGCCGCCGTCAAACTGAGTTACCAGGACATGCGCGAAGCCGTCGTGCTGGTGGTCGGCGCCAAGTACCTCGAGACCATTGCGGCCGAGGCACGAGTGGATACGGCAGACGCGCAGGTGCAAAGCGCGCAAGCGCTCTACAATCAGGCGTTAGATATGAGAAACGTGGGCATTTCGGCGGGCATTGATGTGCTGCGGGCCCAAGTGGAACTCCAGAGCCGCCGCCAGCAGCTCATTGTAGCGCGGAATGATTTTGCCAAGCAAAAGCTGGCTCTTGCCCGAGCTGTCGGTCTGCCGCTCGGACAGGATTTCACGCTCACCGAGAAAATTCCCTATGAGCCGCCTGAGCCGATCACGGTTGAGGAGAGCCTGGAGCAAGCTTTGAAGAGCCGGCCGGACTTTCAAGCGGCTCTCTCTCAGGTTCGCGCGGCGGAACAGATGCTTCGGGCGGCCGCCTACGAACATCTTCCTTCCCTCTCCATTTACGCCGATTACGGAGCGATCGGTCAAACGCCCTCTACCGCCCTCGGCACCTTCACGACTTATGCCGCACTTCGCATACCCATTTTCGCGGGAGGCCGAGCCCACGGCGACGCCCAGGTGGCCCAAGCAGAACTGAATCGCAGCCGCCAGCAGCTCGAAAATCTGCGGGCGCAGATCGAGCAGGATGTTCGCGACGGCATTCTGGACCTGCAGGCAGCCGCGGATCAAGTTTCCGTGGCCATGAGCAATGTCGACCTTGCCGGGCGGACACTCACGCAAGCGCGAGACCGCTTTGCCAGCGGCGCAACGGACAACATCGAAGTCGTTCAGGCGCAGGAGGCGGTGGCGAGCGCCAACGAATCCTACATTTCGAGCCTTTACGCCTACAACCTGGCGCGAGTTGAGCTTGCCCGGGCGACGGGTTCCGCGGAACGCGGTTTCCGCCAATACTGGAAGGAAAAGTAAATCATGGCCGACCAAATGCAAGTGGATCGGGCGGATGTACCTACTGAAAATATAACTGCCACTGCAACCGGCGAGATGCCGAGCCCGAAGCTCTCGAAAGAGCGAGAGCAAGCCACAAAAAAACGCTCTCTGGTTCGCGGCATCGTTGTGGCAATGGTGATCGTCTTGGCTGTGGCAGGTTTTTTCATGTGGCGATATCTAAATAGCTACGAAGCCACGGATGACGCACAGGTTGACGGCCATATCAACAACGTCAGCGCACGTGTTTCGGGGTACGTGCTCAAGGTGAACGTGGACGACAACCAATACGTAGAAAAAGGCGCGGTGCTCGTGCAAATCGACCCTCGGGATTATCAAGTCGCGCGCGACCGCGCCAAGGCCGAACTGGCCGACGCCGAGGCGACGGCCCAGGCCATGAGCCTGAATGTGCCGGTCGAGACCGTCGGAACGACGACGCAGCTTTCATCGTCAGAGGCGGATGTGCAGTCGGCCCAAGCCGGTGTTACCGCGGCACAGCGGCAGCTCGATTCCGCCCGCGCACAACTTCAGCAGGCCGAAGCCAATAATGCGCGCGCCCAGGCCGATGTCGCCCGGTACAGCGCGCTCGTGGCCAAGGACGAGGTCTCCCGGCAACTCTACGATCAAGCGGATGCCGCAGCCAAGGCGAACGCCGCCGCGGTAGAGGGGGCGCGTGCTGCTGTGGCGGCGGCCGAGCAGCAGGTTGCACAGGCCCGGAGCCGTGTCAATCAGGCACAGGCGGCGCTCCAGTATTCCAACACAGGTCCGCAGCAAGTGGCTGTGACACAGGCTCGGGCTCGCGCGGGAATCGCAGCAGTTCAGCAGAAGCGGGCAGCGCTGGATAAGGCGCAACTGGACCTGGACTATTGCACGGTCGCTGCTCCGGTAACTGGTGTGGTCAACAAGAGAGTCGAAGTGGGCATGAACGTCCAGCCGGGCCAGACGCTTCTCTCGGTGGTGCCCCTCGACGATGTGTGGATCACGGCAAATTTCAAGGAGACTCAACTGCGCAGGATGAAGGTCGGCCAGCGCGTCACGATCTCCGTGGATGCCTACGGACGCGAGTACCAAGGGCGCGTGGAAAGCATCGCAGGCGCAACTGGCGCGCAGTTCAGCCTCCTGCCGCCGGAAAATGCCACGGGCAACTACGTCAAGGTGGTGCAGCGGATACCCGTGAAGATCGTGCTCGATCCGGGACTAAATCGAGACCACTTGCTGCGGCTGGGAATGTCCGTGCAACCGAAGGTCTGGCTGCAGTGAGCGAAGCCGTAGCGGCCCTGCCGGCGAGGCAAGTTTATGTGCCTCCGGCGGTGAATCCGTGGTTTATCGCGCTGACGGTTACGCTGGCGACGTTCATGGAAGTGCTCGACACGAGCATTGCCAATGTTTCGCTGCCGCACATTGCCGGAGGATTAGCCGCTGGGGTCGATGAAAGCACCTGGATTCTGACCTCGTATCTTGTGTCGAATGCGATCGTGCTGCCGATGAGCGGCTGGTTTTCCTCGCTGATCGGACGCAAGCGCTTCTACATGTCCTGCGTGGCGGTCTTCACGATCAGCTCCTTTCTCTGCGGCTTGGCCCCCAATCTGGCCACGCTGATTCTATTTCGGGTTCTGCAAGGCGCCGGCGGAGGAGGCTTGCAGCCGAGCGAGCAATCCATCCTGGCGGATACATTCGCGCCGGAAAAACGCGGCATGGCTTTCGCGGTTTACGGCATGGCCGTAGTCGTCGCGCCCGCCATCGGTCCCACGCTTGGTGGCTTCATTACCGACAACTATAGCTGGCGCTGGATCTTCTATATCAACATTCCCGTCGGAATTATCTCGCTTCTGCTGACTTCCCGCGTGATCAAGGACCCGCCGCATTTAAGCGGCGCGCGGCGTGAGGGGGGAATCAAAATTGATTACATCGGTTTGGGATTGCTGGCCATTGGCCTGGGCGCCCTTCAGGTGGTCCTAGACAAGGGGCAGCGCGAAGACTGGCTTGAATCGCACATGATCTTGGATCTTAGCATCATCTCCGCTGTCGCACTGATCGCGGTCATCTTCTGGGAATGGCGCCATAAAAATCCCATTATCGATCTGAAATTATTTCGGGACCGCTCGTTTGCCATCGGAAATTCCATGATGTTCATGCTGGGGTTCATCCTGCTGGGCACGACGTTGCTGCTGCCGCTCTTCACGCAAACGATGCTGGGCTATACGGCGGAGAAGGCCGGCTTTGCCCTGATGCCGGGAGGATTGGTCATTCTGGCGTCCATGCCCGTCGTGGGGTTCCTGCTATCTAGATACGACCCTCGTCGAGTAATGATTTTCGGCTTATGCACGCTCACGGGCGCTCTTTTCTACATGACGCATTTCAATTTATATATCGATTTCCAAACTGCTGCCACGGCTCGGATCATTCAGGGGATGGGCCTGGCGTGTTTATTTGTGCCTATCAACACGGTGGCTTACTCTTATCTGCCGCCGCATAAAAATAACGCGGCTTCCGGTCTGATCAATTTGGCCCGGAATGTCGGCGCAAGCGTGGGCATCTCGTTTGTGACCACCGTGCTTGCCCGGCGCCAACAATTTCATCGCGCCCAACTCTCCGCGCATCTGAACCCAGCCAATCCGCGCGTTCAGCAGATGCTGCAAGGCGCCTCCGGGGCCCTACGGGCGGCGAGCGGGCCAGAGGCGACGAGGCAGGCCTACGGTTTGCTTCAGCGAATGTTAGAGCGGCAAAGCACCATGCTGTCCTACATCGACAACTTCCACATACTCGCGATCGTAACCATGGCGATGATTCCGTTTGTATTCCTGATTCGCAAGCCGAGGCGTCGCGGCGGCGTTGTGGCGCACTGAAAAATAGTTTCGGGCAGCAAGGCGAATTAAACTGAATCTACCAAACAGCGCTTATCTTTCCGGCGGCAACTCAGTGTCCGTTTCGACCGGGCGCTCGTAATCCACTCCTTCCACGTCGAAGCCAAAAAGATTCCGGAATTGCCGTTGAAATCCTGCGAAATCTGTAAGTGCGCGCAGATTTTCCGTGGTGACTTGGGGCCAGAGCCGCGCGATTTCGGCCTGCACATCCGCACGCATCTCCCGATCGTCGAGGCGCAGCCGATTGGCGTCGTCCGTTTTAGGATCGGCGCTCGCTGCTGGAAAATCGGTGAACAAGCGGCGCATCTGCTCGATGGGCCCCTCTTCGAGGCCCTTTTCGCTCATCACCTTGATCAGCAAACTTAAGTACAGGGGCACGACAGGGATTGCAGCCGAGGCTTGCGTGACGACCGCCTTATTCACGCAGATCAACGCCCGACCCCCAAATTTAGGCGAGAGGAACGCGTCAAGCGACCGCGCGGTTTGCTCCAGGTCGTTCTTCGCGCGGCCTATGGTGCCGTCTCGATAGATGGGCCAGGTCATTTCCGGACCGATGTAGGAGTACGCCAGCGTGTGCGCACCGGGTGCAAGGAGGCCTTCCGCCGCCAGCGCCTCGATCCAAATGCGCCAGTCCTCGCCTCCCATGACCGCAACTGTGTCGGCAATTTCCTTCTCACTGGCCGGCGGGAGAGTCACGTTTATCACCTTCTCGGAATCGAGCTCGATCGTGCGATTGGAATAGGCTTGACCAATGGGCTTGAGCACGGAATTGTGGACGACTCCGGTCCGCGGATGCATGCGTTTCGGGGAAGCGAGGCTATAGATGATCAAATCCAGCGGGGCCAGGTCGCGGCGCACGATTTCGATGGCTTTGCGCTTGCATTCGTCGGAAAAGGCATCGCCGTTGATGTGAGCAGCCAACAGGTCATCGCGTTTAGCGCACTCATCGAGGGCGACGGTGTTGTAATAGCCAGCCGTCGCCGTTTTGTCGTCGTCTGGGGGGCGCTCAAAAAAAATGCCCAGCGTTCGCGCGCCAT
>WNGR01005160.1_pt1 | contig 29326 bp, 39 predicted proteins | sample 5407581 | NCBI WGS metagenome assembly WNGR01 (sample SAMN13153383, study PRJNA577476) | soil metagenome | isolation source: 80 cm soil or saprolite under Garry oak tree replicate 2 | place: USA:California | collected 2016-06-15
GGCGGCTGCGTGATGCCGAGCCGCCGCGCCAGGGCCTCGAACCGCTCCCGATCCTCGGCGACGTCGATCGCGTCGGGGGCGGTGCCGAGGATCCGTATCCCCGCCGCCTCGAGGGGCTTCGTGAGCTGCAGCGGCGTCTGGCCGCCGAGCTGCACCACGACTCCGAGCGGCCGCTCCCACCGCACGATCTCGAGCACGTCCTCCAGGGTGAGTGGCTCGAAGTACAGCTTGTCCGAGATGTCGAAGTCGGTCGAGACGGTCTCGGGGTTGCAGTTGATCATGATCGTCTTGAACCCCAGCTCGCGGAACGCGAGCCCCGCCCGGACGCAGCAGTAGTCGAACTCCACACCCTGGCCGATGCGGTTCGGTCCGCTGCCCAGGATGACGATGCTCCGCTCCCCCAGCGGCTCGGACTCGTTCTCGTCGTCGTAGGAGCTGTAGAGGTATGGCGTGGACGACGGAAACTCGCCGGCGCAGGTATCCACGGTCTTGTAGGCCGGATGCACGCCCAGCTCCCAGCGCCGCGCCCGCAGCGCCGCTTCGGCGGTGCCACGCAGCCCCGCGAGCTGGCGATCGCTGAACCCCATGCGCTTCATGCGGCGCAGCGCGGCGGCTCCGATCTCCGGGAGCCCCGCGAACCAGCGCTCCGCTTGCAGCAGGTCCTCCATCTGATACAGGAACCACGGGTCGATGCGCGACGCCTGCGCGACCTCCTCCACCGTCAGCCCGGCCACGAGGGCGCGCTTGATCTGGAACATCCGCTCCGGGGTCGGGACCCGCAGCGCCACCCGCAGATCGTCGGGGGAGTCGCTCGTCAGGCGGTCGTCGGCGGCCGTGGCGCCGGCGACCCATCCCGGGCGGCCGATCTCGAGCGCGCGCAGTCCCTTCTGGAACGCCTCCTTGAACGTGCGCCCGATCGCCATCGCCTCGCCCACGGACTTCATCTGCGTCGTGAGCCGGTAGTCGGCGGTCGGGAACTTCTCGAACGCGAAGCGCGGCACCTTCACGACCACGTAGTCGAGCACCGGCTCGAAGCACGCCGGGGTGGTCCGCGTGATGTCGTTCGGCAGCTCGTCGAGGGTGTACCCCACGGCGAGCTTCGTCCCGATGCGCGCGATCGGGAAGCCCGTGGCCTTGGACGCGAGCGCGGAGCTGCGCGAGACGCGCGGGTTCATCTCGATCACCAGCATCTCGCCGTCGGCCGGGTTCACGGCGAACTGGATGTTGCAGCCGCCGGCCTCGACGCCGATCTCGCGAATGATCGCGATCGCGGCGTCGCGCATCCGCTGGTACTCCCGGTCGGTGAGGGTCATGGCCGGGGCCACCGTGATCGAGTCGCCGGTGTGCACGCCCATGGGATCGACGTTCTCGATCGAACACACGATCACCACGTTGTCGCGCCGGTCCCGCATCACTTCGAGCTCGAACTCCTTCCAGCCGAGCACGCTGCGCTCGATCAGCGTCGTGTGCACGGGCGAGAGCTCCAGGGCCCGCTCGACCTGCTCCTCGAACTCCGCCCGGTTGAAGGCCACGCCGCCGCCGGTCCCACCCAGCGTGAAGGACGGGCGAATCACCGCCGGATACCCGATCAGCCCCACGGCCGCGAGCGCCTCGTCGAGGCGCCCCACCGTCCGGCCGAGCGGTGTCGCGAGGCCGATGCGCGCCATCGCGGCGGCGAACTCCGCCCGGTCCTCCGCCATCTGGATGGCGCGGGCGTTGGCGCCGATCAGCTCGACCCCGGAGCGCTCGAGGGTGCCGTCGCGCGCCAGCGCCATCGCCACGTTGAGGGCCGTCTGGCCCCCCATCGTCGGCAGCAGCGCGTCGGGCCGCTCGCGCTCGATCACCTTGCGGACCCACTCGGGGGTGACGGGCTCGATATAGGTGCGGTCGGCGAGCTCCGGGTCCGTCATGATCGTGGCGGGGTTGGAATTCACCAGGATCACCGTGTAGCCCTCTTCCTTCAAGGCCTTGACCGCCTGCGTGCCGGAGTAGTCGAACTCCGCGGCCTGGCCGATCACGATCGGGCCGGAGCCGATGAGCAGGATGCGCTGCAGGTCAGTCCGCTTGGGCATCGAGCACTTCTTGCAAGGTCTGATCGAGCGAGCGGCGTGGCGCCCAGCCCGTCGCCGCGCGGAGCTTGGAAGCGTCCCCGACGAGATACGGCAGGTCGCCCACGCGCATGAGGTCCGCGTCCGCTTCGGGAATCGGCCGCACGCCGACCAGCGCGGCGAGCTTGTCCAGCAACTCTTCGAGCGAGATGCCCCGCCCCGAGGCGATGTTGTAGGTCTCGCCGGGCTGGCCCTTCACGAGCAGCCGGGCGTAGGCATCGACCACGTCCTGCACGTGGAGGAACTCGCGTACGGGCTCCAGGCTTCCCACTTTCACGACCGGCGCCGCCGCCCGCTTGGCCAGCTTGAGCCGCTGCGCGAACGCGGGCACGACGAAGCGCCCGTCCTGCCCGGGCCCCGTGTGCGGGAAGGCCCGCGCCACGACGACCCGCAGCCCGCCGCGGCGCCACGCTTCGAGGGCGGCAAGCTCGGCCCCCGCCTTACTCGCGGCGTAGGGCGAGCAGGGCGCCACCGGGTCGGCCTCCTTGCGCGGCGTCGGGTCGCCGCGGCCGTACACCTCGGCGGTCGACGCCATCAGCACCACCGGGTCGCCCCGGCCCGCCCGCTTCCCCTCGAGCAGCACGTGGGCGAGCCGTGCCGTGCCCGCAGCGTTCACCGTCCAGGCCCAGCCCGGATCTCGCGCCGCCTCGACCCCGGACGAGACGGCGGCGAGGTGCACCACGGCATCGTAGGGCGCGCCCGCGCACCGGCGGACGGACTCGAAGTCCGCGAGCTCGAGCGGCAGCCAGCGCACGGCGGCGCGTTCCGCCGCCGACAACTCGGCGGGGCCGGCAGGAGGCCCCGCGGGCGCGGCCGGCCGGACGGCGGCGTACACCTCGCGCCCGTCGTCCACCAGCCGCCGCAGCATCCACCGGCCGACGAACCCGTCCGCTCCGGTGACGAGAACCTTCACCCTGCCCGCTCCAGGTCCGCGTCCACCATCATGCGCACGAGCTCCTCGAAGCTGACCCGGGGCGCCCAGCCGAGCTGCCGGCGCGCCTTGGTCGGGTCGGCCTGCAAGATATCCACCTCCGCCGGCCGCACGAACTGCGGGTCGACCTTCACGTACTGGTGCCAGTCGAGCCCGGCGTGGCCGAACGCCACCTCGCACAGCTCGCGTACGGTGTGCTGCCGCCCCGTCCCTACGACGTAGTCCTCGGGCTCGGGGTGCTGCAACATGAGCCACATGGCCTCGACGTAGTCCCCTGCATAGCCCCAATCGCGCCGGGCGTCGAGGTTGCCGAGCCGCAGCTCGCGCGCCTTCCCCTTCAAGATCTGCGCCACGCCGTAGCTCACCTTGCGGGTGACGAACTCGAGCCCCCGCCGGGGCGACTCGTGGTTGAAGAGGATGCCGCTGACGGCGTAGAGCCCGTAGGACTCGCGGTAGTTCACCGTAATCCAGTGCCCGTAGACCTTCGCCGCGCCGTAGGGGGACCGTGGGTAAAAAGGCGTCGTCTCCCGCTGCGGCGTTTCGACCGCCTTGCCGAACATCTCGGACGAGCTCGCTTGATAGAAGCGGGCCTCCGGGTGCGCGAGCCGAACGGCCTCGAGGATGCGGGTGACGCCGAGCGCCGTGAACTCGCCCGTCAACACCGGCTGGGTCCACGACGTCGGCACGAAGCTCTGGGCCGCGAGGTTGTAGACTTCGTGGGGCCTCGCGTCGCGGATGACGGCCGTGAGTGAGTGCTGGTCCAGCAGGTCCGCGGGGACCACCTGAATCTTGTCGAGCAGGTGCCCGATCCGCTCGTACGAGTCGTGCGACGTGCGCCGCACGACGCCCACCACCTCGTAGCCCTTCTCCAGCAGCAGCTCCGCCAGGTACGACCCGTCTTGGCCGGTGACTCCCGTGACGAGCGCCGTCCGGCGGGGTTGCCCTTCCCCGGGGGCGGGAGTAGGTTTCGGCCGCTTTTCGCCCTGCTTCGCTGTGGCGCTCATGCTCTATGGGATAGAGGCGTATGGCTCGAGTGTGCGAAATCTGCGGCAAGGGTCCCATCACGGGGCACAACATCAGCCACGCGAATAACAAGACCAATCGCCGCTGGTACCCCAACCTGCAGCGGGTGCGAGCGGTGGTGGACGGGACGGTGCGGCACCTGCGCGTCTGCACCCAGTGCCTCAAGTCGAACCGCGTCGCGAAGGCGTCCTAGCGGAATGAAAACGGGGGACTCAGGGTCCCCCGTGCCGTGCTGGTGCTCCGCCGCTCCCTCACTCACCCAGCAGTTCGATCCGAGCCACCTCGGCGCCGTCGCCCGCGCGATGGCCCAGCTTGAGGATGCGCGTGTACCCCCCGGGCCGCGAGGCGAACCGGGGTCCCAGTTCCTTGAAGAGTTTCTGCGCCGCCGCGCGGTCCTTGATGCGCCGCTCGACCAGGCGCCGGGCGTGCAGGTCGCCGCGCCGCGCCAGCGTGATCAGCCGCTCCGCGAACGGGCGCAGCTCCTTCGCTTTCGCCTCGGTGGTCACGATCCGGTCGTGCTTGATGAGGCTCGTGGCGAGGTTCGCGAGCAGCGCCTTGCGGTGGCTGGCGGTGCGCGACAGCTGGCGCGCCTTGGCGCGGTGCCGCATCTACTCCACTCCCTCCTCTTCGGTCAGCTGCGCCACGGGCGGCGTGCCGGGATCGACGACGCGCAACTCCCCCTCGATCTCCTCGAGCTTCATCCCGAAGTTGAGCCCCTCGCGCCGCAGCAGCTCGGCGATCTCGCCCAGCGCCTTCTCGCCCACGTTCTTCACCTTGAGCAGGTCCTCCTCGCGGTACTGCACGAGGTCGGCCAGGGTGCGGATGTTCGAGTTCTTGAGCGAGTTGACGGAGCGCACCGAGAGACCCACGTCGTCGATGCTGCGCGCCACCACGTCCTTCAGCTGGCTCGTCGCGACGCCGCCGTTCCCGGCGGGCTCGCTCGCCACCATCGGGACCTTGCCGAAGTCCACGAAGAAGCGGAAGTGCTCCTGCGCGAGTGCCGCCGCGTAGGCCACCGCGTCTTCCGGTGAGAGCGTGCCGTTGGTCTCGACCGTGAGGGTCAACCGGTCGTAGTCGGTGCGCTGCCCTACCCGGGTCTCGGCCACCGTGAAGTTCGCGCGCCGCACCGGATTGTAGATCGAGTCGATGCGCACCACGTCCACCGGGAGCGTGCGATCGAGGGGATGCTGCTCGGCCTCGACGTAGCCCCGGCCCTTGTTGACGTACAGCTCGCCCGCGATCTCGCGGTCGTCCTGGAGCGTGAACAGCAGCTGGTCCGCGTTCACGATCGTCACGGCCCCCTGCGCCTCGATGTCGCGGGCGTGGACCGGCCCGGCCTTGTCGCGCTTGACGTGCAGCACCGCTTCGTCCACGTCGGGGGAGAGCATCAGGGTGAGCTGCTTGAGGCGCTGGATGATCTGGTGCACGTCTTCGACCACCCCCGGGATCGTTTGGTGCTCGTGCACCACGCCGTCGATCCGGAACGCCCAGACGGCGGCGCCCCGCAGCGAGGACAAGAGCATCCGGCGCAGCGCGTTTCCCAGCGTGTAGCCGTAGCCCCGCTCGAGCGGCTGCAGCCGGAACTCGGCGGCATTCGGGTTGTCCTCCCGCTTGGTCATCTCCACCAGGTGCGGTCGGACCAGCCCGGTCAAATCGAGAGTCGTGATCACTTGGAGTATAGCTCGACGATTAACTGTTCCTGCGCGGCGATCGGGATGGCGTCGCGGGTGGGCCGCTCCCTCATCCGGCCGCGCGCCTTATCGGTATCCACCTGGATCCAGGACACCGGCTGTCCGCGCCCGAACTGCTCGAGCGCGTGCTTCACCAGGACGAGCTCGCGGCTGCCCGCGGCGACCGCGATCTCCTCACCCGGGCGAACGCGGTAGGACGGCACGTCCACCGTGCGCTCGTTCACCTGGATGTGGCGGTGCCGCACGAGCTGCCGCGCCTGCTTGCGCGACAGCGCGAAGCCCATGCGATACACCAGGTTGTCCAGCCGGGACTCGAGCGCCACGAGCAGCGCCTCGCCCGTGACTCCGGGCTCCTTCAACACGCGGTCGAAGATGTTGCGGAACTGCCGCTCCGACAGCCCGTAGATGCGCTTCACCTTCTGCTTCTCGCGCAGCTGCTTGGCGTACTCGGAGGCCTTGCGCCGCCGTCCCGTGGACTGGCCGTGCTGGCCGGGCGCGTAGGCGCGGCGCTCCACGGCGCACTTCTCCGTGAGGCAGCGCGTGCCCTTGAGAAACAGCTTCGTGCCCTCCCGGCGGCACAACTTGCAGACGGGACCCGTGTAGCGCGCCACCGCCTACACCCGCCGCTTCTTGGGCGGCCGGCACCCGTTGTGAGGGATGGGCGTGACGTCGCGGATGGAGCGGATCTGCAGCCCGGCGGTCGCCAGCGCCTGGATCGCGGACTCGCGGCCCGACCCCGGGCCCTGCACCCGGACGTGCACGCGCCGCACGCCCAGGTTCATCGCCTCGCGTGCCGCCTGCTCGGCCGCGACCGTGGCGGCGAACGGCGTCGATTTCTTGGACCCCTGGAACCCGGCCTTGCCCGAGGAACCCCAGGTGATGGCGTTCCCCTGCATGTCCGTGATCGTGATGAGCGTGTTGTTGAAGGTCGCGGTGATGTGGGCGATCCCCTCCGCCTCCACGACCTTCTTGGCGCGCTTGGCGCCCGTCGGTTTCGCTTGTGCCATTTACTTTTTGAGAATGGCTTTCTTCTTGCCTGCGATCGCCCGCCGCGGCCCCTTCTTGGTCCGCGCGTTGGTATGCGTGCGCTGCCCGCGAACCGGCAATCCTTTGCGGTGCCGCCCCCCGCGATACGTCCCGATGTCCATCAGCCGCTTGATGTTCATCGCGACCTCGGTGCGCAGCGCGCCTTCCACCTTGTAGTCGCGCTCGATCACCTGCCGCAGCCGGGCCACCTCCGCGTCGCGGAGATCGCGCACGCGCGCGTCCGGGTTCACCCCCGTCTCCGCGAGAATCTTCTTCGCGTTGCTGGGACCGATGCCGAAGATGTACGGCAGGGCGTATTGGATTTTCTTCTCGCGCGGCAGGTCGACGCCTGCAATGCGTGCCATGACCTAGCCCTGCCGCTGCTTGTGCTTGGGATTGCGCTTGCAGATCACGCGGACCACGCCGCGGCGGCGGATCACCTTGCAATGCTCGCAGATCGGTCGAACGCTCGAGCGCACCTTCACAGGGCCGTCTCCACGACAGAGCCAAGATTCCGGGTCAGTCTTGAACAATAGACGGGCTCGTAAGTTATCGCAAGGGGCGGGATTACGGCGTGGTTCGCACCTCCGACAACACCCACCGGTTCCCCGCGCGGCGAAACCCCAAAAACACGGCTTCGCGTCGTTCGTCCACCGTTCCCGGTACCACGTAGCGGCGATCTAGCTCCACGAAGCCCCTTCCCGGCTCGACTTCTCGCAGGCTCGTCACGGCCACCGAGCGCTCGCTCGCCGTGCGCAGGTGACGCCGCAGCAGCTCCACGGCCTGCGCCCGCCCGAGCGGCGACGACGGATCTGCGCCAGGGATCTGGAGCACGACGCTAGCACTTTGCCCCACAAGCGATTGGGGATCGTGGGCGAGCCAGGCGACGCGCGCCGCCTCGGCCGCCTGGGCAAGCGAGCCCTGGGCCGCGAGCGGCGCCGCGGCGAGCGACAACCCCATGACCCACAGCGTGCGCCTCATAGACACTCCACCAGCCGTTGGTACACCCCGCCCGGGTCGGCGGCCCGCGTGATCGGTCGCCCCACGACGAGATGGGTCGCCCCCCCGCGTACGGCGTCCTGGGGCGCGATGGTGCGCACCTGATCGTCCGCGGGGTCCGCGGCCGTGCGGATCCCCGGCACCACGATCCACGGCGCGGGCCCGAGCGCGCTGCGCAGCAGCGGCAGCTCCGCCCCCGAGGCGACCACACCGCGTAACCCCGCCCGAACCGCGAGGCGGGCGAGGCGCTCTGCTTCGCAGCCCACGTCCGGTACACCGCGCCCCAGCACCTGTCCCAGACCCGCACCATCGTGCGAGGTGAGGATCGTGACACCGACGAGCGCGACGTCTCCTGCGGCCTGCGCGGCGGCGGCGAGCATGTCGGCGCCGCCCAGGCAGTGCACGGTCGCCATCGCCACGCCCAGCTCGCGCGCGGCCGCCACGGCGTCCGCCACGGTGCTCGGGATGTCGTGCCACTTGAGGTCGAGGAACACCCGGACGCCGCGCGCCAGAAACTCGCGCGCCAGGGCCGGGCCCTCGCGCACATACAGCCCGGGGCCGAGCTTGGCCCAGCGGAGCCCGGGCAGGCGCTTGGCGAGCGCCAGGGCTTCACGGCCGCTCGGCACGTCGAAGGCGACGACCAGCTCAGCCACGGGTGAGCTCCCGCGCGACCCGCTCCGGGACCCGCGGGTCGGCGAGCGCGGCGGTGCCGATCGCGACGAGCGAGGCGCCGGCGTCGAGGTAGGCGCGCGCGTCGTCCGCCGTGCGGATGCCGCCCACGCCGATCACCGGCACACCCACGCGCTCAGCGACGCGCCGCGTGGCGAGCACGCCGATCGCCAGCAACGCCGGGCCGCTCACGCCCCCCGACCCGTTGCCCAGGCGAGCGTGCAGCATCCCGGGGATGGTGTTGACCAAGCTGACGGCGTCCGCGCCCTCGTGCTGGGCTACCTGCGCCATGGCAGGAATGTCCGGGAGCACGGGCGAGAGCTTGATCACGAGCGGTCGCGTCGTCACCCCGCGGCAGCGGCGCACCAGCTCGGCGAGATCGTGAGCATCCGCACCGAACTCGAGCCCGCCCGTGCTCGTGTTCGGACAGGAGGCGTTGATCTCGAACGCCGCGATCGTGGCGATGGGCGTGAGGCGCTCGACCACCCGCACGTAGTCGTCCACGACGGCGCCCGCCACGTTGACGAGCACGCGGGCGCGCTTGAGGCGCTCCGCGAGCCACGGTAGCTCGCGCCGCGCCACCTCCTCGAGTCCCGGATTGGCGAGGCCTACCGCGTTGAGCATCCCCCCGCCGAACTCGGCGACGCGCGGCGCCGGATGCCCGCGCCGCGGCTCCGGGGTCACGGCTTTCGTGATGATCCCCCCCAGCGCGTCGAGATCGATGACCCCGTCGACCTCGCGGCCGAAGGCCGCCGTCCCGGCGGCGAGGAGCACGGGATTCTGGAAGGTCGTGCCGAGGAGGCGGACGGGGAGCGGGGGGGAGGCCGCAGGGCTCACGGGGCGTCGAGCGTCGGGCCGCGCCGCCCGGGCACGGGCGGCCTGACCGTTGCGGCGCCGGCCAGCGGGGGCGAGCGCAATTCCAAGCCGAGCGCCCGGGCGAGGGAGTCCTCGGCCGCGGCGTACGCCGGGCTCGCTTCACCCCGCACGGCGAGCGTGTACGGCGAGGTGGGATACCGGCTGGACAGCAGCGCGACCAAGGAGTCGTGGGATTGGGGCAGCAACCCGGCGGCGGCGACGAGCGCCTTGGGAGCGAAGAGCGAGCTCGGCGCGAGCGTCACGATGCGCAGAAACAGCCGCCCGGCCAGCGGGGCGCTGCCGAGCGAGTCGCGCGCCAGCTCCGCGGCGCGGAACAGCGCGGCGTCGCCGCTCGCATCAAGCACGAGCACGCGCACGAGCAGCAGGCGGGCCCGCTGTCCCTCCACCGAGTCGGGAGCCGCTCGTTCGGCCTGAGCGTATCGGCGCTGCGCCGCATCCAGCTCCCCGCCCGCCAGCCGGCGATTTCCGTCCGCCAGCAAGAGCCGCGCGCGCGCTCCGTCCCGCACGCGCTGCCGCGCGAGCAGGCGATCCAGCGTGTGGGCGGCGACGTCCGGCCCGCTCGCGCGCGCGACGTCATCGAGCGCCGCCGCCCACTCCGCCTCGACGAACCGTCGCCGAGTCAGCGTGTCGAGCAGCGCCGCCACTTCGCCCGTGCGTCCCGCGGCGGCGAGCAGGCGCGCGCGGGTGAATCCCGCCGCCGCGTCCTCAGAGCCAGCCAGCCGCTCCAGCGCCGCCGGCACGTCGCCCCGCAGCACCGCCGCCCGGCCGGCGAGGTAGGCGGCGCGCGAGCGCCGGCCGCGATCGCGCGACTCGAGCGGCACCACGAGCGCGCGCTCGGCCGCCGCCGGGTCGCCTGCATCAAGGGCGCACTGCGCCAGCACCAAGGCGGCCCGCTCCCGCAAGGTCCCGTCCGATCCGCCCTCCAGCACGCGGCGCAGCGGCGCCTCGGCCACGCCGCAGGAGCCGATACGCGCCAGGGCCTCGCCCTGAAGGGTGAGCGCCTCGTCCACCAAGGGGCCGCCGGGATGACGGGCGGCCGCCGATTCCGCCTTCACGGCAGCGCGCGCCCAGGCCGCCGCGGCGTCGCTCGCCCGGCCCTCGGCTTCCAACGCACGGGCCTCGTTCGCGACCTGCCGGGCGCTCCACATGGCGTTGGCAGAGGCGCACGCGCCGGCAGCGGCGAGCGCGAGGACGAGCTGAGGCAACCGCCCGCTCATCGGCCTCCGGCCGGTGAGCCGACGGCGAGCTTGCGCTCGAACTCCAGCAAGTAGGCCACGATACCGTCGGCGATCGCGCTGGCCAGCTTGTGCTGGCCCAGCGCGGAGGCGAGGAATGCCCCGTCGGCTGCACGCCCCGGTCGCCGCCCGGATGGACCACGGCGACCCGCTCCTGGACCAGCTCCGCAAGCCGCGCCGACTCGCGCAGGTATTCATTCAGCTGGAGGTCGCGCAGGATGTAGCCGAGCGGCCCGGGGGCGCCGGCGGGCGTCTCCGTCTCGAAGCGGAGGGCTTCGTTCTCCATCCTGGCGACGCGCTCTTGGTCCTCGGTCTTCGCGTCGGATAAGAAGTAGGTCTCGACGCCGCTCACGCGCTCGCCGCGTCGGCCGGGCGGCATCGCGTTGACGTGAATACTCACGAACAGGTCGCACGCCGCGCGGCAAAACGCCCCCCGGTCCGCGAGGTCGATCAAGGTGTCGGTCTGGCGCGTGAGCGACGCCGTGATGCCGCGGCGCGTCAGCTCCGCGCGCAGCAGCCTGCCCACCGCGAGCGCGATGTCCTTCTCGACCAGTCCCCCCGGAACGTGGCGGCCGGGGTTCCCGGGATCGGGGCCGCCGTGGCCGGGGTCGACCACGATCACGTGGTGCAGCCGCAGGCCGGTGGTGGGGTTGGGAGCGGCGACGGCGGCGGTCGGCGCCGGGCCGGAGGCGGCCGTGGCCGAGGCCGCGACCGGCGCAGCGAGCTCCTCGAGGCGGGCCGCCGCGGCGTCCCAGCGGTAGCGCGCCGCCAGCACCCGCGGCACGCAGTCGCTGAGCCACGGCAGGGGCAGGAACAGCGTATCCCGCGCGATGTACGGATCCCCCACCAGCATGCAGATGGCCCCGCCCGCGCGGGCGAAGGGAGCGCCCAGGTGGAACACGAACACGGCGCCGCCGAGCTGCACCGTCGCCCGCGAGCCGCCCACCTCCACCGTCACCGTCAACCCCAGCGGTCGTACCAGGAGCGGCGCGGCGACCGCCGCCGCGCCGCGCTCCAGCGCGACGAGGACGGCCCACTGGCCGCGCGGCGTGGTGATAAACACCGTCTGGGCGGGGAGCAGGAGACGGGCCAGCAGCAGGATCACGGCCGCTTGCCCCGGAACGCGCGCGCCAGCTCGCGTTCAGCCGCGCGGCGCCGCAGGTCCTCGCGCTTGTCGTGCAGCTTCTTCGCGCGCCCCAGCGCGATCGCTACCTTGGCGAGCCCATCCTTGAAGTACAGCTCGAGCGGGATGAGGGTGAGGCCTTGCTGTGCGGTCGCGCCGATGAGCTTGCGGATTTCGTGCTTGTGCAGCAGCAGCTTGCGGGAGCGCGCAGGTGGGGGGTTGTTGTAGCTGCCGGGCTGGTAGGGCGAGATGGTCAGACCTTCGAGCCACACCTCGCCACGTCGCACGTGGGCGTAGGCTTCCGCCAGGCTCGCCTTGCGGTCGCGCAGCGACTTGACTTCTGTGCCCGTGAGCACCAGACCGGCCTCCCACGTATCCAGGAGATGGTAGTCGTGTCGCGCCCGCGGGTTGCGTGCGATAGAGACTCTGTCCACTGCGCCAGCGCCAAGATAGAAACCGGGTCCGAAGCGGTCAAGCCAAGAGTTGACTTGAGGTTATACCGCCCGCTAATATTGCCGTTCCCGCGCGCCGAAGTGGTGGAATTGGTAGACGCGCTGCGTTCAGGGCGCAGTGGGCGCAAGCCCGTGTGGGTTCGAGTCCCACCTTCGGCATCAACACTGAAACGGCGTGGGGAGTGGGGAGTGGGGAGTGGTACCCTCCGATGCGAGCCGCGCATCCGGCGCGCACCGTCACGCACCACTCCCCACTCCCCACGTTGTTGTGTTGATCGCTCTCAGTATCTCGGTACGCTCGAATCCACGTTCACGCTCCACGCGTCGATCCCGCCCCGCAGGCTCCGCACCTTCGAGAAGCCCGCGGCCTTGAGGATCTCGAGCGCTTTCAGCGAGCGCGCACCGTGGTGGCAGTGGGTGACGATCTCCTGGTGGCCGTCCAAATCGCCCAGGCGGTCGGGCAGCTGGGAGAGCGGGATGAGCTTCGCGCCCTCGATGCGCGCGATCTCGTGCTCGTGCGGCTCGCGCACGTCGAGCACGAGCAGGTCGGGGTTCTGCTTCCACTCGGCGGCGAGCTCGGCTGCGGTGACCTCGAGGCCGTCGTAGCTCGGCTCCGCGCCCACGCCGCAGAATGCCTCGTAGTCGATCAGCGCGGTGACGGTCGGTCGGGGCCCGCACACCGGGCAGTCGGGGTCCTTCTCGAGCTTCAGCTCGCGGAAACTGAGCTTGAGCGCGTCGAACAGCAGCAGACGGCCGATCAAGGAGTCGCCCGCGCCGAGGATCAGCTTGATCGTCTCGAGCGCCTGGATCGACCCGATGATCCCGGGGAGGACGCCGAGCACGCCGCCTTCCGCGCACGACGGCACCAGGCCCGGGGGAGGCGGCTCGGCGTAGAGGCAGCGGTAGCACGGCCCCTCCTTGGCGTAGAACACCGATGCCTGGCCTTCGAAGCGGAAGATCGACCCGTACACGTTCGGCTTGCCGAGCAGGACGCACGCGTCGTTGACGAGGTAGCGCGTGGGAAAGTTGTCGGTGCCATCGGCCACGACGTCGAAATCGCGGAGGATCTCGAGCGCGTTCTCCGAGGTGAGGCGCGCCTCGAACGTCTCCACCCGCACGTTGGGGTTGATGTCGCGCAGCCGCGCCTCGGCCGACTGGAGCTTGGAGACGCCCACCTGCGACGTGCCGTGCAGGATCTGGCGCTGCAGGTTCGTCTGGTCAACCACGTCGAAGTCCACGATGCCGATCGTGCCCACGCCCGCGGCGGCGAGGTAGAGCGCGGCCGGGGAGCCGAGGCCGCCCGCACCCACCAGCAGCACCCGGGCGCTCTTCAGCTTGCGCTGTCCCGCGACGCCGACATCGGGGAGGATGAGGTGACGCGAGTAGCGTAGGATCTCTTCGTGCGAGAGCTTCGGCAGCTGTTCCGCCACGGCGGTGCCTCCGGCGATGCTCGGGATGATCGACACGGTGTCACCCGGCCCGACCGGCGTCTCATGCTGCCGCAGCTGCCGGATGTCCCGGTCGTTCACGTACACGTTGACGAAACTGCGCAATCGTCCGTCGTCTGCAAAGAGGTGCCTCCGCAAGGCGGCGTACTCGCTGGTCAGCCGCTCCAGCAATTCGCCCACGCTGGCGGCGTCGAGCTCGATCGTGTCCCGCCCCCCCGCGAAGGGGCGGAGCGGCGTGGGGATCAGGACCGTGACTGCCATGCGACCGTCCGTTCTTCGATGCTCAGGGGGGCGGCGGCGAACGACGCCCGGTCGTCCGCCAGGATCCACGCCTTCACGTCGCCCGCCTTGCGGCCCGCGACCGCCGCGATCACGTACACCAGCCGCGGCCACGCGTGGTCGCGATCGTACTGCGAGGGGATGGGCGGATGGTCCGGGTGCGAGTGATACACCCCGATGATGTCCAGCCCGTCCCGGTCGAGCCGCTGCTGCGCGCGGCGGAACGCGTCCGGGTCGATGAGGTACCGGTTCCGGGCCGCGTCGCTGCGCGCATTGGGAAGCGGGACGAGCTGCACCGCGACGAGCCGCGATCCGTCCGCCAGCCCGCCGATGAGGCCGCAGGCCTCGTAAGGGTAGTCCGCCTCGCCGTGCCGCCGCATGGCCGTCACGTGGCGGGGCTCGAGCACCAAGGTCACGCGGCCTCCCCCGCCAGCCGGCGGCGCTCGCTCAGGTAGCGCAGCCCTGAGTCGGGAGCGATCACCACTATGATGGCGGGCGGACCACGGCGGTCCAGGGCGGCCGCGACGCGCTCGGCGGCGACCAGCGCCGCGCCCGTGGACCAGCCGACGAACAATCCCGTCTCCCGCGCCAGCCGGTGCACCATGCGGTCCGCCTGCTCCGTCGCGACGAACTCCGTCCGGTCCGGGATCGTCGGGTCGTAGATCCCCGGCACGATGGCCGTGTCCAGGTGCTTCAGCCCCTCGAGCCCGTGGAACGGCTCGTCGGGCTGCACGGCGACGAGCTCGATCGCCGCATTCAGCTCCTTGAGGCGCCGTCCGGTGCCCACCATCGTGCCGGTGGTGCCGAGGCCGGCGACGAAATGCGTGATGCGCCCTTCGGTCTGGCGCCACAGCTCCTCGGCGGTCGTGACGTAGTGCGCCCGCGGATTGGCCGGATGATTGTATTGGTCCGCGTACCAGAAGTCGTTTGGCCGACGGTCGTTGAGCCCGCGCGCCGCCCGGATGGCGCCGTCCGAGCCCTCGAGCGAGTCGGTGAAGACGACCTCCGCACCGAACGCGTCGAGCAGCGCCTTCCGCTCGGCGCTCGCGTTGGCCGGCACGCATACCGTGACGCCGATCCCCCGCGCCGCACCGAGCATCGCGTAGGCGATCGCCGTATTACCGCTCGATGCGTCGAGCAGCCGCTTGCCCGGCAACACGCCCTGCGCGATCCCGTCGCGCAGGATGAACAGCGCCGCCCGATCCTTCACGGAACCGCCGGGGTTGAGCCACTCGGCCTTGAGAAAGACGGACGGTCGAGGGCGGCCGAGGGCGCCTTCTACCGCCGTCTTCATCCCGCTCCCTTCACGATCGGCGCACCCACGAGGTTGCCCCACTCCGTCCACGAGCCGTCGTAGTTGCGAACCTTCTTCTGGCCCAGCAGGTACTTGAGCGCGAACCAGGTGTGGCTCGACCGCTCGCCGATGCGGCAGTAGGCGATGATCTCGTCCTTGCCGTCGATCACCTTGCCCTTGTAGAGCTGCAACAGCTCCTCGTGGGACTTGAACGTACCGTCGGCCGACACCGCCTGGCCCCAGGGGATGCTGCGCGCGCCCGGAATGTGCCCGGCCCGCTGCGCCGTCTCGGTCATGCCGGGCGGCGCGATGATGTCACCCACGAACTCGGCCGGCGAGCGCACGTCCACCAGCGCGACTTTCTTGTTCTTGAGCGCGCGCTCCACGTCGGGCCGCTTGGCGCGGAGCGTCGCGTTCACCTGCTTCGGCACCGGATACTTGGTCGGCGTCACCCGCGGCTTCTCGGTGACGAGCGGGCGACCCTCCGCCACCCATTTCGCCCGGCCGCCGTTCATCAGCCGTGCATTCGCGTGCCCGTACAGCTGCAGCAGCCAGAACGCGAACGCCGCGAACCAGTTGTTGTTGTCTCCGTACAGCACCACGATCGTCTTCGGCGTCACCCCGGCGTCGCTGAGGAGACTGGCGAACGCGCCCTTGTCGGGGATGTCGCGGCGCACGGGATCGTTGAGCTGCGACTGCCAGTTCCAACCGACTGCGCCCGTGACGTGGCCCGAGTCGTAAGCAGTCGTGTCGACGTCGACCTCGATGAGGCGGATGCCGGCGTCGTTGAGGTGTGCGGCCACCCAGTCGGTGGAGACGAGCACTTCCGGATGAGCGTAGCCCACGGCAGCCTCCAAGCGAGTAATACCCGACAACCCGTGTCGGGTATGGGTCCAAAAAAAACAGTTGGGGAGCCGGACTTAGTTCCCGGCCAGAGCCCCGGCGATCTGATAGAGGACGTCGGATTCGTCGCGCTGCAGGTCGGCGAGCGAGATACTGGCCAGCAAGTCGTTGATGCGTCGCTCCAACATTCGCCACACCGGCCTGATGCTACACGACGCCTCCGGGCTACATCGATGCGGGTCGACCGGGTGCAGATCGCAGTTGACCTCGAACGTGACGTGCTCGGAGGCCTCCATCACATCCTTGACCGTGATGGCCTGCGGCTCACGCGCGAGGTGGTAGCCGCCCTTGGCGCCGCGTACGGAGTCCACCAGACCGGCGCGTCGCAAGCGGAGGAGGATCTGCTCGACGTAGTCGTGAGGGAGACGTTCCTGCTCGGCGAGCTCGCGCGCCGCCACCGGCCCCTGCCCCGCGCGCTTGGCGAGGTTCAGGGAAACAATCAGACCATATTCGGCCCAGGTGGTGACGCGCATACGCACATCAATATGCCAAGCTGGCTCACGGGATTCAATGGCCAAAGGTGAGGAGAGACAAGCGAATAGGGGGACGCCAAGATGCCAAGACGCCGAGCGAGTCCACCTACCCTAGGGTCTAGCCGTCTTCCTCCTCAATCCCGGCGAGAGGCTAAGGCCCACCTGCACGCCGAACACGTTCTCCCCCGACTTGCGCTGCAGCCACAGCAGGCGGGCGTTGAAGTTCCAGGTCATCGGGCCACTCGTGAGATCGCACCCCAACCCGCCGTGCAGCCCCTGAGCGATACCGCGGTCCGGGCCCTCGGTGTAGAAGCCGGCGAGCAGGAAGCCCACCTCGCCGTACACCCGTCCCCAGCGCGGCCAGACCCCGGCCTCGTAGCCCGGCGCGAACAGGATGGCGGCGGGCCGGCAGCCCGGGTCAGTGCAACTGCCGACGACCTTCATAGGGGCGAAATCGATCTCGAGCCCGACGCTGCTCGCTGGCTTCTTGGTGTCGCGCCGGAAGCGGACGCCCACGAAGGGACTGCGGGCCCGGAGCGGCCCGGACAGGGGGACGAGATAGCTCGCCGCCGGGCCGAGCGTGCCGGCGGTGAACCGATCGGTGCGCGGACTCCCGAGCGCGATCGAGACGTTGGCGCGCGCCTCGAGCGCCTGGATCTCGCTCTGCGGCACCTCCAGGAACCGGCCCTCGATGACCGCCGCCGCGTCCTTGCCCGCGTTGATACGGACGCCGAGCCCGAAGGTGAGCGCGACCTGGCTCGACGTCGAGACGGTGTCCGTGCAGGACAGGAGCAGACACAACGACGTCGACTCCGTGACGCGCGCCAGCCCGAGCTCCGTGGCGGCGAAGGGGGCGATGCCGCGCGTGCCGACGGGGTAGTAGTAGGAGTCGAGCGCGTACAGGGTGAGCCGGCGCACGCGGCTATCGGTACCCAGGTCGCCGTAGCGAATGACCGAGAGCCCGCTCTCGCCGTCATCACCGGTGATCAAGGCGACGGCGCCACCGTATCCCGTGAAGCTGTGGCTCGCCCCCGACAGGTCCTGGAGCGACATCGACGAGGCCGCCGGTCCGAGTCGGAAGCGGCGCTGCGCGTGCAGGGGCACAGCGCTCGCGAGTGTGAGCGCGGCGACGAGCAAGACCGTCCTGGGCATGGACGATTGGTACACCCGACGAGAGGCGCGAGGCCGTGACGTCGGTCACGGCCTCCCACCCGGGGAACGTCACTTCACGAGCAATCCTACGAGCAGCCCGGCGACGTTCATCCGGACGAGCCACGACCAGAACGTCGCCTTGAGCAACGGTCGTACTTTGTCATACCACACGCCGCTCCCGATCGTGGACAACGCGATCGTGCACAACCAAAGGAGGGTCGCGAACTCCATCCCGGCCAGCGGCCCGCCACCCTGCACCCAGAGTGCACCCTTGAGCCGTTGATAGGAAGCTGCGAGCAGCAAACCGAAGATCAGCGCCAGCGCAGCCGCCTTGGGCATGTTCGCCGCCATCATTTTTTTTCCTTCCTCGGGCGTGGGCGGCATCGTTCCGAACGCGCGCATTTCCGGACCAGTGAAGACCTTTCCCCACATGACGAAATCGGAGAAGAATGCACCGACGCCTGCGATCAACCCCGCGACGATCCAGCTCATACGTGCCCCTCCTGAGAGTGTGCACCGCAGACCGCCCGTCTCCCCGGCTACTGCTTCTTCCCTTTCCTCTCCCGCTTCGGCTCTCCCGGCACGCCCGGCTCGGTCATGGCCCGCAAGTCGAGCACCCGGTCGAGCTCTGCGTCAGTGAGCAAGCCCTTGTCGCGCACCAGCTGTCGCACCGTGACGTTTCTCGCCACCGCTTCCTTGGCGAGCTGCGCCGCGGCGGCGTAGCCGATCCGCGGCGCCAGCGCGGTGACGATGGCCGGGCTCCGCTCCAGCCAGTGCTCGCACATCGCGCGATCCGCCTCGATCCCTTCCACGCAGCGCTCCGCGAAGATCCGGCTCGCGTTCGTGAGGATCAGCATCGTGAAGAGCAGGTTGTGGGCGATCACCGGCATCATCACGTTCAGCTCGAGCTGGCCCGCCTCCGCCGCCGTCGCGATCGTGACGTCGTTCCCGATCGCCTGGTAGCAGACCATGTTCACCATCTCGGCGATCGACGGGTTCACCTTCCCGGGCATGATGCTCGAGCCGGGCTGGACGGCCGGGAGCACGATCTCCGCGAGACCGGTGCGCGGGCCGGAGGCGAGCAGCCGGAGGTCGCTCGCGATCTTCCCCAGGTCCACGGCGTAGGTCCGGAGCGCTCCGCTGAAGGCCGTCGCATCGCCCAGCGACTGCATCAGTTGAACCCGGTCCTGTCCCTCTCGCAGCTCGAGGCCCGTCAGCTCCTTCAGGTGCTTCACCATCAGCCGGGGATATTCGGGCTCCACGTTCAGCCCGGTGCCCACGGCGCTGCCGCCGATCCCGAGGTCGCGCAGCGCGGCGGCGGCCGCGGCGATCCGATCGCGGTTGCGCTCGACGGTCCCCCCGTAGGCCACGAACTCCTGGCCCAGGCGGATCGGCGTCGCGTCCTGGAGATGGGTGCGACCGGACTTGAGGATGCCGTCGAACGCCTGACCCTTGGCCAGAAAGGCTTGCGCCAGCCGACCCAGCGCGTCGAGCAGGGCCGGCAGCTGGGCCAGGGCCGCCAGCCGGATCGCCGTCGGGATCACGTCGTTCGTCGACTGCGCCATGTTGACGTGGTCGTTGGGATCCACGGGTCGGTACTCGCCGCGCTTGCCGCCGAGGATCTCGTTCGCACGGTTGGCGAGCACCTCGTTACAGTTCATGTTGTGGGACGTCCCCGCCCCGGCCTGATAGGGGTCCACGACGAAGTGGTCGCGGTGCGCCCCGCTCAGGACTTCGTCGGCGGCGCGGACGATGGCGTCGGCGAGCCGCGCCTCGAGACGCCCGGTCTCCCGATGCGTGAGGGCGGCCGCTTTCTTGATCCAGATCACGGCGTCGACGAACGGGGCGAGCGGGGCGAGGTGGGAGATGGGGAAGTTGTGGCGCGCCCGCTCCGTCTGGACACCGTACAGCGCCTCCGCGGGCACCGGCAGCTCACCCAAGGGATCGCGCTCGACGCGGGTTGCGCTCATCGCCTCCGTCCGTTCGCTTCGGACACCATCGGTCTCGAGCCAGGAATCGCCCATGGCGCTCACGGATTTCATTCAACACCTGCCGTCCCGCGCCGCGTTCGCGCCGGACAAGATGACGAAACTCGACTGCTTCCGCTCGCCGCGCCTGCTCGTAGGGCTCAACTGCTTCGAGGCCGGCCAGTCGCAACCGATCCACGCGCACGCGGGCGCCGACAAATTCTATTTCGTCGTCTCAGGAAAGGCGAGCTTCATCCTAGATACGAGGATAATCGAGGCACGGACGGGGGACCTGATCCTGGCGCCCGAAGGCGTGCCTCACGGGGTGAAACGGGCTTTGGAACGAACGGTCGTTTTGGTAGGCATCGCTCCGGCGCCGACGAGCTGAGACGTGTCGGCGTCTCCCTCAACGTCTTCCTCCTATTTCGTTGGTTCTACCCGCAACGCATCATTGAACCTGTTGAAGTACTCCGTCATCCCGATCACGAGCGTGATCTCAACGATCTGCCCCGGATCCCACGCGGACGCGAGGCGGCCGTACAGCTCGTCCGTGACGTCGTGCCCCGAGCGGTGGACCACGTCGGCGTACTCGAGCGCCACCCGCCACCCGGCCTCGAGCCGCTCGACGACCGCGCGAGGACCCCGGTCCTGGACGGCCTCGACCAGGTCCGCAGCGGCTCCCTTCTGTCTTGCCAAGACAGTGTGGGAGTTGAGTCAGTAGCGGCACTGGTTGAGATGTGAGATGCGCACCCACAGGAGCTCCTTCAGGAGGGGCGGCACGGTGCCCTCGTTCATCACCGTGCGGAAGTGGGCGATCATCGTCCTGAGGTGCGACGGGCGGAGCGCGACGGTGCGGAACATGTTGGGCACGTTGCCGCGCTCCCGCAGATATGTCTCGAAGATCGGCCGCACCTCGGGCGCGGCCTGTTGTGGAGTGAGGGGTGGGATGCGCGGCTCGCTCATCGGGCGGTTTCTTCTCCGCCGCGTCCGTGAATCGCCGCGTTTGTGCGTCCGGCCTTGCGCCACCCGATCTTGAACAGCTCGGTCGCGGCGTGGTAGCCGAGACTCCGAATCATCGCATACACGCCGAGCCCCGTCAGCAGCACCACGGTGTAGAAGCGCCACAGCAGCAGCATCGGCACCTGGTGCGAGCCGAAGTCCCCGGCGAATCCCGCGACGAACGCGACGTCTACACCCCCGCCCCCGGCGGGCAGGGGGACGACGACCGGCGCGTGCAGCAGCGCGAGGGCGCCGAAGAACATGACCGCGAACGGTGGGGCCACCGCGACGCCCCAGGCGAGGGCCGGCAGGATCAGGGCCCGGCTGGCGAGACTCACGACGGTGAGGACGGCCATCACCCCCAGCACCCACCAGGGGGCACGCCGCACGTGGGCCAAGGCAACGCGCCACTGGCGACGCACCCGGTGGGGGATCGTGCCCGAGCGTACCAGGCGCTGCAGCAGGTAGACGAGGAGCAGAACAGCGAGCGCGATCAGCTCGACCGTGACGAGCTCGCCGGCGCGGTGCCGGTGCAGCCACACCCGGGCGGCATCGTGCCAATCGGGCACGTAGTGGACGAACAGCGCCCCGCCCAAGAGCACGAAGACCGGCCATTCGCCGGCCACCTCGACGCCGATCGCCACCAGCCCCGTCACGGGCCGGAGGCGCGCTTCGTTGAGCCCGAGGAACCGCGCCGGCTCGCCGCCCAGGCGATTCGGCGTGAGCTGTGACGCCGCTTCCCCGTACAGGTTCAGGCGCAGCGCGTCGCCGAACGACAGCCGGCCCCCTGCCGTCCACACCGCTAGCTGGATGCGCCAGGCGCGGACGAGACAGTCGAGGGCCAGGAGGACGAGCGCGATGACGTGGCCTTTAATCAGAGCAGTCGCCGAGTGGGTAGGTGAAGCTGCAGTTGGGGCAGGGCTGCTTGCAGCCCCACGGCTTGGGGAGGACTTCCGCGCCGCACCGCAGGCAGGTCGGCCGCGCGGACTCAGGCGAGCCGGTAGAGGCCCGTGAGGAAGGGGTTGGCGCGTCGCTCCTGTCCGATCGTGGTTTCGGGTCCATGGCCGCTGTACACGATGGTGGAATCCGGCAACACGAGCAACTCCCGCTCGATGCTCTTGCCGAGCGTCTCGAGGTCCCCGCCCGGAAGGTCGGTACGGCCGATGGACCCGGCGAACAGCACGTCGCCGGTGAACACCACGCCCTCCCCCACGAGACACACGCTCCCGGGGGAATGGCCCGGGGCATGGCGCACCATGAACACGCACTCCCCCACCCGCACGGCCGCCCCGTGGGCGAACGGGCGGTCGGGGGGCGGCGGCGGATCCACCGGAATCCCGAACGCCAAGCCCTGCTGCACCGCGTGATCGTACAGCTCCCGATCCGCGGGGTGCAGATACACGGGCGCGCCGGTCTCCCGCTTGAGGCGGGCCACCCCCATCACGTGATCGAGGTGCGCGTGCGTCAGCCAGATCGCGACGGGCGTGACGTCGAGCGTCGCGACCCGGTGAGCGATGAGATCCGCTTCCTCCCCGGGATCGACGATCGCGCAAGCGCGGCGCGCCTCGTCCACGACGACGTAGCAGTTCTCGGCGAACTGGCCGTTGGGGATCGGAATGACCTTCACGACGCGACCGACGCGCGCTCTTTCTCCCGCAGCGCGGCGAGGTACTTCTCGACCGCGATCGCCGCCGTGGTGGCGTCGCCCACGGCGGTCGTGATCTGGCGGGTGAGCTGGCTCCGCACGTCACCCGCAGCGAACAGCCCGGGCAGGGAGGTCATCATGCGGTCGTCGGTGACGAAATAGCCACCGGCGTCGTGCTCCACGTGCCCGTGGACGAGGTCGGTATTGGGCCGGAAGCCGATGAACACGAACACGCCGCCGACCTCGAGCGTGGAGCGCTCGCCCGTCACCGTGTCCTCGAGCGCCAGGTGGTCCGTGCCCTTCGCATTCCCCTTGATCTCCAGCACCTTCTTGTTCCAGATCACCTCGATCTTCGGATTCGCGAAGGCCCGCTCCTGCAGGATCTTCGAGGCCCGGAACTGGTCGCGCCGGTGCACGATGTAGACCTTGCTCGCGTAGCGGGTGAGATAGTCCGCCTCCTCCACCGCGGCATCGCCCCCGCCGATGACGGCGAGCACCTCGCCCTTGAAGAACGCGCCGTCGCACACCGCGCAGTACGACACGCCCTTCCCCGCATACTCCTTCTCCCCCGGCACGCCCAGCTTCACCGGCGTGCCCCCCGCCGTGAGGATCACCGTGGGAGCGCGGTACACGCGGCCGCGGGCGGTGCGCACCTCGAACACGCCGTCCCCGCCCTTGCGCACGCTCTCGACCATATCCGTAACGATCTCGGCCCCGAACTTCTTGGCATGATCATGCATCTTCTGCGCGAGCTCCCACCCCTTGACGCTCTCGAATCCGGGATAGTCCTCAATCAGGTCGGTGTTGAGGAGCTCACCACCGGGGGCGCCCCGCTCGATCGTGATGGCCTGGAGCATGCCGCGGCCGGCGTACATGGCGGCGGTGAGGCCGGCGGGGCCGGCGCCCACGATGATCAGGTCGTAGCCGTTGCTTACAGTCTCAGGCATCGCTCCGGAATTCCAATCGCGGGAGATCGCCCTCCCCCGCCAGAGCCCGCGCGAGGTGCGCGCGGAACTGCACGGTTTCGAACTCCACGTCCGGGCGCTGCGGGCCGCGGAGCTTGTCGAGTGCCGCCCCACCCACCACCGCCACGCCGTGGCGGTTGCGGCGCTGCAAGTGCAGCAGCGCCGCCGCCGCCTGGATCAGACCCTGCCACGCCGGCGCCGCGTCGTCGCTAATAATAGAACGCCAGACGGTTTCCAGGGCCTCGTGGGCGGCCCAATAGTCGCCGGAGTTGAAGAGGGTACGGGCGCGCTCAAGCACCGCGCGTCGCTGTTCGGGCTGCAACTGCGCCATCGGCTTTCAGCCTTCAGCCGGCGCTGACAGCTGACGGCTGACGGCGCCTATCCGCAGCAGATTCACCGCTCCGTGACACGAGCTGATCGTCCCCACCAGCACCTCGGCCGGCTGCGCGCCCGCGCCCGCGCGCGCCACGATGCGGTCTCCCTCGAGCACGGCGGCCACGGCGAACGTCCCCACGCCGAAGACGTGATGCCGGCACACGAACAGCGCCGTACCGGACAGCGGCCGCCCCGCGGCGCGCAGCCGCGCCGCCAGGGCGCCGATCGCCTCGCCCATCTCCCAGGTGCGCGGGGCGGCGATCGCCGGACAGATCGCGGGCTCGACGCAGTGGGTGGGGCAGAGCCAGTCGGCGAAGGAGACGTAGCGCGTGTGGTCGGGCGCCGCACGATCGTAGGGCGTTCCCAGCTCGCCCGGCACCGGGGCAATCTCGACCGGCCGCTCCGGCCAGCGCTGGCGGGCGCGCCGCACCACCCACTCGAACATCAGGTGCGGCATGAGCGGCGACGGGACGATGTAGTCCTCGGGCTCGCCCGGCCGCGGCGTGCGAGCCCCGGCGAGGAACCGGTCGAAGAACGCGCTCCACTCCTCCACGGCGAACACGCAGTCGGGCGCTTCCCCGAGCTCCGCGCGCGCGCGGCAGGTGGCGGAGCGGTCCACGACGACCACCCGACGGAACTGCGCTTTGCCCTTCGCCTTCGCCTTCGCCAGCTGGCCCGCGTAAAACGTGCCGTAGCAGCCGCCCCCGATCACGACCACGTCCCGCATCGCGACCACCTCGCTCACCGGATCAGCCGCCCTCCATCGACCACGAGCGTCGTGCCCGTCACGTAGTCGCCGCCCTCGAGCAGGTAGCGCACCGCCTGCACCACGTCGTCGGGGCTGCCCAGGCGCTGGAGTGGCGTGGTGCGCGCCAGCCGCTGGCGGGCCTTGTCGTCCCAGGCATCGGGGGGCAGCACGGCGCCTGGCGCCACCGCGTTGACCGTGATGTCCGGCGCGAGCACCCGGGCGAGCCCCTTCGTCAGCATGACGACGCCCGCCTTGCTGACGCAGTGCGGCACGTAGCCCGGCCAGACCTCGAACGCCGCCTCGTCAGCGAGGTTCACGATCCGGCCCTTGGTCCGTCGCAGATGCGGAATGGCGCCCTGCGCCACGAAAAAATACGCTCGGAGGTTGAGATCGAGCGTCTCATCCCAGCTCTCGGGGGTGACGTCCTCGACGCGCTGCTCCCGCATCACCCCCGCCGAGTTGACGAGGATGTCGAGGCCCCCGAGCGCGCGGGCCGCCTGGTCGGCAAGGGCGCGCGCGGCGGCGGCGTCGCGCAGGTCCGCCTGCACGAGCTCCGCCCGACGACCCGCCGCCCGAATCCGCTCGCCCGTCTCCCCCGCTCCCGCCGCGGAGCCGCGATAGTGCACCGCCACGTCGCAGCCGGCGCGTGCCAGGCCGACGGCGATCGCCTGCCCCACACGCCGGCCCGCTCCCGTGACGAGCGCCCGCCGGCCGACGAGCTCCACGCTAGACGTCACCCGCGACGGGCAGGATCTCGCCCGTGACGGCCTGCGCGTCGTCGCTCGCGAGAAACAGCACGGCGGTGACGAGCTGGTCGAGCTCCACCCAGCGCACGTTGGCATCCTTCATCTGCGCCAAGTTGTCCGCGGTCTTCATCGTCCCCGGCGCCACCGCATTGACCCGCACGCCCCGGTCGCGGAACTCGCGCGCGAACGCGCGGGTGAGCCCCGCCACCGCGGCTTTCGCCGCGATGTAGGACGCCATCTGGCTCTGCGGCTTCAGGACGGCCATGGAGGCGAAGTTGACGATGGCGCCACCACCCCGCTCCAGCAGCGCCGGGACGGCGGCCTGGGAGACGTAGAACGTGGTCTTGACGTTGACGGCGAGCTCCTTCTCGAGCTGCTCGGGCGCGAGCTCGAGCGCCGAGCCGTAGTTCACGAGGCCCCCCGCGACGTTCACGACGACGTCCAGTCCGCCGAACTGCTGGCGCGCGACCGCCACCGCGGCCCGAGCGGCGGCGGGCGTCGTGAGATCGCCGGCCGACGAGGCGACGCGGTGACCGCCGGCCTTGAATTCCCGCACGCGGTCCGCCAGCCCGACGGCGTTGACGTCCGCGAGCACGAGCTTGGCCCCGGCCTCGGCAAATCCCTTCGCGACGGCGTGGCCGATCTGCCCCACGCGGCCGACGCCGGTGATGAGCGCGACCTTGCCGTGCAGGTCAGGCACGGCTGCCCCCGTCGACGGCCCCGACGATCTCCTCCACGGGCGGGGCCCCGCGCTGGGCGAAGGCGATCGTCCCGTCCCGGCGCACGACGTACACCGTGCGGGCGATCCCGTGTCCGTCGTCTTTCAGCGCCCGGTAGGCGCGGGCGATCGCCCGCTCGGGGTCCGACAGGAGCGGGAAGTTGAATCCCAGCTTCGTGACGTAGCTGTGGTGGCTGTCCACGCCCGCCGGATTGACGCCGAAGGGCTGGATGCCACGCTGCTCGAATTTGGCGATCTCATCGCGCACGGCGGAGAGCTGGCGGTTTCAGCCGGGGGTGTTGTTCCCCGGGTAGAACACCAGCGCCACGTGACGCTGCTTGAGCACCTCCGCCAAAGAGTAGGTCTTGCCGTCCGACGCCTGCGCGGTGAACGGGGGTGCCTTGGTGCCGACTGCGAGCGGTTCGTTCATGGCTTCCTCGAGTTTGCTCGCTCCTCCAGTTTCTCCAGCCACTCCAGGGGAACATCCATCCCGCCGAGCGGGGCGTGCGCGTCTCCCAGCTCGGTGTCGCCGTGCCAGTCGGAGCCGCCGCTGATCGCGAGGCCGAGCCGCTCCGCCATGCGCGTGAGCCGGGCTTCCATCGCCGGCGGGTGACTCGGATGGCGGACTTCGAGCCCGTCCAGGCCCTGCTGCTTGAAGAGCCGGATCTGTCCCTCGCTGCCGTGGGTGCCCAGGTGCGCCGCGACGGCGAGGCCGCCGACCGCGTGCACGAGCTCCGTCACCTGTTGCAGGGTGGGGAGCGGCTTCTCCACGTAGCCGGGGCGGCCCCGGCCGAGGTAACGGTCGAACGCCTCGCCGATGTCCGCGCTCACGCCGCGCTCGACCAGCACGCGGGCGACGTGCGGCCGCCCCAGCGCGCCGCCGTTCGCGGCGGTCTCGACCTGGCCCAGCTCGATGCCGACCCCGAGCTGGCGCAGTCGCGTGACCATCTGCTCGGCGCGGCGACGGCGGGCCGCACGCGTGCCGGTGAGGAATTCCTGCAACCTGACGTGGTCGGGATCGAGGAAGTAGCCGAGCAGGTGCAGCTCGCCCCACGGCGCCTTCACGCTGAACTCGCAGCCGCACACCACGCGCACTCCCGAGTCGGCGGCGGCGCGCACCGCCTCCGCGACGCCCGCCGTGGTGTCGTGATCGGTCAGCGCGATCGCCGCGAGTCCGGCCTCGCGTGCGCGCCGCGCCACCACGGCCGGGGCGAACTCCCCGTCCGACGCGGTGGAGTGGCAATGCAGGTCAACGCGCGCCGTAGGCGGCCTCCGGCGCGGTCCAGGCGGGCTGCGAGTGGCGAAACAGCTCGATCAGTTGGGCGCCCGAGAGTTCGGCCAGCGCGGCGTCGGGACGGCGGCTCCCCACGGGCGCGTAGCGCGTGTAGCGGGTCTTTCGCTCAGGCCCCGTGCCCAGCTGGAACATGAGCCCGAACTCATCCTTGTCGTAGACCGTGACGCGCCCGGAGGGATACACCTCCCACGTCTGGCCGTCGACCACGATCGTGCGCCGCGCCACGCCCCCTCCCCGCCCCCGCTCCCTACGCCTCGGCCGCCGCGGTGAGCGGCACTTCGGTCCACAGCTCCCACGCATCCGGCGCGTAGGTGCCCACCGCCTGGAGGCGTCGCTCCAGCTTGATCTCCTCGGGGAGCCGCGACGCCTGCGCGCGGTGCGACATCTCCGTGGGGCTCTCCGAGAATTCGATGAAGAGCTGCGGGTCCTTGGCGTTGCGGAACAGCCAGATGCGCTGGCTCCGCGCCTCGGCGAACTGGCAGAGCTCGCGCAGCGTCGCGAGGTAATCGGCCTCGTTCGACGCCGCGATGCGCACCCGCGCGGCTGTGAGGACCTTCGGCATCGCTATACCGCTCCTTCCGGGAAGCTCTGCAGCATCGCCTTCACGTCGGCGAGGAAGCGATCGGCGTCGGCGCCGTCCACGACGCGGTGATCGTAGGACATCGACACCATCCCCAGCGCGCGGACCGCAAGCCCGTCCGAGCCGTCGGGCAGCGTCACCACCTTGGGCCGCTTCTCGATCGCGCCCACGCCGAGGATGGCGACCTGCGGCTGGTTGATGATCGGCGCCCCGGCGTACGAGCCGAACACACCGGGGTTGGTGATGGTGAACGTGCCGCGCTGGATCTCGTCGGGAGACAGCTTCTTCGCCCGGGCGCGCTCGCCGAGATCGCTGATGGCGCGCGCCATCCCCGCCAGCGAGAGCTCGTCCGCGTGCTTGATCACGGGCACGATGAGGCCCCATTCGAGCGCCACGGCGATGCCGATGTTGATGTCGCGCCGGTAGATGATGCTGTCGCCCGAGACGGCGGCGTTCACCACGGGATGCTGGCGCAGCGTCTCGGCGCACGCCTTGACGATGAAGGCGAGGTAGGTGAGGCTCGCGCCGCGCTCGGCGTAGGCCTGCTTGTGCCGCCGGCGCAGCTCCGCGATCTGCGTGTAGTCCACCTCGAAGAAGCTCGTGACGTGCGCCGACACGCGGCGCGACATGATCATGTGGTCGGCCGTGATCTTGCGGATCTTGGAGAAGGGCTCGACGCGGTCGCCGGGCCATGGCTCGACCACAGGGTGCGCGATCGGGCCGATGGACGTGGCGGCCGCGGGCCGCGGCGCCGCCACCCCACGCTCGATGAAGCCGAGGATGTCCTGCTTCGTCACGCGGCCCGCGAAGCCCGTCCCGGGGATCGTGGAGATGTCGACCTGGTGCTCAGCCGCGATCTTGCGGACGAGGGGCGTGGACTTCTTGCGGAGACGCTCCTCCGCCGTCTCGGCCCCGTCTCCCCCCTGCCTCGACGGGGCGGTCGCGGGCGGTCGCGGGCGCTCGCCGACGGACGCGGCCGCGGCAGCCGGGGGTGGGGGCGGGGGCGGGGGCGGGGGCGGGGCGGGCTTCGGCGGCTCCGGTTTGGACGCCGGGGGCGCGGAGGCGGCGGCCGGGGGCGACGCGACGGCGCCCTTTTCCGTTTCGATCACCGCTACGAGCGTCTGCACCGGAACCGTCTGGCCCTCTTGCACCTTGATCTCGGCCAACACGCCCGCCGCGGGTGCAGGGATCTCGGCGTCCACTTTGTCGGTCGAGATCTCGAACAGCGGCTCGTCGCGCTTCACCGGGTCGCCGATCTTCTTGAGCCACTTGCTCACGGTGCCCTCGGCGATGGATTCGCCCATCTGGGGCATGAGCACGTCGATGCGAGCCATGGGCGCTGTCGGCTGTCAGCTATCAGCTGTCAGCAAGCTGACGGCCGAAAGCTGATAGCGCTTCTCAGTATGCCGCCAACCAGCGGGCCGCCTTCACGACATCGTCCGTCTGGGGCAGGACGTAATCTTCCAGCGTCGGTGCATAGGGCAGCGGCACGTCGTGCGCGGTCACCCGCATGATCGGCCCGTCCAGCCACTCGAACGCCTGCTCGTTGATGCGGGCCGCGATCTCGCCGGCGAGACCGCCCGTGCGGGTGTCCTCGTGGACGATGA
>WNGR01003529.1_pt1 | contig 29322 bp, 33 predicted proteins | sample 5407581 | NCBI WGS metagenome assembly WNGR01 (sample SAMN13153383, study PRJNA577476) | soil metagenome | isolation source: 80 cm soil or saprolite under Garry oak tree replicate 2 | place: USA:California | collected 2016-06-15
CTTACCGATGCGACGAAACCGCTCTTGATCGGCATGCACCGTCCTCCGGTGGGTAGCACCATTCCCGTCTACCATTCCTTCAAGGGACGAATCCAGGAGGTCGCCATTTATGACAAGGCGCTTACCATAGGTCGCTGTCCGCTCTCGCACGTGTGCGCCGGCTTGAATGTGTAGACGCGCAAGGGGAAACGTCAAGCATGCCACTCGTGACGGCTCTTCGGCTCGTGCTGCCCGCTCTTCTTCTCTTCCTGGCGGACCAGCTCATCAAGGTGCTGGCGGTTCGGCACCTCGCCAAGGGGCCATGGGTGCTGGTTGCCCCGTGGGTACAGTTCCGCTACACGACAAACCCACCTCGAAGTCAACGCTTCTCGCACAACCGCGTCAGCCTACTGTTCCTGTGGGGAGCAACCCTCGTCAGCCTTGTCCTGTTCATGGGGCAAGGGGCTTTATTCCAGCACCCGGTGGCCCAGATGGGCCTCGGGGCCGCTCTCGGCGGTGCCGCCAGCAACCTCTACGATCTGCTACGACGCGGGGCCGTGATCGACCTCGTGAAGATCGGCTGGTGGCCGGTTTTCAATCTCGCGGATGTCGGCATCACCGCCGGCGCGATCGCGGCGCTCTGGTTCATCCGCTAGCATTCCGCGTGGGCCCGAGCGTCACGAGGGCGTGTCTTGCTCGATCACCTCGCGAAGCTTCTCGAGGGGCACGCCGGTCTTGACCCCCGCCCGCTCGAGCTGCAGGAGCATGTAGCTGCTCGAGTCCTTGTCGCCCCAGCCGTGGGCGAGCGCCTCCGTCAGCTCGGCCAGCGCGAGATTGGCGAGGCGCATGGGCACGCCCATCTCTCTCCCCAGCGCGGTGGCGAGGGACACGTCCTTGTGGCCCAGCTTGAGGGCGAAGGACGGCGGGTCGTACGTCCCGGGCAGGAACTTGTCCATGAGCCGGTCGAAGGTGCGACGGCGTCCGCTCGCGCCCTGACGGACGGCCTTCCACAGGGCCAGGGGCTCCACGCCGGCCTTGATGCCCATGGAGAACGTCTCGGCCAGCACCGCCCCGATGGTGAAGCTCGAGCAGTTGTGCACGAGCTTGGCCACCGCGCCCGCCCCGATGGCCCCGACGTAGTAGTGCTGATCGCCCATGGCTCCCAGCACGTCCTTGTGGGCGTCGTAGATCCCTCGATCCCCGCCCACCCAGATGGCGAGCCGGCGGGTCTTGGCGCCGATCGGCCCGCCGCTCACGGGAGCGTCCAGCACGTGCACGCCCTTCTCCTGAAACGCCGCGTGGATCCGGCGGATCATGGCGGGCGAGTTCGTGGACAGGTCGAAGAACGCCGCGCCCTTGCGCAGGCCGTGGATGAGGCCATCCGCGCCGAGGGCCACCGCTTCCACCTCGGGAGGGCCGGGCAGCGACGTGAACACGACGTCGACCGCCTCCGCGACCTGGCGTGGCGTGTCCTTCCACTCCGCTCCCGCGGCCAGATGTGGCGCGGCCACCTGCCGTCGAATGTCGTGCACGCACAGGGCGTGGCCGGCCGCCTGAAGATTCGAGGCCATGCTCCCGCCCATGATGCCCAGTCCGATGAATCCCACCTTCATGTCGTGGTCTCTCCTCTAGGACCGACCGCTCGCGCGCGCTCCGGCATGTCCCTGACGGTGGAAGTAGTTGGCGTTGTAGAAATCGAGCACGAGGTCGCGATACACGGCGGGCGGGTAGCGCGGCGGATTGTCGGCCCCCGTGCAGCTCGGCAGGCACTCGATGACCGCCTCCACGTTCGGGCTGAAGAAGAAGGCGATCGAGTAGCGATCCTTGCCGGTGTCATTGAGCACGCCATGGGGAGTGGACAGGAAACGATCGTTCGACCACCGCTTCATGATGTTGCCGAGATTGACGAGGAACGTGCCGGGGATCACGGGCGGGGCCAGCCACTCCCCGCTGGGAAGGCGCACGGCGAGTCCGGGGGCATCCTCACGGGCGAGCATGGTGATGAACGAGTTGTCGGTGTGGGGCCCCTGGCCGAACTGCTCGTCGTCGTCGATCTCCTGGGGCGGGTAGTGCAGGAAGCGCAGGTTGATGTGCGCCTCGTTCTCGAAATGCCGAGTGAAGTGGCCGGGGGGCATGTCGAGCGACCGCGCGAGCACGGGCAGGGTCCGCTCGCCCACCGCCTCCATGGTCTTGAAGTAGGCGACCATGGCCGCGCGCATCGCGTGGTGGCCCTCGGGCCACTGGTTGCGCCCGCGCAACGGCGTGCCCGCCACCACGTCGGGATGCCCGGGACCGCGGTCGTGGCTGATGAAGAAGCTCTCGTTGTAGTTCGGGCGCGTGGCCTTGTGCACCTGGGAGGCGCCCTGGATGGACTGGTTGACGGGAAGATAGCCGATGTTGTTCTCGTTGATCTGGAGCGTGAGCTTTTCCTCGAGCGGCATGGCGTGGAACTCGCGCGAAGCTTCGAAGGCGGCCTCCACTGTCGAGGAGGGGACGCCGTGGCCGGCGAGGTAGAAGAAGCCCACGCGCTCGCTCGCCTCCCGCACCTGGGCCGCCACCGCGTCGAGGCCGCCGGGCTCGCCCAGAAATGCGGGCGCGAAGTCGATCACGGGAATGGCCCTGGTCGCTTCCTCGAGATCCTTGACCGCCATGGCCTTGAAGATGTTCATCGTCGCTCCCTCCGTTTCGACTTTACTCAGCCCTCGCCTCGCCGTGCTCCTCGCCTGCGGCTCGTCGGCCACGTCTCAGCTCGAACTGCACTCAGCTCTCGAACTGCATCCTAACCCAGCTTGCCGTGGGCCGACTCGGATTGGCTCGGCTGGAGCGAGACGTGGCTGTGCACACACTGCAAGTGTCCGTTTCGCGGCGCGAGGATGAAGGTGGCACGCCCGGGGCGAACGAAGGGCTTGCCGTCCGCGCCCGTGGCCTCGGAGGACCAGGCGGCCGCGATCCACGCCGTGTCGCCGCTCGCGCGTACGACCGGCTCGGTCTCGAAGGTGAAGTTGCGGATGCGCGGCCAGACATTGCGCCACTGCTCGCGCTCGATGTTGGCGAGGCCATGCACGGCCATGGCCCAGGTGCCGAAGGCCACGGCATCGTCGGCGAACATGCGGCGCCCGGTGTCGAAGTCACGTCCTCGGCAGGCCGTCTCGAACTCGCGCAGCCACTGCTGGGCTTCCTGAAGGGGTGTGGGCATGAACCGGATTATGCGCTATCCTCCCGGCATGGAAAAGCTCACCGTCGACTCGCTTCGCACGCTGGCCAGGGCGCAGGGACTCGAGCTGACCGACACCGAGCTGGCCGGGCTGCTTCCCCTCGTGGAAGCCGGGCGCGCGGGACTGGCGGCCATCCGCGACATCCCGCTCGAGACCGAGCCCGCCTCGCAGTACCGCATCTTTTAGGGAAGGGGATTTGCTCGTGAGCGACCTCTGCTGGACCTCCATGACGGATCTCGCGTCCATGATCGCGGCGAAAAAGGTCTCGCCCGTCGAGGTGGTGCAGGCTCACCTCGAGCGCATCGCCAAGATCGACGGCAAGCTCAAGTCCTACATTACGGTGATGGCCGACTCGGCCCTGGCCGCGGCCAAGGCGGCGGAGGCCGCGGTCACCGCTGGGGGAACCCTGGGTCCGCTACACGGCGTGCCCATCGGGCTCAAGGACCTCTACTGCACCAAGGGGGTCAAGACCACCGGGGGATCGAAGATCCTCGCGGACTGGGTGCCCGACGAGGATGCCACCGTCGTCACCAGGCTCGCCGCCGCGGGTGGCATCGTGCTCGGCAAGCTCAACATGCACGAGTTCGCCTATGGTCCGGAGGGCTTGAATCAGCACTACGGCTCCCCGTGGAATCCCTGGGACGTCGCCACCCACAGGATCTGCGGCGGATCCTCGTCGGGCTCCGGCGCTGCCGTGGCCGCGGGCATTTGTCCGGGCGCTCTCGGCTCCGACACGGGAGGCTCCATCCGCATCCCGGCCTCGCTGTGCGGGCTGTCCGGGATCAAGCCCACGTACGGTCGCGTGAGCCGCGCGGGCGTATTGCCGCTCGCCTGGTCCATGGACCACGTGGGGCCCATGTGCCGGAGCGCCGCCGACTGCGGGCTCATGCTCGGCGCGATGTCGGGCTATGACCCGCGCGATCCGACGACGAGCGTGCTCCCCGTGCCGGACTACATGGCCGCGCTCACCGGGCAGGTCAAGGGGCTGCGGGTGGGTCTGCTGCGGTCCTTCTTCCTCGAGGGCGCTGCGCCGGCGCAACGCGCTGCCGTGGAAGCCGCCGCCAAGACGCTCGAAGGGCTCGGGGCCACCCTCTCGGAAGTCGATATCAAGACGGTGAGCGTCGCTCCCGGCGCCTCCCACGCCGTCCTCGCCCCCGAGGCCTATGCCTATCACGAGGAATGGCTCAAGACGCGGGCCGCCGACTACGGCGAGGACGTGCGTCAGCGCCTGCGCGTGGGCGCCTTCGTGACGGGAGCCGAGTATTTGAAGGGCCAGCGGCTCCGCGTGCTGCTGCGCGATGAGGTGGACGCGGCCCTCGCCAAGCTCGACGTGCTTCTCGCCCCCACCACGCCCATCGAGGCCCAGCCCGTCGGCCAGAACGAAGCTCGGATCGGCAGCGAGACCTTCCCCGTTCGGGCGAGCCTGATCCGCTTCACGCGCCCGTTCAATCTGAGCGGCCACCCGGCGGCCTCCATTCCCTGCGGCTTCACCGAGGGTGGACTACCCATGGGCCTCCACATCATCGGGCGGCCCTTCGACGAGGCGACCGTCCTGCGCGTCGCCGATGCCTATCAGCGCGTGACCGACTGGCACACGCGCCGCGCGCCTCTGGCCGGATGATCCGCCAGGGGCTGGCGGTCTTGGGATTTCTGGCGGCGACCGTGGGCTGCACCACGGGCGCTCAGACCTTCGAGCAGGACCTGGCCTATCAGCGCTCCCGGAAGTGCTCGCAATGGCCCACCATCGTGGTGCAGCGCATAGAGACGGACGGGCGCGTCGTCGCAATCGGGAGGGAGCACGAGCAGTATCAGTGGATGGCCTGCATGGCCGAGCAGGGCCGCGAGCAGCAGAAGAGCAAGCCCGATCTCGTCGTCCCCGCGCCCGTCGTCAATCCCATCCCGCGCTGATCGCCGGTCCGATGGATGAGCCCGAGGCGATCCGCCTGCCCATCGAGGACTCGCTGGACCTCCACTCGTTCTCTCCGAGGGACGTGCGCTCCGTGGTCGAGGAGTATTTAAAGGAGGCGGCGGCCAGGGGCTTTCGCGAGGTCAGGCTCATCCACGGGCGGGGGACGGGCACCCAGCGCGCCATGGTCCAATCGCTGCTGCAGGGACATCCGCTCGTCTCGCGCTACTTCGACGCGCCGCCGGAGCGCGGAGGCTGGGGCGCGACCGTTGCGGTGCTGAAGGAGTAGCCCGGCTCCTCAGCCTCTAATCTTTATCGGCGCGCAGGAGGAGCATGCGGTCGGTGAAGGACAGGATGCGGCGGCCCTCGATCTTGAAATCGAAGGCCTCCCGGTACGCGGGGGGGCCGCGAGAACGAAGCGCTCTAGGTCAGCCCTGGCGGGTTCCGACATTCGCATGCGCTCCGTCCACTGCTCCCACTCGCGCACCTTCTCCATGACCATCTCGTCGATCACCGTGAGCCCCGCGGCCTTCAGGAAGGCCGCCCACTCGCGCTGAGTGAAGGCGCGAACGTGGGAAGGATCGCGGCGCTTCTCGACTTCCAGGATGAAGGCGGCGAGCTCCCGGTCCTCGCGCCCCAGGATGTCCTGGATGAGGAAGGCGCCTCCCGGGACGAGCACGCGGCAGACCTGACGCACCGCCGGCAAGAGCTCGGGAAAGTGATGCGCGGCGATGCGACACGTGACCACGCCGAAGGAGGCGTCCCGGAAGGGCAGGGCCTCGACATCGGCGGCCACGAAGCGCACACCCGAGGCGCCGCGCTCGTCGATGAATCGGCGCGCAGCGTGGAGCATGGGCTCGGTGACGTCGGTGGCGACCACGCTCGGGGTGAAGCCGGCGAAGCCTAGGGCCGTGTGGCCTCCCCCCGTGGCGACGTCGAGCACGCGGTCGGCGCCGCGCGCGCGGCCCCAGGCGAGCAGGCGGTCGAGGTCGGCGCCGCCGGCATGGCCCGGGCTCGTGATGTAGTCCTCCGCCGCTCTTCCGAACTGCGACTGGACGTGCGCCTTGTGCGCCTCGGTCATGCCTTGGCCGGGCCCGGGGGGCGCTCGGCGAGGTGGCGGAAGAGAAAGTCCGTGTCCATGGGGGAGAGATCGAAGCGGCGCCCCGCCTCGTCGACGAGACGCACGCGGTCGGCATCGGGACGCTCGTGCAGCTGCTCCTCGAGCCAGCGGACGGCCTGCTTGATTCCTGATTCGCCCAGCGCCATGTGGTTGTCCTTGTCGCGCTCCCCCTGCCCCCGGATCGAGGGCAGGGGAGGCGCTGTCAGGCTACTTGCCGTTCTCCCGCTCGTACGTGGTCTTCCACTCCTTGTTGATGTCCTCGATGCCTGGGATGTGCTTGATGGTGCTCCAGGTCGCGCGAGCGGCGCCGCGCATGGCGTACATCAACGTCTCGCTGATCTCGTCCTCGCTGGCGCCGGCTTGCTTCGCAGCCGCGAAGCGTCCGGGCACTCAGGAGGTGCAGCCGGCGGCGGCCATGGCGGCCAGCGCCACCAGCTGCATGGTCTTGGGATCGAGCGCTCCTTCACGATAGTAGACGCCGGCAAACTCCTTCATCTGTCCCATCGGAGCCTCCTTGCTGAGGGTGGTCGGCCTGGGCCGATTATAGGTCACGAACCAGACGCCGCGCCCGGTCCACGCTGCGGCGATACGTCTCGAAGGAGTTGACGAGGGCGGGCTTCCGGCCCTGCTTTCGGTCGAGAGTGAAGCAGGAGAAGGTGATGTCGTGGGCGAGGGGAAAATCGCGATAGAGCATGCCCGCCACCCGCTGCGGGCTCGCCGAGCGCATGATCTCGAAGTTCTCCGTCTGGCGGAGCGGCGGCACGCGCTCGCCGTGCTTGGTGCGGACCCACTTCATGGTGCCGCCCAGGAGATAGGAGAGGAACAGCGAGTCCACCAGCATGGACTCGGTCCAGGGGATCTCCTTCCGATAGCCGGCCACGAAGCGCGCCCCCGTGGCGAGGAGGAACTTGCGCGCGGTGTCGGGCTGCAGGAAGTCGCAGGCGCCGAAGATGTAACCGGTGCGCGGGCTCGGGGTGCAGTAATCGATGAGGCTGTCGAGGCGGATGACCTTGTCGCCGAGGCCGGTGAGCTTTCGCCGCTGGCCGTGCGAGGAGATGTAGCAGACCTGCTGGCTGTGATGCCGGCGGGCCTCCTGGAGCAGCATCTCGAGATCGTAGTGAGTGTAGAAGCGCCGGTAGACCAGGTTGATGCGTATTCCCTCCCAGGCCAGGGACTGCCGAATGGCCTTGAGATAGGGCAGAACCGAGGGCTCCTCCTGGAGGAGCTTGCCCCTGCGGTTCCACATCGACTCGAGCGTCACGAGCTGCGCCATGTCGGTGAGACGGGTGTCCTTTCCAGAGCGGGCTGCTTACCCTACGGCCGGCGCGCATGATACCACCCGGGCCGGCCGAACCTGGAGGGGTTGTGGGACCGCTGAAACCTTCGGAATATTCGGCGTCTACGGCAGTGGCGAGACAGCCCCTGAGCTATCTCAGGGTCCAGAGAAGCACGGCGATCACGGCGATGCCGATGATGGCGGCCCAGAGGAGATAGTACTTCGCGAAATTCCTGAAAGGCCCGTCCAGTCTGGCCATCGCCCACCCAGCTTATCACGGTCAATATTGGCTGATTCTGAGCCCATCCAATTGGACCTTTACAACCTTGTGATCATGTCGATAATGGCTGGTACGAGGCGCCCATGAAAATCCCTCTCGACCGATCGGCGGACCGTAATGGCAGGCTGCCGCTGGCCCGGCAGATCCAGCTGCACTTCGAGCGGCTGATCAGCCAGCGTCTGCTCGCGCCCGGCGTCAAGCTTCCCGCCACGCGCGAGCTCGCCCAGGAGCTCGGCGTGAATCGCACCACGGTCGCCCAGGCGTACGAGGACCTCGTGGCCGGTGGCTGGGCGCGCGCGCACGTGGGGCAGGGCACCTTCGTCGCGGACGCCGCGCCGACCGCCCCGCCCGCCGCGCCTACGGCCCCGCGGCTCGAGTGGACGGGCTTTCTCTCCAAGGCCGCGCAGATCGTGGCCGCCGACGCGCGCCGCCGCGAGGCGTGGAGCCAGAGCGCCCGACCGGGGCCCGGCATCATCTCGTTCGCGGGCGGCGTTCCCGACAGCGCGCTGTTCCCCACGGATGCCTTCCGTCGCGTGCTCAACCGGGTCATCCGCGAGGAAGGGCGCGAGCTGCTCCAGTACTACCCGTCGAGCGGCTACCCGCCCCTGCGCCAGTATCTCTCCAGCTATCTCCTGCGCTTTGGCCTCGAGGCGCGGCCCGAGGACATTCTGATCGTCAACGGCACCCAGCAGGGCTTCGATCTGGTCGCGCGCACGCTCCTGGACCCCGGCGACTTCGTGGCCATCGAGCAGCCGTCCTACCCGCGGGCCATGCAGGTCTTCCGGGCCTTCGGCGCCCAGCTGTTGCCGGTGCCGATGGCGGGCGGGGGGCTCTCCGTGGAGCATCTCGAGCGGCTCCTCGAGCGCCAGGCGCCCAAGCTTCTCTACTGCCAGCCGAGTGCGCACAACCCGACCGGGCTGACCATGCCCGCGGCGGCGCGTCGTCGCCTGCTCGACGTCGCCGCGCGCCACCGGCTTCCCATCGTGGAGGACGGGTTCGACGGCACGCTCTTCTACGGCGAGCGGCCGCCCGCGCCTCTCAAGGCCGCGGACGCCTCGGGGCAGGTCATCTATCTCGGCACCTTCTCCAAGATCCTGTTCCCGGGACTGCGTCTCGGATGGATCGTGGCCTCGCAAGAGCTGATCGAGCGCCTGGACATGGCCAAGCAGCTGGCCGATATCCACACGAGCCCCCTCATCCAGGCGGCCGTCTACCACTTCTGCCGTCAGCGCCTCCTCGACCGGCACCAGGCGCGGGTGCTGCGCGAGTACGCGCGGCGCCGCGGCGCGCTGCTGGCCGCCCTCGGTCGTCGGATGCCGGACGGTGTCCGCTGGACGGAGACCCAGGGCGGCTTCTCGCTTCTCCTGGAGCTGCCCGAGGGCATGGAGACGGCGGCCCTGTTGCCTCGCGCCGTCGAGCGCGGCGTGGCCTTCACGCCGGGCAATGCCTTCTTCGCCGACGGCGGGGGCGAGCGGGCGCTGCGCCTCTCCTTTTCGGCCGTGCCCTTCTCTCAGATCGAAGAGGGCGTGCGACGTCTCGCCGACAGCGTTCGCGAGCTCGGACGTCACCCGGAGCGGAGCGCCCGCGTGCGCGGGCCCGCCGTGCCGCTGGTCTAGGAGTCGCCACCGTGGACTTCGAGACCCGGGCCGCGCGCGGGGGCCGTGACGTCCCTTCGGCCAGCCGACCCCTCACGCCGCCGATCTACCAGACCAACGTGTACGTCTTCGAGGACATGGACACGGTCGAGTCGGTCTGGGAGGGGAAGACATCCGGTTTCGTCTACGGCCGCTACGGAACCGCCAACCATGCCATGCTCGAGGACCTCGTGGCGGGCCTCGAAGGAGCCGAGGCCGCCGTCGCCTGCGCGTCGGGCATGGGCGCGACCACGGCGCTCCTCCTCGGGCTCTTCACCGCGGGCGACCACATCGTGTCCGCGCGCGATCTCTACGGCTCCACCACGGCATTTCTCGACGACGAGGGGCGCCGGTTCGGCATCGACACCGTCTTCGTCGATGCCACCGATCCCGCCCTCTTGCTGGGAGCGCTCCGGCCGAACACGCGCGCCGTCTTCGTCGAGTCGCTCTCGAATCCACTCCTGCGCATGGTCGACCTGGAGACGGTCGCCGCGCCGCTCGCCGCACGCGGCATCGACCTCATCGTCGATTCCTCGCTGGCGTCGCCCGCGGTGATGCGCCCGCTCGAGCACGGAGCGACCATCGTGATGCACAGCCTGACCAAGTTCATCTCTGGCCACGGAGATGTCACGGGCGGCATCGTGCTGGGGAGCAAGGCAACCATGGATCGCGTGCGGGCCGCCATGATCCGCTCGGGGACGAACCTGGGTCCCTTCGACGCGTGGCTCGCCACGCGCGGGGCGCGGACCTTGAGCGTGCGCGTGGAGAGGCAGTCCGCGAACGCCCTCGCCCTCGCGCGCTTCCTGGAGGCTCATCCCGCCGTGGAGCGTGTGTACTACCCGGGGCTCGACTCCCATCCCCAGCGCGCTCTCGCCAAGCGGCAGATGCCAGGGCCCTCCGGGGCCATCCTGTCCCTGGATCTGAGGGGCGGAGCCCTGGCCGTCGAGCGCTTCATGAAGCGCTCGCGACTGATGGAGTTCGCCCCGAGCTTCGCCGATGTGGCGACCACCTGGACCTATCCCGCGCGAACCTCGCACCGACGGCTGTCCGACGAGACGAAGCGGGAGATCGGCATCGGGCCAGGACTGATCCGCGTCTCGGTGGGGCTCGAGAAGGTCGAGGACCTCGTCGGGGACATGAAGGAGGCGCTGGCGTGACCCTCACGGCCGAGCGTCCCACCCGCGTCCGCCCCGTCGTCCTCGAGGGCCGGCACGTGCGACTCGAGCCGCTGGAGCTGGGTCACGCGGGCGCGCTCCTGGCGGTGGCGGGCGGTCCCCGCGAGACGTACGGCTTCACGACGGTGCCTGCCGACGAGCCGGCCATGCTCCGGTACATCGAGACGGCGCTCCGCGACCAGGAGACGGGGCGGGCGCTGCCCTTCGCCACCTTCGCCCCGGCCACGGGCCGTGTGGTCGGCAGCACGCGCTTCGGCAACATCGAGTTCTGGCCGTGGCCGCCGGGGAATCCGAATCAGCGCGGCGAAGACCGGCCGGATGCGGTGGAGATCGGCTGGACGTGGCTGGGGGCGGCGGCGCAGCGGACCGCCGTCAATACCGAGGCGAAGCTCCTCATGCTCACCCACGCCTTCGAGGAGTGGCGGGTCCACCGGGTGAGCTTCATGACCGATTCCCGCAACGAGCGTTCGCGCAACGCCATCCTCCGGCTGGGGGCGCGACTCGACGGGGTCCTCCGGGCCCAGCGGCCCGCATCGGACGGAGGCATCAGGGACACCGCGGCCTTTTCGATCCTGGAATCCGAATGGCCGATGATCAAGCGGCAGCTTCAATCACGATTGGACCAATGAAAGGAGATTCTCGTATGGAAGTCGGAACGCTGAGGCTCAAGGTCGGGCTCGCCGAGATGCTCAAGGGCGGGGTGATCATGGACGTGACCAATGCCGAGCAGGCCAAGATCGCCGAGGATGCCGGCGCCGTCGCCGTCATGGCCCTCGAGCGGGTGCCGTCGGACATCCGCAAGGACGGCGGGGTGGCCCGCATGTCGCCCGTGAAGAAGATCAAGGAGATCCAGCAGACGGTCTCCATCCCCGTGATGGCCAAGTGCCGCATCGGGCACTTCGTCGAGGCGCAGATCCTCGAGGCGCTGGGCGTGGACTTCATCGACGAGTCGGAGGTGCTGACGCCGGCCGACGAGCATTTCCACGTCGACAAGTTCGCCTTCAAGGTGCCCTTCGTCTGCGGCTGCCGCGATCTCGGGGAGGCCCTCCGTCGCATCGGTGAGGGCGCAGCCATGATCCGCACCAAGGGCGAGGCGGGCTCGGGCAATATCGTGGAGGCCGTGCGCCACATGCGCTCCGTCGTCTCGGGCATCCGCCGCCTCAAGGCGCTGGGCCCCGAGGAGCTCATGGCGGAGGCCAAGAACCTGGGCGCGCCGTACGAGCTCCTGCGCTGGGTGGCCGAGCACGGCAAGCTGCCCGTGCCCAACTTCTCCGCGGGGGGCATCGCCACGCCGGCAGATGCCGCGCTCATGATGCAGCTCGGCGCGGAGGCCGTCTTCGTCGGCTCGGGCATCTTCAAGTCCGCCGACCCCGCCGCGCGGGCCAAGGCGGTGGTCCAGGCCACGACCCACTTCAAGAATCCCGACATCCTGGTCAAGGTGTCCGAAGATCTCGGCGAGGCCATGCCCGGTATCGAGACCTCCAAGCTCAAAGAGTCCGACCTGCTGCAGACCCGCGGCTGGTAGCTCCTCTCGACGCCCGGCGGGGCCGAAGGGTCCCGCCGGGCCGGAGACACTCATATGGGTATCCTGACCGAGGACATGAAGCGCACGGTGCGCGAGCAGCGGCTCGCCTATGTCGCGAGCGTTTGCCCGGACGGCACGCCCAACCTCTCGCCCAAGGCGACCACGACCGTGTGGGACGACGACCATCTCGTCTATCTCGACATCCGCTCGCCCCAGACGCGCGAGAACGTGCTGGCCAATCCTTCCGTCGAGCTCAACGTCGTGGATCCCGTCGCGCGCAAGGGCTATCGATTCAAGGGCCGAGCGACGGTGCTCACGACCGGACCGCTCTTCGACGACGTGCTCGCCTTCTACCGCGGCCGGGGACTGGACTATGGCCCTGAGGCCGTGGTGCTCATCCGCGTCGAGCGGGCGCGGCCGCTCGTCTCCCCCGCCTATGACCGCGGGCGCACCGAGGAGGACGTGCGCGCGGAGTTCTACGCGTACTACGATGCCCTCAATCGACCCAAGGCCGGGCGACCTGAGGTCGGGACGGCCGCATGAAGCTGGGCGTGCTCGCCCTCCAGGGCGATTTCGACATGCACCGCAAGGCGCTGGATCGGATCGGCGTCGAGAGCGCCGAGGTGCGACTGCCCGAGCAGCTCGACGACGTCGCCGGCCTCGTCATGCCGGGGGGCGAGAGCACGACCCTCCTCAAGCTCATGGACACGTGGGAGTTCATGCCGGCCCTGAAGAAGTTCCACGATTCCGGACGCCCGATCTTCGGCACCTGCGCGGGCCTCATTCTCCTCGCCCGCGAGGTCGAGCGCCCGCAGCAGTTCTCGCTGGGCTTCATCGACATCACGGCCGAGCGCAACGCCTATGGGCGCCAGAAGGAGAGCTTCGAGACCGAGGGACCCGCCGATCTGGGGCAGGGGCCGCGGCCCATCAAGATGATCTTCATCCGGGCCCCGCGCATCCGCCGCTTCGGCCCAGGCGTGACGCCCCTCGTCCACCACAACGGGGAATGCGTGATGGCCCGCCAGGGACATATCCTGGTCGCCGCCTTCCATCCCGAGCTCACGGACGATACGGCCGTGCACACCTACTTTGCCGACATGGTGCGGGGCGCCTCGACTCGCTAGCTGACTGCTCCCCCGATCCCTTCTGACGCACTGCAGCGAGCCCTCAGGTCTTTCGAGATTGACAGGACCAGGGGCACGGCGCATAGTCTGGTCCGACCAATAGACCGCCAGAGACAACCGGCGGGAACCCGCGCCAAGGAGAAGCGTATGGCCCATTTCACCTGCGAGGTCGTCTATCGCGGCATCTTCCAGAAAAACCTCGCCGCCCGCATCTGCCGCGGCATCGTGCTCTCGGCCCGCAAGGCCGGACGGTGGGGCATCGCCTTCGGCCGCTACGGGGACAGCCCCCAGCGCAACGGCATCCCCGCCAAGGACTTCGCCATCGTGGCGGACACGCAGGAAGAGCTCGAGCAGAACATGGCCCGCTACGAGCCCAAAGAGGTGGACGTCACCATCTGCGTGGACGACACGCTGTCCAAGGGCGTCGAGTCCTGGGCGTGGTACGGGCTCCAGCCCATCAACCGGTTGACCGTCCCCAACGGGACGCTGCTCATGACCTCGCTCCAGAGCCCTACCGAGCTGCTGAAGGACATCCACAAGAAGGAAGCGCCCTACAACCTGGCCCTGATCCCTGCCAAGGCGTCCTTCTCCGGTCTGTGGGTCTACAAGGAAGACCATACGGAAGCGCGCATCATGGGCGCCCTCGCCAAGATCCAGCCGGGCTTCCTCTCCCTGGACGCCGTGTGCGCGGCCATCCAGGAGGCGGAGTGGGGCTCCGAGCTCAAGGCGGCTTCGGCGCGCAAGGCCTTCGAGCGACTGGAGAGTCGGCCCGTCAAGATCACCGAGGGCAATACGGAGACGCCGTTCTCCTTCGAGAAGCCGAAGTGGTGGGAGATGCGCGAGGGCGTCAGCATTCCCGCCATCCCCATCGGCAAGCCCATGGAAGGCGGCAAGGGCTATGTCCCCGAGCGCAACCCGTACTTCAAGAAGTTCACCACGCGCACCATGCGTCCCGTCATCGACTTCGACAAGTGCGTGAAGTGCACGCTCTGCTGGATCCAGTGCCCGGACTCGTGCTTCGACGTGACGCCGGACGGGCTCTACGACGCCAACATGGAGTCCTGCTGCGGCTGCGGCGTCTGCGAGGCGGTCTGTCCCGCCAAGGACTGCGTCACCATGGTCCGGGAAGACGCATTCGAGGACAACGCCAGCCAGTACGAGATGTGGCGGCGTGACAAGCCCACGTACGTCAAGTGGATGGGAGACAAGATCGCCTCCAAGCAGCACGTGGTCCGCTCCCATGGCTTCCGCTTCCGTGGGCAGTATGCCGAGGAGATCAAGCAGGAACTGGAGCAGGGTGGCATCGAGATCACGGCGGGCATCCCCGGCGAGAACGCCGCGGGCAAGCAGCGCTAGAGACCGGAGGATAACGCGATGGCGGTGGAGACCAAGACCCCGGCGGGAACGACGGCATCCGACGACCGCGAGATGCTCATCTCGGGAAGCGAGGCCTGCGCGGAGGCGCTGACCCTGGCCGACCTCGACGTGGTGACGGCGTACCCGATCCGTCCCTACGACACCGTGATGCAGGCCATAGCCAAGAAGATCGCCAACGGCCAGCTGGAGGCCGAGTACATCGTGGCCGAGGGCGAGCACAGCCAGTTCGAGATCGTCAAGCACGCCTCGACCGTCGGCGCGCGCGTCTTCTGCGGCTCCTCGGGCGTGGGCTGGATGTACGCCATGGAGTGCCTCACGGTGACGCCGCCGCTGCGCGTCCCCATGGTGTGCATGGTCGGCAACCGCGCGCTCGACGACCCGGGCGCCTTCGGCGTCGAGCACAACGACGCGCTGACCGTGCGGGACCTGGGCTGGCTGCTCATCTGGGTGGACACGGCCCAGGAGATGCTGGACACCACCTTGCTCGCCTATCGCATCGCCGAGGATCGGCGAGTCTTCCTGCCCATCGCGATCTCCGCCGACGGAGCCTTCCTCACGCATTCGCAGGCCATCGTGCAGGTGCCGAGCCGGGCCAGGGTGGACAAGTTCCTGCCGCCCTACAACCGTGGCGACCTGCTCCTGCACCCGGACAATCCCATCACGGTCGCGCCGCAGGCCAACGAGGACTGGGTGATCGAGATCCGGCGGCAGAACAACGAGGCGATGAACCGTGCGTACACGGTCATCGAAGAGGCCTACGCGGACTTCCGGAAGACCTTCGGCCGCGGCCCCGAGAACCCGTGGTTCGAGGAGTACATGACGGAGGACGCCGAAGTCATCCTCATGGGTATGGGCACGATCTCGCTGCCTTTCAAGGTCGGCATCCGGAACATGCGCGCCAAGGGCATGAAGGTGGGGCTCATCCGGCCCCGCTGGTTCCGGCCTTTCCCGACGGAGAAGATGGTCACCGCCCTCCAGGGCGCCAAGGCCATCGGCGTCATCGACCGGGACTACTCCTTCGGCTCGCCCTTCGGATCGGGCGTGGTCGCCAACGAGATCAGGGCGGCCATGTACAATGCCGACAAGCGTCCGCCGCTCCTGTCCTTCATCTGCGGGCTGGGCGGCCGTGAGGTGACGCTCGAAGACGTCTACAAGGCAACCGACCTCTGTTTCGAAGCTGCCAAGACAGGGAAGTCCCCCCTCAAGACGCAGTGGCTGGGCGTCAGAGAATAGGGAGAGAGATCATGGCTGAGGCATTCGCGAACGCCACGCAGATTCTCGAGCCGTTCCGTGGAGTTAAGAAGGTTACCATCGAGGAATACTTCACCTCTGGTCACCGCACCTGTCAGGGCTGCGAGTCGGCCCTGGTCATGAAGCTCATGGTCAAGGCGGCGGGGCCGCGGACCATAGTCCTGGGCGCGACCGGGTGCATGTACGTCGCCAACACGACGTACTACACGACGCCCTGGGTGGTGCCGTGGATGCACACCCAGCTCGGCTCCTCGGGCTCGGCCGCGCTCGGCACGGCGGCGGGTCTCAAGGCGCTCATGAAGAAGGGCAAGATGAAGTCCGAGCCGATCAACGTCATCGCCTTCTGCGGCGACGGGGGCGGGGCGGACATGGGTCTCGGGGCCATCTCGGCGACCCTGACGCACAAGGAGTACAACTCGCTCATCCTGATGTACGACAACGAGTCGTACGCCAACACGGACATCCAGCTCTCGGGCTCGACGCCGTACGGCGCCAATACGACCTTCAGCCCGCCGGGCACGTTGAAGCGGATCATCCACACGCGCTGGAAGAAGAACATGGCGGGCATGCTGGCGGCTGGGCACCCCGAGTGCCGCTACGTCGCCACCGTCGACGCCTCGTACGCCGTCGAGATGATGAACAAGGTCCGCAAGGCCCTGTCCATCGGCGGGCCGACCTTCATCCACTCGCTCGATCCGTGCCCCAAGGGTTGGGACTACGACCCGATGCTCAGCCACGAGCTGGGCGAGCTCGCGGTGGAATGCGGTGTCTTTCCGCTCTACGAGGTCGAGGACGGCGTGGTGCGCCACTACGGCAAGACCAAGGCCATCGTGGAAGGCCGCCCGCGCAAGCCCGTGCGAGAGTACCTGCTCAAGCAGGGCCGCTTTGCTCACTTCACCGAGGAGGATCTCGAGTACTTCCAGTCCAAGGTGGACGAGATGTGGAACAAGTGGGAGATTCCCGGTGTCATCCCGTTCAGAAGGGCCGCGGCGGGCAAGTAACCCGCCGCGATTCATCCATCGAGGGCCGGGCCGCGGCCGCGCGCCGCGTCCGGCCCTCGCCGTTTGCCACGTCGTCCTTGGGATCCCGCCGTCCGGTCCGGACGTATGTCTCGGTGAGCGGGCCGCATCGGTATCGAGCCTGAGCACTCCCTGGGAGGGTAGGACATGACACGTCAACGGCCACCAAGCCCATCGAGTTCGTGATCCCGGCGGGAACGGGCGGCGGGGCGGACCAGATGGCCCGCCTCATTGCAGGCATCGCCGAGAAGCACAAGCTCACTCCGCGCCCCATCATCGCCGTGAACAAATCCGGGGGCGCGGGCGCCGAGGGGTTCCTGCACGTCCAGGGCAAGAAGGGTGACGCGCACACCATCGTCATCACCCTCTCGAACCTCTTCACCACGCCGCTCCACACGGGTATCCCCTTCAGCTGGAAAGACATGACGCCGGTGGCGCGCATCGCCCTCGACGAGTTCATCCTCTGGGTCAACGCGGAGACACCGTACAAGACGGCGCGTGAGTATCTCGCGGCCGTCAAGGCCAAGAACGGCACCATGAAGATGGGCGGCACGGGCTCGGCACAGGAAGACCAGATCATCACCATCATGCTCGAGCAGGCGCAGGGGGTGAAGTTCACCTACGTGCCTTTCAAGGGCGGCGGCGAGGTCTGCGTCAACCTCGTGGGCAAGCACGTGGACTCCACCGTCAACAATCCGATCGAGTGCGTCAGCCACTGGAAGGCGGGCCGGGTCCGGCCCCTCGCCGTCTTCGACGCCGCCCGTATCCCGGTGCCCGAGTGGAAGGACATTCCGACGGTCAAGGAAGCGCTCGGCACGGATATCACCTACCTCATGCTCCGCGGAGTCTTCGGGCCTCCTGACATGCCCAAGGAAGCCCTGGCCTGGTACCAGGATCTCCTGAAGAAAGTCGCCGACACTCCGGAGTTCAAGGACTACATGCAGCAGGGCGCGCTCAAGCCCGCCTGGCTCGTGGGAGACGACTTCAAGAAGTGGCTCGAGCAAGAAGAGCAGGTGCATCGGGACCTGATGACCAAAGGCGGACTGTTGAAGAAGTAGCGACCATGCGCGCAGCCGACCTAACCACGGCAGTGGTGCTGATGGCGGGCGGAGTGCTCGTGATCTGGGATTCTCTCCGCCTGGGCGTGGGGTGGGGCACCGACGGACCCAAGAGCGGCTTCTTTCCCTTCTGGCTCGGCCTCGCCCTGATCGCGGCCTGCCTCGTCATCACCATCCAGGCCATCCGACGCGTGGACCGCACGCCCTTCATTCCGCCCGGGGCCATGACGCCGGTCTTGAAGGTGCTGGTCCCCGCCACGGGCTACGTGCTGTCCATGCCCTGGCTCGGCCTCTACGTCGCCACCACCCTCTACATGGCCATCTACATGCGGTGGATCGGGCGGTTTCCGTGGCTGTCCGTGGCCGTGGTCAGCGTCGTGGTCTCCGCCGTGACCTTCTACGTCTTCGAGATCTGGTTCCTCGTGCCCATGCCCAAGGGACCTCTCGAGGCGTATTTCGGCTACTGACGCGTGGGCATCGAGAACCTCTTCCTGGGCTTCCAGGTTGCGCTGCAGCCGCACAACCTCTTTCTCGCCGTCATCGGCGTCGGCCTCGGCACCATCATCGGGGTCCTTCCCGGCCTGGGGGGCGCCAACGGCGTGGCCATCCTGCTGCCCTTGACCTTCTCGATGCAGCCGACCTCCGCCATCATCCTGCTCACGAGTCTGTACTGGGGCGCCCTCTTCGGCGGCGCCATCACCTCGATCCTTTTCAATATCCCGGGCGAGCCCTGGTCGGTGGCCACGACCTTCGACGGCTATCCCATGGCGCGGAACGGACAGGGAGGGCAGGCCCTCACCGCGGCCTTCACCTCGTCCTTCGTGGGCGCCCTCTTCTCCGTGGTCCTCATCACGTTCGCCATCCAGCTCCTGACCTTCTCGTCCTTCGTGGGGCTGGGGGGCGGGAATCCCATGAAGTCGCTCGTGTCCATCCTCATCGGCTTCATCATGGCCGCGGTCGGGCTGGACATCGTGACGGGAGCCCTGCGGCTGACCTTCGGCTTCACCGACCTCATGAAAGGGTTCGATTTCATCGTGGCCGTGATCGGTCTCTTCGGCATCGGCGAGATCCTGCTGACCATGGAGGAGGGTCTGTCCTTCAAGGGTGCCTCCGCCAAGATGAGCCCGCGCGTCGTGCTGGAGACGTGGCGGACTCTCCCGCGCTACTGGCGGACCTTCCTGCGCAGCTGCTTCATCGGCTTCTGGATGGGCTTCAAGCCGGGCGGGGCGACTCCCGCCTCCTTCATGAGCTACTCGTTCGCCAAGCGCTTCGCGCGGAACCCCGAGCGCTTCGGTCAGGGCGACATCGAAGGCGTGGTGGCGCCCGAGACGGCCGCGCACGCGGCGGGTGGCGCCTCGCTCCTGCCCATGATCACCCTCGGCATTCCCGGCTCGCCCACGGCGGCGGTCATGCTGGGCGGGCTCATCATCTGGGGACTCCAGCCCGGGCCCATGCTCTTCAAGGAGAAGCCTGAATTCGTGTGGGGCCTCATCGCCAGCATGTACACGGGAAACGTCATCGGCGTGGCCATGGTCCTCGCCTTCGTCCCCCTCTTCGCGGCCATCCTGCGCGTCCCCTTTGCCATTCTCACGCCCCTCATCGTCTCTGTCTGCGCCGTGGGCGCCTATTCCGTGAACGGTCGCATGATCGACATCTGGTATATGCTGATCTTCGGCGTGATCGGTTATGCCTTCAAGAAGCTCGACTATCCCCTGGCGCCGCTCGTGCTGGCCCTCGTCCTGGGAGATCTGGCCGAGAATGCGTTGCGCCAGAGCCTGATCATGTCGCACGGCTCGCTCCTGATCTTCCTCGAGCGTCCCATCTCCGGGGCCATCACCGCCGTGGCGCTCTTCTTCTTCGCCCTGCCGGCGATCACGCCCTGGGTGCGCCGGCTCCGGGGAGCCCCGGTGGCCGCCGTCAAGCCCCGGGAGACTTGACCGGCTCGATCAGGTGATGCATTTCGTTTCCGATCCGGGATTCTGGATCCGTCTGCTCGAGATTGGATTCCTCAACCTCCTCCTCTCCGGTGACAACGCCGTCCTCATCGCGCTGGCCGTGCGTTCCCTGCCGAAGCGCCAGCGCGTCCTCGGGCAGATCTGGGGCACTTTGGGCGCCATCGTGCTCCGCCTGGCCTTCGTGGGAATCGTGAGCCGGCTCCTCGAGCTGGCCTTTCTCAGAGCGGCGGGCGCCCTCGTGCTCCTGTGGATCGCCTACAAGCTCGTCCAGCCCGAGGGAGGGGAGCCGGAGACGGGCCGCCACGGCCGATCGTTCTGGCATGCCGTGTGGCTCATCCTCGTGGCCGACGTGACCATGAGCCTCGACAACGTGCTGGCCATCGCGGGGGCCGCGCGGGGAGACATGATGCTCGTGGGCATCGGCATCGCGATGTCCGTGCCCATCGTCATCGTGGGCAGCAGCGTCCTCGCCACGCTCATGAATCGCTATCCCGCCATCATCTGGGTGGGCGGCGGAGTCCTGGGCTTTGTCGCGGGGGAGATGTTGCTGGACGACCCCGTGGTGCTCCGAGCGCTGGGCCAAGGCCTGGACGCGGGCCTCAAGCTGCCCGTGGCCATCGCCATGGCCGGGACCCTCACCGCCATCGGGTGGCGGCTCTCCCAGAAGCGGGCATGAGCTTTCTCCTGGATCCGGAATTCTGGGCGCGTCTCCTCGGCATCGTGCTCATCGACATCTCCCTGGCCGGAGACAACGCGCTCGTGATCGCCCTCGCGGTGCGGGACCTGCCGGCGCGCCAGCAGCTCGTCGGCCGCCTCTGGGGCACCCTCGGGGCCGTGGGCCTCCGCGTCATCTTCATCGCGGTGGTGAGCTTTCTCCTGCGCATTCCGCTTCTCCAGCTGGTCGGCGGGCTGGCCCTGATCTGGATCGCCGTCCGGCTCGTTCGCCCAGGTCACATGGATCATGCGGGGACTCGACACGGCACGTCCCTCAGGGAAGCGATCTGGATCATCGTGGTGGCGGACGTGACCATGAGCCTCGACAATGTGCTGGGGGTGGCGGCCGCGGCCAGGGGAGACATGGTCCTCGTCGTTTTCGGGATCGCCCTCTCCCTGCCGCTGGTGGTCTGGGGGAGCGGCTTTCTGGCCCGTCTGATGGCCCGCCACGAATGGATCATCTGGCTCGGAGGGGGCGTGCTGGGATATGTCGCGGGCGAGATGATCACGGACGACCCCATGGTCCGGCGCTCGCTCGGGATCGGCGCGGCCGCCGCCGACATCTGGCTGTCCATCGTGCTCGCGGCGGCGGTGACGGCGCTCGGCTGGTGGCTGGCGAGGTCCGCGCCTGCCCACGCCGGGAGAAGGGAAGGCACCTGATGGAGCTCGAGCCCGTCAAGTCCATCCGGATCTACGAGGATATCGTGCGCCAGGTCAAGGCGCTGATCGCCGACGGCCGCCTGAACTCGGGCGATCGCCTTCCCCCGGAGCGCGAGCTCGCCGAGCGATTCCGCGTCAGCCGCACCTCGGTGCGCGAGGCCTTGCGCTCGTTGCAGAGCCGCGGCCTCATCGAGATCCGGGCGGGCGAGGGCGCCTTCGTGCGTGACGTCTCGGTGGAGGCGCTGATCGAGCCGCTCGCCCTCGTGATTCTCCCGCATCGCGAAGCGGTGGGGGAGCTCTTCGAAGCGCGGCGCATCCTCGAGCCGGCCATCGCCGCGCTGGCCGCGCGGCGGGCCACCCGCGAAGAGGTGGGCGAGATGGAGCGCATCCTCGAAGAGCAGGCGCGCGAGGTCGCCCAGGGGCGGACGGGAATGGCGCAGGACTCGGCCCTGCACGCCGCCATCGCCGAGGCCGCACACAACCGCGCCATCGTCCGAATCGTCAATGCGTTGCTGGATCTACTCTCCCAGAGTCGCGAGGAAAGCTTGCTCACGCCCGGCCGTCCCACGCGTTCGCATCACGACCACCGGCGCATGCTCCGGGCAATACGTCGCGGAGACGAAGCGGGGGCGTATCGAGCGATGCGCACCCATCTGGAGGCTGTCGAGAAACTTGTCACCGGAAGCGAGAGCTTCACGCGCGCTCGTCCCGTCAAGGCACGGAGCAAGGGGCCGCGTAAAGTCTCGTAAGTGCCTGTCACGCAACATATTTGTTGACATCGGACCTGCCGTCGCATACCATCACCGGATAACGCAGGCCTCTTCGGGGCCTGCCTTTCTTTCTCTGCAGACCGGGCCGCCCGACCGAGGGGGTCGAGGAAATGGCACACGCCAGGGTACGCAAGGGCGCGCGGACGGCGTCTCCGAGCAGCGGTGCTCGCCGACACAAGTACGTGTACGCCTTCGCCAACGGGAAGGCGGAGGGGTCGAGCGCGCTGCGACATCTGCTCGGCGGTAAAGGCTGCGAGCTGGCGGAGATGACGAACCTGGGCGTCACGGTGCCGCCCGGCTTCACGATCACGACCGAGGCCTGGGCGGCGTACTCGGCGGGGGGACGCAAGCACCCGGCGGGGCTCTGGGAGCAGGTGCTCGCGGCGCTCGCTCGCCTGGAGGCCGCCGTCGGCCTCAAGCTCGGAGACCCCGCGCGGCCCCTCCTCGTCTCCGTGCGCTCGGGGGCCCGCGCCTCCATGCCGGGCATGATGGACACCGTCCTCAACCTCGGTCTCAACGACCGGACGGTGCTGGGGCTCGCGCGCTGGACCAAGAACGAGCGCTTCGCCTGGGACTGCTATCGCCGCTTCATCACCATCTTCGGTGACGTGGTCCTCGGCATCGACCGCCACGCCTTCGACGAGCTTCTCGATCGAGCCAAGGCCCAGGCGGGGGCCCGGTCCGACGCCGACCTGCAGCGCGAGCCGCTCAAGGCCCTCGTGGCGGAGTTCAAGCGGCTCGTCCAGGCCCGCACGGGCAAGGCCTTCCCGCAGGATCCCGTCGAGCAGCTCCGGCTGGCCGTGTCTGCGGTCTTCGACTCGTGGTTCGCCAAGAAGGCCATCGACTACCGGCGCATCCACCGGCTCCCCGACGACTGGGGCACCGCGGTGACGGTGATGGCCATGGTCTTCGGCAACCTCGGCGAGACGTCGGGCACGGGGGTGTGCTTCACGCGCGACCCGTCGAGCGGCGAGCGGCGGTTCTTCGGAGAGTTCCTCGTCAACGCTCAGGGCGAAGACGTGGTGGCGGGCATCCGCACGCCGCAGCCCATCGCCGCCCTCAAGGAGAGCATACCCAAGGTCTACGACGAGCTCGTGGCCATCAAGGACCGGCTCGAGCGCCACTACCGCGACATGCAGGACATCGAGTTCACGGTGCAGGAAGGCCGGCTCTTCATCTTGCAGACGCGCTCGGGCAAGCGGACGGCCGGCGCCGCCGTGCGCATCGCGGTGGAGATGCTGAAGGAAGGATTGTTCGACGATCGCCGGATAAAAGAGTCGTCGGAGCGACGAGAGAAGTCCATCCACACGGCACTCCTTCGCGTCGAGCCCTCCTCGCTCAACCAGCTCCTGGTGAAGACGGTGGACCCCAAGGTCAAGTACACGGCCATCGCTCAGGGGTTGGCCGCCACCCCGGCGGCGGCCGTCGGCAAGGTCGTCTTCGATCCCGAGAAGGCGGTGGAGATGGCGCTGCGCGAGGAGCAGGTGATCCTCGTGCGCGCGGAGACGTCCCCCGAAGACGTGGCGGGCATGCACGCCGCCCAGGGAGTGCTGACCTCGCGCGGCGGGCTCACCTCTCACGCGGCCGTCGTGGCGCGCGGCTGGGGCAAGAGCTGCGTGGTGGGCGCCGGCGACGTGGTGGTGGACGAGGAGAGCCGGCTCTTCCGCGCGGGACGGACGGTGGTGCGCGAGGGGCAGGTGGTGACCCTGAACGGCGCGACGGGCGAGGTGGTCATGGGCGCCTTGCCCCTCGTGGACCCGACGCTCTCCCCGGAGTTCGAGAAGGTCCTCGAATGGGCAGGCAAGGTCAGCACGACGAAGGTGCGCGCCAACGCCGACACTCCGGAGGACGCCGCCAAGGCCCGGGAATTCAAGGCGGTCGGTATCGGCCTCGTGCGCACGGAGCACATGTTCTTCAAGGCGGACCGCATCGCGATCGTCCGCGAGATGATCATGTCCCGTGACGAGCAGGCCCGCCGCAAGGCCGTGGACAGTCTCCTGCCCTTCCAGCGCGAGGACTTCATCGGCATCTTCACGGCCATGCACGGCTTTCCCGTGACCATACGGCTTCTCGACCCGCCCCTCCACGAGTTCCTTCCCAAGTACAAGGAAGTGCTCGAGGAGTACACGCGGCTCGACGCGCTCGGCATCAACCCGGCCCGGCACCAGGAGCTCGGCGCCATCCGGGCGCGCATCGAGGCTCTCCAGGAGGCCAACCCCATGCTCGGCCACCGGGGCTGCCGGCTCGGCATCACCTTCCCCGAGATCTACGAGATGCAGGTGCGCGCGATCATGGAAGCGGCTTGCGAGGTGGCGAAGCGGGGCGTGCGGGTCGAGCCTCCCGAGATCATGATCCCGCTCACGGGCACCGTCGAGGAGATGAAGCTCACGCGCGAGATGACGGAGCGCGTCGCCCGGCAGACGGTGAGCGACATGGGCGTCAAGGTCGGTCATTCGGTCGGCACCATGATCGAGGTGCCGCGGGCGGCCTTGATCGCGGACGAGCTCGCCCAGCACGCCGAGTTCTTCTCCTTCGGCACCAACGATCTGACCCAGATGACCTTCGGCTACAGCCGCGACGACATCGGCAAGTTCCTGCCCTTCTACCTGGAGCACAAGCTGCTCCCCAGCGATCCCTTCGCCGTGCTGGACCAGGAAGGGGTAGGGGAGATGATCAGGATCGGCATCGAGCGCGGCCGCAAGACTGTGCCCAAGCTCAAGGTGGGCATCTGCGGAGAGCACGGAGGCGAGCCGTCTTCCGTCGAGTTCTGCCATGACGTGGGCATGGACTACGTCTCGTGCTCTCCCTACATGGTCCCCATCGCCTGGCTCGCGTCCGCGCATGCCCAGATCAAGCAACCGCGACGCGCGGAAGGACACACGTCCGGTCGCGCGTCCAGGAGCCGCCCGCGTGCGTGACTTCCACGGCGTGTACGTCCCCGTGCCCACGCCCTTCCGCGGCGACCAGGTCGCCACGGATCGGCTCAAGGCGAACCTGGCCAAGTGGAACGCCACGGACCTCGCGGGCTACGTCGTGCTGGGCTCCACGGGCGAGTTTCCCATGCTCTCGGAGGCCGAGCGCGACGCCGTGCTCGTGGCCGCCCGCGAGGCGATCCCTCGCGGCAAGGCCTTCCTGGCCGGGACGGGCGCGAACTCCACGCTTCACACGATTCGCCAGACGAAGCGCGCGGCGGAGATCGGGGCGGACGCGGCCATCGTGATCACCCCGCACTACTTCACCAAGGGCTTCGCCCAGGCGGGAGCGCAGGTGCGCCATTACGTCGCGGTGGCCGAGGCCTCGCCCATCCCCGTCATGCTCTACAACTTCCCGCTCAACACCGGGATCAATCTCGAGCCCGACACCGTCGCGCGCATCGCCGAGCACCCGAACGTGTGCGGGATCAAGGACTCCTCCGGCAACATTCCCCAGGCCGCCCACGTCATCCACCTGACGCCGAAGACTTTCCACGTGCTCGTGGGCTCGGCGGCGGCGCTGCTGCCCGCGCTGCCCATCGGAGCCTCGGGCGGTGTCCTCGCCCTCGGCGCCATCGCCGGCCGCGAGCTGTGCGAGGTGTACGGGCTCGCGCGCGATGGGCGATGGGAAGAGGCCAAGGCCATCGCCGCGCGCATGATGCTCGCGGACCGGGGAGTGGTGAGCGCACGAGAACGAAGGAGGGTAACGCTGTGAAGCTTCCTGGAGCGCGGATCGTGCTGGAGTCTTTGAAGCGTGAAGGCGTGGACATCGTGTTCGGTCTGCCCGGGGGGGCGGTACTGCCGATCTACGACGCCCTGTACGACTTCGAGGGTCTCCGTCACATCCTGGTACGCCAGGAAGCGGCCGCCGGGCACGCGGCCGAGGGCTACGCGCGCACCACCGGCAAGGTGGGCGTGTGCCTGGTCACCTCGGGGCCCGCGGCGACCAACCTGGTGACGGCGCTCCAGGACGCCCTCATGGACTCGATCCCCATCGTCGCCTTCACCGGACAGGTGCCCACGCACCTGATCGGCAACGACGCCTTCCAGGAGGCCGACAACGTCGGCATCACGCGCTCGGCGACGAAGCACAACTTCCTCGTCAAGGACGGCAACGATCTGGCCGCGACCATCAAGGAGGCCTTCCATATCGCCTCCACGGGCCGGCCGGGGCCGGTGCACGTCGACCTGCCCAAGGACATCCTCGTCAAGGAGTGGAGCTTCGACTACCCGGAGAGCGTGCACCTGCGCTCGTACAATCCCACGTACGAGGGACACCCCGGGCAGATCAAGAAGGCCGCCCGGGCCATGATCCGGGCCAAGCGGCCCGTCCTCTACGTCGGGGGCGGCGCCATCTCCGCCGACGCCTCGCCCGAGCTCCGCGAGCTGGCGGAGCTGACCCAGATCCCCGTGACCCAGACCTTGATGGGGCTCGGGGCTTTCCCCATGGCCCACCCGCTCTCCCTCGACATGCTGGGCATGCACGGCACCTACTACGCGAACATGTCCGTGCACGACTCGGACTGTCTGGTGGCCGTGGGCGCGCGCTTCGACGACCGCGTCACCGGGCGCGTCGACGCCTTCGCGCCCACCGCCGAGATCATCCACATCGACATCGACCCTTCGTCCATCTCGAAGAACATCAAGGTCGACATCCCGATCGTGGGCGACTGCAAGCGCGTGCTCGTCAAGCTGGTGGAAGCAGTGCGGGAGGAGATGAAGACGTATCCTCAGGGCGCCGTCAAGGAAGCGCGCCGGCAGTGGGCGGAGCAGATCGCGGAGTGGAAGCGCGATCAGCCCCTCCGCTACGAATGGTCGGACGACGTCATCAAGCCGCAGTACGTGATCGAGGAGATCTCCAACCTGACCAACGGGGAGGCCCTCGTGGTCACCGGGGTGGGTCAGCACCAGATGTGGGCGGCCCAGTACTACCGCTTCAAGCATCCGCGCTCGTGGTGCACGTCGGGGGGGCTGGGCACCATGGGCTATGGGCTGCCCACGTCCATGGGCGTGCAGGCCGGCCATCCCGACCGCCTCGTCATCAACATCGACGGCGACGGCTCCTTCGCCATGAACAGCCAGGAGCTCGCCACCTGCTTCGAGGAGCGGCTGCCCGTCAAGACCGTCATCATCAACAACGGCGGCCACGGCATGGTCCGGCAGTGGCAGCGCATCATCTACAAGGAGCGGTTCTGCGCCATCGATCTGGGGCCGAGCCCGGATTTCGTGAAGCTCGCCGAGGCCTACGGGTGCACGGGCATCCGGGCCACCAAGCCCGCCGACGTGGTGCCCGCCCTCGAGAAGATGATCTCCACCCCCGGCCCCGTGCTCCTCGACGTCTGGGTGAACAAGGACGAGTGCGTGTTTCCCATGGTGCCCGCGGGCGGCGCCAACGTCGACATGATCCTCGCGCCGCCGAGCCGGGAGACCCGCGAGCGCGCCGCGAAGTCCCAGACGGGGTTCTAGCCGTGGCCGATGCGCCGGAGATCAAGAAGCACACCATCGCGGTTCTCGTGGAGAACCGCTTCGGGGTGCTCTCGCGCGTGGCCGGGCTCTTCTCGGCCCGGGGCTACAACATCGAGAGCCTGTCCGTGGGGGAGACGCTCGACCCCGCGGTATCGCGCATGACCCTGGTCGTGCGGGGCGACGCCTTCGTCATCGAGCAGGTCATGAAGCAGCTCCACAAGCTCATCGACGTCATCAAGGTCATCGACCTCAGCGAGGAGACGCACGTGGAGCGCGAGATGCTCCTCGTCCGCGTCAACGCGGAGCCGAGCGCGCGCGCGGAGGTCCTCCGCATCGCGGACATCTTCCGCGCCAAGGTCATCGACGTGACCGCGGCCAGCTACACCCTCGAGGTCACGGGCGAGGAGTCCAAGATCGAAGCCATGCTCGAGCTCCTCCGGGCCTTCGGCATCCAGGAAGTGGTGCGCACGGGCAAGGTCGCCATCGCCCGCAGCCCCAAGACGCGGCTCCGCCGCGCCGAGGAGAAACTGGGCAAGGCCGCCCCCCCGCGCCCCTCGAACCCCGCCGCCCAGGACCCGCGCGTGGTCGGGTTCGCGGACTAACCATCACAGGAGAGCACACGTCATGCCGGCGAAGATTTTCTACGATCAGGACTCGGACCTCGGGCTGCTCAAGGGCAAGAAGATCGCCATCATCGGCTACGGCAGCCAGGGGCACGCGCACGCCCTGAATCTCAAGGACTCGGGCCAGGACGTGGTGGTCGGGCTCTACAAGGGCTCGCCGAGCTGGCCCCGGGCGGAGAAGGACGGGCTCAAGGTGATGACGGTGAACGACGCGGCCGCCGCCGCCGACGTCATCATGATCCTCCTGCCCGACCAGAGCCAGCGGCAGATCTACGAGGAGTCCATCAAGGGCACCCTCGGCAAGGGCAAGACCTTGATGTTCGCCCACGGCTTCAACATCCACTTCAACCAGGTGGTGCCCTCGCCCGACGTCGACGTGTCGATGATCGCGCCCAAGGCGCCCGGTCACGTGATGCGCGATCTCTTCACCGCGGGCCCGGGCGTGCCTGCCCTCGTGGCCGTGTACCAGGACGTGTCGGGCAAGGCGCGGGACACCGCCCTCGCCTATGGCAAGGGGGTGGGCTGCACGCGCGCCGGCGTGATCGAGACGACCTTCAAGGAAGAGACGGAGACGGACCTCTTCGGCGAGCAGACAACCCTGTGCGGCGGCGTCTCGCACCTGATCAAGGCCGCCTTCGAGACGCTCGTGGACGCGGGCTACCAGCCCGAGGTCGCCTACTTCGAGTGCATGCACGAGATGAAGCTGATCGTGGATCTCTTCTACCAGGGCGGTCTCTCCTACATGCGCTACTCGGTGTCGGACACCGCCGAGTACGGCGACTACACGCGGGGGCCGCGGATCATCAGCGAGGAGACCAAGGCCGAGATGAAAAAGATCCTCGGGGAGATCCAGTCGGGCCAGTTCGCGCGCGAATGGGTGCTGGAGAATCAGGCGCACCGCGCGGGCTTTCTCGCCCAGCGGCGCCGCGACGCCGCGCATCCCATCGAGGAAGTGGGCGCGCGGCTGCGCAAGATGATGTCCTGGATCAAACCCCCGCGGGTGTAACGGGACGGAGAGCGCGTGCGCCTCCCCGTCGCCGTCGAAGGCTGGCGCTTTATCGTCCCCGCCGCGGCGGCCGCGTGTATCCTGGGTTGGATCGGGTGGTGGTGGGCGGCGGCCCCCCTCGCGCTCTTCGCGCTGGCGTGCCTCGGCTTCTTCCGCGATCCCGAGCGGACGCCGCCCGCGGTGACGGGAGCGGTTCTCGCCCCCGCCGACGGGCGCG